>Ga0163217_1075684_pt1 | contig 10048 bp, 12 predicted proteins | sample SynspAceP_FD_185933 | JGI IMG/M metagenome (GOLD analysis project Ga0163217, IMG submission 185933) | Saline lake microbial communities from Ace Lake in Antarctica - Synechococcus sp. Ace-P (PacBio error correction) | ecosystem: Environmental > Aquatic > Non-marine Saline and Alkaline > Saline ...
CGAGGCCCGCCAGGAATTTTAAAACAAACCTGTCCCGCCCCCCTTTTTTTCAAGAAGCCCGGGGCCCCCCGCCAAAAAAATCCGCACCGGCCAAGCAAAAGTAAATCGACCATTTGGATGTTGAAAACGTCCCTCCACCGTTTCATCCCCCATGGCCCCCAGCGGCCGAATAAAACAGGGATCCCAATTTCTTTTTTTTTCGGCCATATCCCGCAAACAAGGCGCGGATTGACCCTGGGTTAGGTTTGCCCCACCAGCCCAAGAGTTTTGCAAATGAATCAGGCCACTGTCCCTTGCCCGATGAACCAAACCGCCAAAACGCCCGCCCTTGGTGAGGAATTATCGCTTGAACGATTCATTGGCATTTCCATCACAAGGCCGGACAGTACCATTTCAACCACCTTCCATAGTAAGCGGGCAATCAGTCACTCGCTGCCGTTAATAAAACTCGGATTTTGATCGAGCCGCCCGAAGCAATGTCGTTGATCATTGGCGCCGGCCGCCGTGCAACGATCACTGGTTTCACGCCTACCTGCCCGCAATCAACACGACATCGCGAGCGGGAATTCAATACCTCGGCCCTCGTCGCTGCCCATGGCGTGGCCGCCTAGTTTTTAATCACAACAGTTGGGCAATCCATTATAGCGCTGCAAATAAGGGCAGAGCCCTGTGACAGAGGTTAAGCGGGCGGTGGCAGCCCAATCGCGGTCATATCTTGTTTTCTCCATATCTTATAATCCCCAGGGTTCCAAGGGGATCATAGGGCGCTTTAATTCCAGCGTGGCAATAACTTGTACGCAAGGTTGGAATGCCCCAGCCTTTTTCCAACGAGGTCACGAATGAATCTCGGGGTAGGCCGCAGGGTGTTTGGCCAATGCACCACGCACCTGGATCAAGGATATTTTTTCCGCGTTCGACTTCCTTGACCTTGTCGGCCTTTTGGTCAGCACAGCCTGAAAACGTTTCCACTTGCTGCGCCGTCGTTTAGGTAAGCTCAATAATTTCGTCAATCGACCGCTTTGGACACCATGGCGTGCATCAATGAGGGACAAAGGCACGGCGCCAGGGTTTGGCGGCCTTGTAGAAATTGCTTGAAGCAAGACGCTGCCATTTCTCGACGATGGGCAGTTGGTGCATTGGCGTAGCCCATAGCCCGGAAGGTGCGCAGAATAGAATGTCTTCTCAGCTGTAAAATAATTGAATTTCTTGCGTGCGTCCGGGTGTATTGGACGCGCGAGCAAGTGCCTTCATTCCCCCGTCAAAGCGTTGATAAGAGATGATTTTTTTCGCCACGTTCGAGCGTCGGCCAAAGCAGACTTTTCAAGCCGGTCGGCTCGGGCAGACCTGACATGGCAACCACTACCGTTTTACAAACTCGGTGGGGCCTGCCAAACAGAAGGCGGCCCTTTTTCGAGAAGAGAGCGCATCGGGTTCATCGACGAGGGAAAGGACAGTTGCATCAGACAAGTCCAGCTGGTCACCACAGGCCAGCGTCGCCGTTTCAAGATTGAAGCGGTAGAACCGAAATCCTGATTGATCCAGCAATGTTTTAGTCGCTTTAGTATCTACATCGCGCAAGCCCGTTTGGGGGTTGGCAGTGGTGGGCCATGCAGCGGCGGTGCGGTCCTCGACTTTTTAGACGGACAGTCCGATGCGCAGTTCCACGTCCAATCTCAGTTGGATTCTTCCAGCTGGGCCGCACCTTCAAACCAGAATGTTGGCCTCGCGCCACCTCGCCCGGACATGCAAAGGCGATCTGCGAGTTTTTCAGCGTCGGTCTGCGAGGCATAATTTTGTCAGACAGATGGATACACACGAGTTGCGAGTACGAGATAGATATACTGTAAGAAGGCGCGACTAAAATACTAGAGTATATTATACTGCGCAGGTTGCGCGCGATTGCCATCATTAAGAGGGCGGACTCCAGTGCCACCAAGCGGCAAGGGCGCGTGCTCGACAACGGGTGGTTTTTATCCGGTTGCCGTCAGTCCGGCCGTCGGGATGAACAGTAATTGGTGATGGTTTCTCCGATGCTTCATTCAGTGTTGCTGAAATGGCCATCAGCGCGCGGGATTTGGACCCTGTACTGAAGTTCTGGCATGCCTGCCCATTCCGGTTCCATCTATTTTCGCGGCGTCCTGTGGCGAATAGCCCCAAGAGGCGGTCCGTAGGGCATTGACCGGCTTTTATGAGCGTGACACGCTCGTAGCGCCTCACGTCCGTGGCTTTGATAGGGTGGCGCCAAATCGCGTGATTTGTTTATCACTTTTTTGCTGCTGTTTTGGCTTACGGCCAAGTTCCGCCCTTTGATGTTACCAACAGATCAGGTTTAATTACCCCTGGCTGCGCATGAATCAGTATATTTGCTGGGTGGAAAGTGATGGTGTTGGTTTCGCGATCCAATAGACCACCAATGCGGACGCAAAGCTGCCAGCAATGAACATTTGAAAACCCATGGCATCCAGCAAAAATCATCTTGTTGTGTCGGGTCCAGTGAGGAGCTGGGTTCAGTTTCGCTGAAGCGCACATGGAAATGCCGCAATAGGCAGCGGTAGAATACCATAAAAAACTAGGCGCCAATACGCTAACAGCCTCGGGGACGCCCCATGGCAAGCGCGCATAAAAATTGAAGATCGAGGTCGGATTCAGGTGCGCTGAGGTCCCTTGAAACGGGCCTAAAGAAACGGAGCATGGCGCAATCTCGATTTGTGGACAAAGATCACCTTGTAAAGTGGAAAAGAATTCGGATTTGCGTAGGATCGGCAAAACAAACGCGGCGGCAGGGTTTAACCTTTTCTTCTTGTAAAGAGGGCCATCCATGCCTTGCTGCACTTTTTTGACGGTCGTCTCCCGCTCTTCCTTGAGTTTCTCCATTTTTCGCTTTGAAGCTCTTTCATTTTGGCATGGAGCGTAAGATTTTATAGGCCAGCGGAAAAGCAGTGCTTTGATTAGCAGGCGTCGGCAGTGATAGAGATGCCATGTTGCCGATCAGATTGTTACGGTGGTGTAGCATCCAGAGATGGGCTTGGTGAGGAAGGCAAACCAGCCCCAGTCGATCGCGTCGATGAAGTTGTACACGCCGGCCTGCTCATGGGCATTGCAGCAGCGTCCCCATTCTTTAGCACCGGCGAAAGAATTGCGTGTGTTTTGAAGTTGCTCCTGACGGGTTTGCGACTGTTTGGACCGGGCTTACGGCTTTCGACCTGATAAGATATCGCTTCGGGCGTTATATTTCGCAACAGAGACTTGAACGCAGTTGCCTGGATCGGTACCAAAACACTCCATCCAGAAAATGGTCAGTGAATCCGATCCAGCCCGTTTTTCGGTGATGTTTCTTTTCTTGTGTCTGGGCGCCAGTGGCAAGATTTACCTCGAACTCCGGCATGTCTTTCCAGTCGGTCTCGGAGTATTCGGCACCATCACTCATTGCGACGACCCCTTCGCCTGAAGAATGAAAGAATTTCTTCAAATCTGGTGGAACACCATGGCGGGCAGCAACGCGTAAGGGCGCGATAGATGCAGTCAGCGTCCACCTGTCGTTCTCGGACCGGACTGAGTGATTGTGAACATAACTGATCAAATCATTGCGATCACTTTCGAGAAAACCAAACCTGCGCAACGTTGTCCCACCGCAATGTGACGGGTGTATCTAATGCACCGGGAGCGTCTCGCCTGATGCCAGATCTCGCACTGGGGTATTGGGGGCGCGGGCACAGCTGAGGGGTCAACCCCCGTTGCGCAGCCCAGCCATGCAATGCATATTGCGCGCATTGGCTTCGGTTGCGGGGAAAAGAATTTCAACATCGTGCATCTGCATCGAGCCGATTGTCTTGTAAATCAACCAGTTGATAGCTCGTCGATCCCGCCGCCAAGCAGTGAGAGCGACGCCACTGACGCGGGGTGTTTCCGAATTGCGGTGGGTACAACGTGGCGCATTGTCAGCGCGCTTGGCGTTGTTTCCGTGCTGGCAGTTTGCTCAGCGGTCGCAGGCAACCTCGGCGCTGGGGTTACAGTGTTCCTCGGCTGGCGCGTTTGGGAGATCGACGCACCGTCCAAACAGGCGCTGGGGCCCTCTGGAGGTGGAAGAGTAACAAACACACAAGGATCACAACGAAACTGGCGCCGTTGCAATGAAATTAGGTTCTTGTTCTGATCGTCCTTGGCACCGCCACGTGATGTCTGAAAAACTGTCTGGTGGGTACACAACGGGGCCGCGCCAAAGGTGCCAAGGTGGATTCGCGTCAAGCTCGCGACTTTGTAGCAGCTTTTTGCCGCATTTTTCCTGTTATTTTCGTCTGCTCTGAGGGATTTCGGGCAACATCTTGCAGCTTTGGGCATTGTGCGCATGGGGGATCCAGTCTAGTGGCTTTGGTTGAACGGCATAGGTGTGCGAATGCCAAAAGCCTTGAACGTGGTTGGGCAGCCGAGTTGCGCCAGCAATACATGCTCGCCGACAGTTTCGGACCCTTCCGGGGCAGGTTTCCACTTTGCAGCCGCTCCGCCATCGTCAGGATTGCGCTGATTCAGCGCTGCTGTTCGGGATCGCGGTACTGCCCGCATCACGAAGCTACGGTAATCTTGATCCTGCTCACAGAGAACGCCGGATTGGAGGCAACGCGAGGCATTTGCCCGGTTCGCGAAATCATCCAGATCAATCCGGACAGCCCAAAGGCACCTAACGCGATGAATATTTCTGGTGATCTATCAATGGGCCGAACTGGCCACGACTGTTTTTTCCAAAACCTCAAACGGCAAAGCCTGTTCCGGCGTCAACTCGAACGGTGCAAGATCCATTTTATCTTTTTCCAGAAGGCGGGGATTATTGAGTTCGGTGCCCGCAAAATTGACACCTACCTGTTGGGATACCTAACCCCCAGGCGTCCCCATTGTTTTAGCGCGCGAAAGCTTGTGGTATCAATTACTTCGGCAAGCCCGCTCCAGCAGATTGGTTGCCTCGATCGCGGGCAAAAAATTCGGCGGCCGGTATGAACGCCGCGGCAACAGGGAATGGGTCCAGCGCGCGAGTGCTTCGAACCCTGTTAATGCGGCCTGTGTCAAGTGCAATTTGCGGCTGGAACCAAAGGTAACGATTTTTTCGCCAACTGTCCCGAGGGCGGCGGGCAACATGGGGGTCGTTGCAGGGCGCGGCGGGTCTTGCGCTCGTGGGTGCATCTGGTCTGAGTAAGGCGTATGCTGGCACCGTCGTGCTGGGCATGCGTAGAGCAATGCACGCAGCGTCGGAGCCAGCTGAACCCTTCCATTTTGCGTTCTCGGGGCGCCGGGAATGTTGAAGAAATCCTATACAAACATCTATGCGTATATATAACTGTTTCTCCATCCACGATAGTTGGACTCTATCCACGCACGGCAAGGTTTGGCAGCCAGAGCCGGGTTGTTCGGAGTGGGTCACCTCGCAATTTGCACGAGGGAGAGTTATTGTTTCTAATCGCGCGGTGATAGGGCAGGCGCGAATGCAAACACGTGGGTCGAGATCGCCGATCTGGCAACGGTATCGCCGATCACGCATAATACCGGTCAAGGCGTTCGCGATCGTTGAAATGATGGTGTAGCCGGCGCCGGCCGTAGCGATCAACGCAGTATCGGCAAGCCTTGCGATTTCGATTGGACTTGTACGCAGGATTGATATCCTGTCTCGGTCGCGTCATTGAATATCTTTTCGGCAATGTGTCGTCTGGCGGCGGGGCGAGTAAACCGTTTTTGTTTGTTGAAGAGGTTTTGCAAAATGCCCCAACAGCTGCACCAAATCCCCGAACTAACAGGGTAAACAACAGAACTAGTGCGGCGACAACAGCAGAGCGCTTCACCTCCAAACCAGAACGCTGCGAGCGAGAAGGCCGGAACAAAGGCAGTGCAGGAGGGCTGGTTAGCAGAACTAGAACACGTTTGCGGGGTATTATGGACATATACGAAACATAACCGTTTAATCTGGCGTTTGCATTGCTTGCTCTGCGGTAGGAGCGCGTTTTATGCTCGCGGTACCCAACTGTAGTTTGAACCAGTCGCAAACTTGAGTTAACGCCAGAGGGATTCTTTGGAGAACTTAATTAGAATTTTAGTGTCGCGAAAAAGGCCTGCAAAATCAAACAGGTTCGGGTCCAGAAGGTGAGAGGGGCGTGCATTTGCGGAGGGCGCGGAACATGATCTGGCGTCTGCTGGGCCTGTTGCGCTCCCAGCCGTCCAGAATTTCTTTGACGCTGCTGGCGTTGGCCAAGCCCGTCCTGGCGAAGCCGCAAACAGATCACATGGAATAATCCGATACTTCATGGCAGCCGCAAATTTTCGCAATCCACCTCGGCGACATGGGCCAGCGGCCCCGGTACACAAACAATCCCCTTCCTCGTTCAGTCAATTTTGGGCGGCATGGTGGCCCACCGACCGCATGAAAAAGGTTTCATAAAGAACGTCTCGAGAATATCGTCCGGTGATGGCCAAGCACCACGGCCGAAGCGCCTTCTTCCGCGCGCAATCCGGTAGAGGTTGCCCCGCCGCAACGCGAGCCCACAGGGCGCAAAAGGTTTCGCCCCGCAGGTATTTTATGCCATAAACGAATTTGAATATGTTCTCTGTATTCGATACGGTGCGCCACGCCGCATTTTTTGCCAGAAACTCAGGCCAGAACGGGTTGCCGGGAAATCCGGGTTGGCCCTGATCCAGATTGAGGCAGCACTCCACTGGCAGCAGGCCGCGCCATTGGCAATTCATGCAACAGCCAATAGGGTATAGCTGTCTTGCCGCTGACGGCAAATACCAGCCATTTTGCCCCCGGCTCGAATCAGTGCCGTATTGGATCCATCGCCTCGCGGGTCTGGCGCACGATAGTTTGCGCAGTTTTTGAAATTCTGTGGTGCGCGGGGCGCCGTTAAAACAAGAAGCGTGAATGTCCTTCTGGTGATCAAAGCATGTTGTGGTCGGCTCGAGTGGTTGATTTTGAGTATAACACATTAGTTTTTGAAACCGGAAGGCTAAGGACGGGTCAGAACCATGCGGTTTGCAGTTATTGCTTGTTGCGATGGTTTTGGGGGCCTGCGTCGGCAAGCCCGCACTTAACGATGAAAAGCTTTCCAAGACTGTTTCAAATCTTGAAGAGTTCTTTGATGGCCGTGTTCTTGCAAAAGGTCAGTTTTCAGGATGGTGGTTCGGCACTGGTGCCGCCCGCTGCTTTGACGTTGGTTGTTACCGGCAACTGGGACGGTGACACACTGAAGGCTGGTCGAGGACTTCACCTATGCCGAAGGCGATACGGAACAGCAGGATCTGCGGTTGAAAAGAAACGCGGTCCCGGTTGTCGCTGACCAGACGTGACCGGCTTTGCAGACGGTGTGCTGGTGTTGCGCGGGCGAGGAGCGGGGCGATACGTTCAAATTGAAGTACAAATTGATTTAACCGGTGCGATGGTACCTCTGCGGTGTCAATTTTGAACCTGACTGATGTGGGTATATGGGCGGTGGCCGTGTGTTGAACCGCGCCTTATATGAAAAAATACGGTGCCGATATTGGTGAAGTGTTGATTAATTTCGACCAAACAGTAGGAGAGCGTGCCGGGAGGTGGGGTCAATCGTTTGTCGGGGACTGGGTCATAGCCCTCACGGCCGAAAGGGTGGCACCGCTCTGATGCGCCGTGCGGCCAACCAGGCCCGCCCTTTAGCGCGCCATGCTTTTCCAATGCGTCAGGCGCATAGGCCCGAGCTAGGTAGGCTGGTACGGCAGTTGAACCCGACCCATGGACTAAAGACTCAGCCGGTAGGTTAGACCGGTAAGCAAGCAGGGCGGGCATCGGCGTCACCTGCGCCGTGCCATTCAGGATAGCCAGAGAACCTTTTCCAGATCGGCCAGCAGTTGGGTGAAGGGCAAGATATAAGCTTGTAGCTGCCATTGCGTCCGATCAGGACTACATAATCATGGTCTTGCAAACCCTTGGCCGGAATGATGGAACGGGCAATTTCGCGCAGGCGTCGCTTGGCAACGGTTGCGCGCCAGCAGCGTTGCCCAACTTTTTTTGGAAACAGGTGTAGCCGATCCTTATCCCACTTACTCGCCTCGGGGCGGTGGCAGCATTTGAGAACGAACCGCCATTGCGACGGCGCTTGCCCGCGCGGCACGCTGGGGAAATCACTGGCGCTGGTTAAAACACTGAGTGTTGGAAGCAGTGGTGCAGGAAACGACAAAAACCGCCAAAGAGTGGATGCCCACTAGCGTTATGCCAATCGGGTCGAGCTTTTGGCGTGTCATAGGTACAGCCTGACTGCGTTGTCTACGGCTGTCAGCTCTTTGAGGCCCCTGTGCACGGTCGGCGCATTGATGATCTTGCGAACCACGCTTTGGTTGCCATGCGCGCAGCGAAAGCCGTGAAAGGCGCTTGCGGACGAGGTTCGAGGGTTGAAAGGTGCGTTTCATCGCTCCGTCTCCTCTAGTAAATGTTTTGTGTACAGCGGATTCGGCTCGCACACATCAATTCAGATTCTTGTTCCGTCTAGAGTGCCGCGCGTTCAAGTCAAACCATGCAAAGGCGGTAAATTGCGCCGATCTTCAATAAAATTTTCCTGCACGGGCTGCGCATATGTTTCCAAAATAAAGCCGTATCGGAGACCAGACATAGTCTGAAATTGCACACGCAGGAATCAAGCGCGCGTGACGGGGTGTCCTTTGACGTGGGCGGGCGCATCTAGGGGCCAGACTTGGCATTTTTGGATTGCAAAACGAGATGACGATGACGAGCCACACCGGCAAAAAAAAAAATCCCCGATTGCGCCGGTTTGGTCCTTTGCACTGATTGTGCTGGTTGCTTGTGGCTGGCGCTGTAGCACTGTCGGGATTACCTGAGCTGTTGACGCGTTGCCGCGAAAACCGCGAGGCATTGATCGCTTTTCGGATGACCATTTAATCCTGACGGTGCTGGGGTTTTTTCGCGCTTATATATCTGATTGTCACATTTTCCCTGCCGGTGCGGCTGATTGCAACACTGACTGGGGGGGGGGGCTTTTTTGTTGGCACAGCTGTAGGGGCTGCGTTCAACGTCATGGCGGCGAACTACGGTGCCACGCTGATCTTGGTGCCGCGCGGATGGGCCTGGGGGACAGGCTGCGCGCGCGGATGGAGGCTCTGAGGGGATGATGGCGCGGATCAAAAAGGGCCTGGACGAAGAATCAGTGGTCGATGTTGTTTTTCTATTCTGTGTGGGGGGGGTTGTTCGCGCCGTGCCGTTTTTTTGGTGGCCAATCTGATCCCTGCGTTTCTGGGGCGTACCGCTGCGCGCTTTGTGGATTCGACGTTTCCTGGGCATCATCCCCCGGCTCCGCTGGTCTATACTTCTGTGGGCGCGGACTGGCGAGGTGTTTTGCCCGTGGCGAGACGCCCCAACCTTGGCATTATAATCGAGCTGCCATTATTCTGCTCCCCATATGGGCCTGTTGCGCATTTGTCGCTGCTGGCCCGTGCTGATCAAAAGCTTTCACGGCAAAAAGGACTTGTTGAAATGAAACATATCAAAACGGATATTCTGGTGATTGGTGCGGGTCGGGCGGGCCCTGTCGTGTGGGCGGCTGGGGCCGCGCAGATGGGCGCGGATGTGGTCCTGCTGGAAGGGCACAAGATGGGTGGCGACTGCTTGAATTATGGCTGTGTGCCCGTCAAAGCGCTGATTGCCACGGGCACAGCGGCTTACGGTCAGGACATAGTGCGGGCAAATTTTGGTGTGGCGGAATGCCGGCAGGCAATGTGGATTATGCAGCGGCCAAGGATCATGTTGGCGATGTGGATCGCCACCATCGCCCCTGTGGACAGTCAGAACGGTTTTTTGAAGGCTTTGGCGTACAGGTCATCCGCGAGTTTGGCGATTTTTATCTCGCTACGCGAAGTGCAGGCGGGCGACACGGTGATTAAGGCGCGCGGATTGTGATTGTCCACAGGATCATCGCCTTTGGTTGCCGCGCCATTCCGGGGCTGGATACCCGTGCTTACGAGACATACGAGACGCTGTTCGACCTGCGGGAAGACGCCCACGCATTTGCTGATCGTCGTGGCGCCCGGA
>Ga0163217_1027316_pt1 | contig 10047 bp, 11 predicted proteins | sample SynspAceP_FD_185933 | JGI IMG/M metagenome (GOLD analysis project Ga0163217, IMG submission 185933) | Saline lake microbial communities from Ace Lake in Antarctica - Synechococcus sp. Ace-P (PacBio error correction) | ecosystem: Environmental > Aquatic > Non-marine Saline and Alkaline > Saline ...
GCGCGACAAAGCAATCCCAGCCGGCGTTTTTGTTTCTACATTTAGATGATTCACGCTAAAAAGAGAGACATCCAAGCCTCAATTGCCCTTTCTAAGGTTCTTTTTTATGGCTCCTGAAAACCAATGGTAAAACTGGCGTGCCTGCCTGGGTTGCTTTTCGATGCACGATGGTACAATAACCGAACTCACTCCCCGTGCTCCCGGCTATGAACTAGGCAGCCGTTTACCGCCCTGCCATCAATGCATTCAAGCAAAGACTTGGTGGAAAATTTGCATTGCTGGCATCGCCCAAGACTCTTTTTGACCTCGTGCTTCCGTCCAACCGAACTTCACCAACCCCTGAACATCGTTGATGTAACTTCGTAAAAGGTTTAATGTCTTTTGGGCGGCTGCCCGACGACCTCTTGTGCATTCCAAGTGCAGAAATGAATCCTTGCTTCCTTTCTCGTGAACCTTAAAGACACACCCGAAACGACGCTGGGGTTTTGTCGTAACGGGCAACGGGCCTCACGCAATCATCAATTAACTCCTGCAAAAAGTTTTTTCCCGGGATTGGAATTGTAAGTCAATATGGCATGGCATCAACGCTCATGGCGGAACGGATGTATATAAATTAGTCATGAGACTTCAAGCAGGCCCGCGACCGGCGACGGCAATAAGCTTTTCGTTTCATACGCAACTCGCAAACGCCCAGAACTAGGCAATATTTTCCCGTTGCAACCATGAGTAATCAGCAGTGTCGTCGGGAACCGAATGTGAGGCACACTTCACAAGTCGTGCCGATGCAAAAAACTTCGTGGGCTCAATCTTTTGGACCGACTTCGTATTCCGTCGTGTCGGGATTCCCGCTTTCCGAATGAGCTCGGCGGAATGATACACGGAAATCAACGAACCCGCAGTGCTTGTTAACAGCCGCTTCGGTTTTCCGCAACTCATTGAGGTGTGAAGGACTCTCGCCAAATCATCTGGCCGCGTGCAGTTCTGGAACATTTTCGCCCTTGGTCATGTACTGGTATTCCGTGTCTTGAGAAGAATATGAAGTCCGAGCACACTCGTCGAACACGGCTCTGATTGGCGTAAAGGAAGCTTTGGATGAGTGGCTGCGGGTACTTGCACTGCCTACCCATTGCGGAGGTTAGTGGTGGATTGAGCGAATCAGTCGTTTTCGCTTCGCGTGTATGGTTACGGAAGTCCGTTTCTGATGAGCGTGGGTGGATGTGCTGCGACGAGTGCCAAGGCGAAAAAACCAAATGGAAGCGAGCTCGTTGCGATCCGTCCGCTATACCTGGGACTCTCACCCCATGTGCCCAGCCAAGGTGCTTTCGTAGCCACGCGAATTGAGGCAAATTGTCCCTTGTATAGTCGTTTTCTGACGAAGTTTTGACTTACCGCGATCCACTCAACGCCAGATTTGCAAGGTCATGCGCCGACAGGCTTGAGGTCCCGCACCCTCCAGAAAGCAACGAAACGCAAAACTCCCATCAAGATGTTCGGTCCGTCTGTCGTCCGGGCGTCCGAGTTTGAGTCGTATGAATTCTGAAATGAAAGCGTCCAAAGATCCGCCGCTCAGAAAGTTGAGCATTTCTCGATCACTGCATTTTGCGGTCTTCCTTCAGAAACTAAACTCGACCTGGGAAACCTCTAGATCGATCTGCCTCGTCCAGTTGTTTCTCCGCGTCGTTCGAGGAACCACGATCCGCCGCAACGCACCGCCCATCGGCAATTCTCAGAAAGTTCTTTTGCGGCAGGAACTTCAAATCCGCTCGACATGAATTCCGAAACAGCCACAATGCGAACCGATGCGCCCCATCCAGACTCGCGGTGGTTGAGCGGAATAGGCCGAACGGGCAGAACGTCAGGTCAATCGCTCAAGTGTGTCATAATCAAAGCATCTAACCCTCATCCAAAGAAACTCTCGGAAGGATGAAATACGCATCGGCGAAACGACACCATCGGCAGGTCTGTTTGGGATCCTGAACGATCATATCTGCTCATTGGCAAGTTGTTGTATTCGCCCGCCTCAGACGTCCCTCTCGTACGCTTGTTAGCAGCTGCTCAAAGTCTCGCAAAAAGAAGCTGATAAAAATTTCAGCTGCACGTTGTGCGTAAACAATTGGACTGCATTTTGGTTGCAGTGCGGCGAGTTTTCCGTTCATGAAGCCGCTCGTAAAGCCGTCGATGCAGATAACGTTCAAGAAGTAATCTCGCGTTGGGAAGTGGGGTTTCGGCGAAATAGTCGCTCGGGATCAACGTCAATAAGTGTTGTAGAGCTTCGGGCCGTCGATCATCGACTAGGTGCGTGAGTGTGTGTCGTTGAGTGAGACCAAGTTATTATCAAGCAGATCTATGTTAGACGATATAGCGATTCAGGAGAGTACGAGCGGCAGTGAGATCAGGACTCAGAGATGCGCGTAGGATGATGATAGATACCTTTTCACACCCTGCACTTCGCGCGCGACATGCAATCAGCCCGCAGTTATGCGTATAACACGTGCTAGACCTCAGGCGTATCGCACGTCGTAACGTATGTACCGACGCCGGGAAGGTACGCGACACGTGCTCACACTCCTTAGCTAGGAATGCAATCGAGAGGATTGACTGAGACGTGCAGCGTGGCGTGTCACTACGGAGCTCGCATCCAGTGCGCAACATAGTTCCCGACACTTCGCGCAAAGCGGAATCGGTCCGCCGCTACTAACGTAGTCCGTCAATGCACGTCCGTGTGCTGCCCATAGGACCGCGAGGTGCAACAGTCTGAAGAGGCGGCAGTTTCCACCTCTGCGTCCTTCCCCTTTGCCCTCATCTGATTTTCGGGCGAAGCGTCCGGACGCTTGATCAGCAAGATCACGCTTCAAAGGAATCTTCAATCCAATGGGCACTAAGCGGAGAGCCGCCACCCAATGCCCGGTAGTGATGCGGAAGTTCCCATTTCTATCTCTTTCCCATTGCTTCGAATAACGCGGTGATTGTCTTGGGAACATTTGTTTCCCTCAAGTGCCGGTTCGACCATTCTTGAAATGCGGCTTTCCTTTAAATGGCACAACGGTACGGGGGACTCCACAAGGACTTGTCTCGATCGATGAGAGTCGATACGAGCAACGGCTGGTTGTTTCAACATGCGATCAGAGAAGGCGACACAGCAACCTTCAGCCGGTCAAAACTTTCAGCACTATTAGCAGAAACTAATCGCTCAACAAGTGCACTCATGATATTTGCCCGCTTCATCGGTTGGCACGACCTAATCCGATAACATTCAGAAATTGCGTGCGGGTCGGCCGGATTTGCAATTAATGCTTCCAATATTCTGTGTGCTGTCAGGGCTAAGCACGACGGCCTGCAAGAACACTTCATCGCACCGCGGCTGACATGGGAAAGATGGTCGGAGGTCAATGTTCGCCAAACATAGGTCCAGCATCTAAACCAGGATTTTTCGCAAAGTCCACTTCCCAAAGCTCCATCGTCTTTGGATCACCGATCGTGCTTATTCGTCCGCTTTTTTCGCGGTTCGGCATCACCTGCTTCGAGGAAGGAAATCTCCTTCGTCTTCCTCCAAAAGCAGCCAGCCAGATCGGACTTGCGCCGATCGATCTACCACGTCGGCCTAAAGCGACCGCACTAACTCGGTGTACCGCATCGCTGAAGTAGCAAAAATTTTTGCAAGCACTTGTTCATTAGTTTTTTTTTGCGGCAGGCAAAAGTTGCCAACTTTTGGGCAAGTGATCGACGGACCGAAAGGCTGTTCATGAAACGCTTAAATAATCCGGTTACCCTTTCCCCGATATGCTGGATGCGATTAAAAGCGGAGCCAACCCGCTCAATTCATCAATATTCGTCGCTCGAAGTCCAGCGTCCATTTCATAGTTCTTTGCATATCCATGTCGTTTGCCGAGTAACAACGAGCCCCGCTCCACGTCTGCCCCAGAATCTTACATAGTTCATCGGCGATGGCCAGTTTCCCGATTGGGCGCCGATAGCTTTTTTCGCTGTTGTCCAATCACAAGCAAAGCCATATAACAACCACGATGTCAGAGACACTTGAGGCTGGGGATATCGAAACTCAAATTGAAATCAAGTTTTTGTCGTAAACTTTGAAGGTGTTTTGGTGTCGGACGTTTGGCCGGCAACTTCAAAATGCTTCCGAACGGGGCCAGACGAAGCTCTCTTCGTCGGCCGCGATTTACGAAGACTGTTTGTTTGACAAAGACATATAGCCCGCATCGCCTCCAATGCTTCGATGGTTGTTTTCCGGTAGGCATCGGATCAAGGTCATCGACTAGAACAATCAAGCGGCGGTTGAGTTGGTTTCGAGGTTTCGCCCAAAAATCTTCGCAATTTTTGGATGTTCTCGTACGGACTGTGAGTGCCTTTCTCGCCTCAGGAACAGACTTGCCGATTTGCGTTCCGCATCCCCAGCCACTTTCTTAGTAGCGGCAATGTATCCGCTGTGGATGTCACGTCGGATCAATTGTCTGGAAACAGCAAACTCCACGACCACCAACCCGCGATGGGAAGTCGCAGTTGCAAGCGTCAATGCACCCGAGACCATAGCCCGCCGATCTCGCATTGATTGGCAAGGCTTGATGATCGCTTCCGCTTTTTTCTTGAATCTTCGGCGTTATCCCCTCCAGCATCTTTTGATTGCCGTGGCGATGCCTTCCGCGAACGCGGCACGGAAACATTGTCTTGGCCTTGATGTCGCCCACGGTTGGAAACTAACGATCAGAGGCTTGGGTTCCGAGCTTCGCCAACTCGACCGCTAGCAATTCGAGCGTTGACGATTTACCAACACCCCAGGCGCCTGACACGCCGATGGACAGCGGTAGGTCCCGTTCGGTTTTAAACCGTATCGGCAATGACCGGATGCAGATCAGCAAGTTAAAGAAAGTCTTCAAGTTTGCAGCGTTTTGTCGGACCACACGTTAAGTTTTGCTTCCCTTGTAATCGATCGGGAAATGGGCTGCTAGGTTTCGTTTAGCCGACGGCAGCAAAGATCTGTTGATTCTCTCGTTTTCTCGATTGTGTTCATCCATCGATCGTGTCTCCTTTAAAGCCAAGTGCTCTATTAATTCCAAGCGTGTGCCATCCTCATACTCCCATCTTCATGCCTGACTGGCAAGTCTTTTAACCGGTTGTCGCAGGTGGCTCCCAGTTGGGTTAGGTGGCAGGTCCATCAGGCTTCGGAGCGGGCGTTGTGGGTTGGCCTCGTGGATGTGATCATCTCGTGGACGACGAGGTATTCCAGCCACTCGGCGTTTCTTGCTAGATCCGTGTTGAGGCGGATCGGTGCGGTGGTGTTGTTTGCAACTGCCCCATTTTGGTTTTTCATGCGGCGGATGAACAGTCTGCGACTTGCACGCCGATGATCGTTCCCATTTGGCGATGAGCTGGCAAATGCGGCTTCGCGAAGTTAGGTCACGATACCATGGATTCAAGATGCCCTTGCCGTTTGGCTTCGTTAGTTCGGGGCGGACGTGGAAACTGGATCCGCTTTTGTGCGTGAGTTCCCGATGTGCGGCGGCCTTTTTTGGTTCGATGATACTGAGTTGACGGGGCGTTTTTCCCCAAACGTAGTGACTCTCCGCTTTCAAGATATTCCGCGAGGTGTCTCGCGTCTTAGCCCGGAGCTTTGCGTTGTTGGTCTTTGCCTCCAACTGAGTTTGGACGAGCGTAGACGCGAATCGTGTCGAAGGCCTCAAATCCCGGGTGCGGTGCTGAGAATTGCCGGCACGTGTCCGGTCGGTGCAATCCCGGCTGGGTGGACGTTCTTGATGTCTTTAACGTGACGTCGGCGTCGAATTCGCCGAGTTGATTTGTGATTTTGACTTTTGTTTCTGGCATGGACTTAGTAAATTCCTTTTGAGCTTGAAAATGATGCCTGAAATGCCGGTTCGACTTCACTCTCCGTTTCAGGATTTTATGCAAGCAGCTTTTTGATCACAACGCTCGCGTGCTTGGAACGCCGGCCAGCCGCTTGTCGGGCGAACTGTGACAATGCACGGCTGCGTCAATTTTCAAGTGAGCGCGAGAGTGCTGTCAAAATCTGCCAGGCGGTTTCGTGGGCCCTCGCCTTCAGAAGCATCTGGTAAGCTGCCTTTCCCGCTAAGCTGCTGAGGTTGTTTGTAGAGTGCCCCGCTTGCCTGGTGTGTCAAGTTGAAACAGGTGTTTCTTCGACTGCCCCGCCTTGTAACCTTCGCCGCAATCGCCGCAACCCTCTTCAACGGTCTCCTCGTAGTCCGATTGCTCCCCTTTTTCGCGCAGCGATGACCTCGGTCCAGCAATAACGACATTTCTCGAATAGAGGCGAATCGTTTGAAAGCTGTTCCTCAATGTATCTGCTGCGAACGTTGTTCTCGAATCGTTTTCAGCGACGGGCGGTCTTGTTGCAGGACATCTTGCCGAGCCTCGCCGCGATCGGTCTTGCAAATTCCCGTCTTAAACGATCAGCTCTAGCAATCCCAGTCCATCGATGGCGATATTTTTTCGTGGTTTCTTCAGCTTTCGATATAGGTATCGATCAGGTTGCGCATGTCGGCTTTTCGTAGGTTTCAGGTCCAGGAACTCACCGCTCTGCTTTCTTGATTATCGCGAAGATTCAACGGCGTCTTTAAGCCGTACTTCGCGATAATCCCCCGAACCTGGTCGGCCCTCGTGTAGACCCTGCATCCATTTCGTCCTTGAATGTTTTTTCGCGTAGGCACGGACGAGCGGATGGCGACAGCTTTGTAAAGAGCCCGAGCGTTTGCGGCTCCGCGTTCTTTCAAGTCGGTTGCGATTTCGGCGTTGCCCGCAATAATAACCGCTATGTAATCCAGGTCAGACCTTTGGCGGTTCGACCGGTTCACAAGCAGCTGAAAACTTTCGAATCGCATCATCGAGCCGCTCCCGGGCCCCCATTGCTCCATCCGTCTTGTAGCAAGATATCCGGGGACGCTTCGCCGTCGCCGGGATCAAGTTCGGATGCGTAAACGGGATCGCGTTTTCAACCTTCTGAACAGATCCATGTAATCCGCAACCACGGTCGTCTTCTGGCGTTGACCTTGTCCTCACCCGTCAGACGGTTTGGTGCGGCAGAATCGCTTGGAACAATCCGTGATCCTGCTAGATTTGTTCGATGTAAAGAACGTCACGACGGCGCGTCCGAAGCCCGTGAGACAGTTTTGTCGACGACAATCAGGAGCCTGCATGTTGGCCGGTTGTTTAATGAACTTGGCCTTGGCATCTTCTTTCGTAGGTTCCGTCTTATTCATTCTTCGGACGCGGGCTGAACGTCCTTCAAAGAGCTTCGTGTAGGTAATTGGTAAAATCGCCTGCTTTTCGGTCTCGTGTTGGCACGGTTTCTTCAAGCGTCACGTCGGGGCGAGTGGGTTGTACGACGTGATGACGGCGCAGCGTCCCTTTGAAGGGCTGTTCTGGAAATAGTTCGAAAGTACCGGCACGCATTCGACCCAATAGCTCTTTCAACCAAGATCGCATTGCGCGTCCATCGGAAGCGAGGTCGGAACGCTGAATGTCGAAACGGATGTCCTCGCGACGCGTTTTCAGACGGTCGAGCGAGCCGAGTACTTTGTTGCCGTGTGCCCCAAACTTTTTCAATTCATCTTTTTGCCAATCATTCAGTCCCTTTCGTTTTCGCTTTTCAACCAAGCGTCTATTCTTCCTCGATGCTGCGAAGTTTGGTCGATATTCACGGGCCTCGTAGACAAGGTCGAGAACGAACCTCATCCTCGACGGCTCGTTGAATTTATAGTGTGAATGTAGCCACCCAAACACTCATTGCTGGTTTGGCCTATCATTTCTTGAGCAGCGGTGTGCAGTAAAACGATGAAACTTTGCATTGGGCCATCATCGCCTTCAATCACGCGATGCAATTTCCGCTCTGCGTGGCGGTGACATTCATCAACGAAAACATAAGATATCACCACCGTCTCTGACGACTGGCCCTCCAGTTCTTTGAACGTAAGTCATCGAAATTCGTCCACGTCCTTGCGTCCAACTTGTGAACGAGCGACACAGCAAACGCGGGAGGAGGATGCGATAAGCTGACCATCAACTCGCTGCCCCGTGCCAGATCTCTCGATCTTTTCACCCGTAATCGGTAAAAACCGTTGGATCTGTTTTGTCGAGCGCAATCACGGTCGGTGATGATCGCGCCACGGCATTCGGTTGTTTTCCCCTTCCTAAAATCCACTTGGCCAGCATCACATCAACGATGCTTTTGCGGACCCTTGAAGTGTGCCAATGATCCCGCCCTTGCGCTCTGCAACGTGTTTCCTGCGGCGGCTTTGACCCCCGAAATTTGATGGACGCGGGGAAGTTTTTTCACGCCGCCGTCGAAACAGCACAAAAAATCGAACATCAGTCGATCACGTTTTCTTTGTTTGCACATTTTTGCCAGATACTTGTCCAGCTTTGTAGCCATCGTTGTCGGTCCTCGCCTTCCTTCACGACAGGAAATACTTTTGCACGGTCCGACGGTGCCGTATCTCAATCCCTCGGTAATCGTTGCCCGCGAGCACGAATTGGATGGTGCTGAAGAACCACGGCGTTGAAATCCGGTAAGATTGGTTTTGAGAGGTTTTTTGGCGGATACCGTCCCCGATGCTACGCGCGGCTATTTCTGTTCAGTTCAGAATGCCGATCGCGATGCCATTGAACGTACAGCCAACATCGGGGCCGCCGCTCGTGACCCCCTTTCAAGGTCACTTCTTCGGCGATGTAGAAATCGTTGTTTCGTCGATCTTTTCGTCGAATCAACTGGACCGTCTCGGACGGGTTTTCCCGCTTCAGTTCGCACGCTGACACAAAAACGAAGAAATTCGTAGACGGCTTGGTTGTTGCCAATACAAGCACGCTGTTTGTGATCGCTTTCGGTGCGAAAGCCGGTGGACAACCGCATTGACTTGCGACCTGGGGTATCAGCCACCTTTATCGATCAAATAGCGAGTGAGAAATACTTTCCTCGATATTTGTGTTTGGCCCAGGCGATCGACAAAATCTCCCAAAGAACTTATAGCCGAGTTCACTGCGGAAACAGTTTGGATCACACGGTTTTTGCGTATTGCGTTCAGGTTTTCCGCAGATTCAAATTCTGTTCCTCTGCACAAAATTTTGCGATGGCGTCCATTGCACCCAGGCGGTGACGGGTTTTTTTGTGTCGCGAAGCACTTTAGAGCGTTTTGGATGGTTGGCAGCCAATCACGAAATCTTGTGAATGACCTTCTCATCGACTTGAATCTGGTCGTAGCGATTTCAGTCCGTGCACAATGATGGCACTTTCGTCGTATCTTGAAACTTTCATTCTTTGGTGGCCAACATGCTGAATAAAGTCACTGCATGTTTTCCGGTATTCGTAACGACCCCCCGAGAAGGGCCCTCGAAACCAGAAATTTGAGCAAAGGGAACTTGCGTCGAAACGCCCATCAAATTCAGACAGCAGAGGCCTCCTGGTTTGGACGAATCCTCCCAACCGAATTTTTCCCGAGCCAAAGCTTGCGCCACTTTGTAAGGATCAGGGCCTAGTGTTTGTTTCTAGCAGTTCGCTGGTAACCGGGGATAGTCCGTAAATCCCGCAAAACACGCGCGCGCCGATCTTCCATCGGAAACCAACCGCCGCAAAGCAGAGTTCACTGTGGTTGTTCCCGCAATGTCAGCAAAATCCGCACCTGAAAACACCGCACCCCGGCCCAGCCGTAAATTCGCGTAAACAAAGTCCTATTAGCAACCGTTTGCGTCCATCCGCAACCCTTCTCTGAAATTTTGCATCAAAATAGCGTACTTTCAATGCAAAGCAAGTCCATGTGGAATAGATCCGCAGGGAGCAGCTCTTCACGAGGAAAAGCCGCAGAGTAGCAGCGTCATCTCATCGGGCGACGCTTTGTACTCAGATCAACTTTTGAACGCCCAGTTCTTTCTTTCCATCATTTCAAACGTGTTTTCTTGTAGGAATGTCGAACTCCAAGCAGACATTCGGCAATGGGAACGCGTTTTCCTTCGCTGCCGGAGCGTATTTCCTCGTGAGTGACCAACGGTTAGGATGACTATGAATCG
>Ga0163217_1111949_pt1 | contig 10047 bp, 5 predicted proteins | sample SynspAceP_FD_185933 | JGI IMG/M metagenome (GOLD analysis project Ga0163217, IMG submission 185933) | Saline lake microbial communities from Ace Lake in Antarctica - Synechococcus sp. Ace-P (PacBio error correction) | ecosystem: Environmental > Aquatic > Non-marine Saline and Alkaline > Saline ...
TTCCAGCACGTAGTGAGGCCTGCATGAATCCCATACATATGAGGAGTAACATATGCCACTCTCCCATACTCATATTCTATCGCTTTAATTAAGAAAGTTCAATAAGATAACTCCAGCCTGCCAAAGAATCAGCAGCTATATAGCCTTGGGTAGAAATGATAATGACGAGTCAATCAACTGTTTTCGGTTCACCAGTAATTCAGTTAACCAATTTTTCTCTTTTGAAAAGAGATCTTTTCATATAAAAACAATAAAAAGTAATACATCAGCTTGTTATGTGCTTGCAATATCATTTACTTGTCCAGCATTGAGAATCATGAAAACGTAACCAATCAGATGTGGGACTCTGTTTAATATATGTCTAAGATCGATTCTCTTTTTGTGAATAATGAGCTGTTACTCTTGAGGTATCACTCCTTCTTAGTTGGTATTCTGGAGCGAAGTAATAATCCTTTATTAACTTTAATCTAACCATCGTTTTCCGTAAATTCGGATCTATTAGATTGAGCTTTTCATTTCAATCTTATTCCGGAAAATATGCCTTGTTGTCGAGGATTTGTCTGCTTTTTTGCCCAAAAAGTTTTTATATTTAATAAGCCTTTTTTTTCTACAGTTATTATAGCTAAGATTTGATAGATTCCATAGAGCTGTATAACTTAGTAATATTGCAATTGTGTCGATGATTGTTCCTTGTACTCATCCTGGACCAATACTTTCTAAAACTCATAACGTTTATTGATCTCTTTGCCAATTCAGTCGCTGACTAGCCCAAATATGATTTTTGCTTGTATCTATATGACCTTCAAAAACCGCTTTTTCCTGCAAATTTTTTGATCCCCAGTTTACATCCAAATACTGCTTGATGCATAAATGTCACATCAACTTGTAATTGTTGTTCTATGAAACCAGAAACCCATCTTAGTTTGTGCTGTCCAGTAAGCAATAATAGATTTTGCAGCTCCTCCCAGATAGGGCCGTAGTAGCGCCATGCATCTATATGGCCAGGTCTGAGCTTCCCAAGGGAACTTTGCGCTACGCTTCACATATCATTTCTTAGAGCCTTTTTTATGAGGTGCAAGTCCTCAGTGATCGATACGATCGCCAAGATTTTTTCGCAATACTGGAGATATGTAAGTGATTGTGAAATTATCAGGTAGAACTAAATAATTTCTGTATCCAAAGTATGTCCCATATAGCCTGTAACTCCTCTCAGAAGAGAACCTTTACAGCGTCATGAAGAGCGGAGATCAGCGTCATGAGGGAGGCAGGAGTTTCATAGAATGAAGATATGTGATCTAGCAAAATTAATTTGCTAACTGATCTTTTGGAAGTTTTTTTTTGATTCTATCGTAGAATGTTGCGTAATAAACTGAACATCACGAATCGAAAGAATGGCATTGCTACTACGTTTTAATTCTTTCCCAAGCCTTAGCAGATTTCTCAAAATTAAAATTTTGAATAACCACATACTTCTGCTTGCTTTAATTCCCAATCCAACGCAAAATATGTATTCTACTTCCATAATTCGTATTTCCCTACTGTCTCTTTTATTCTATTCCGGTATAATATTGATGAAATCTTCTCTATTTCATTTTTTTCTCCAGCATCCAGAGTAATTTCTCAATAACTGTTTTATTATACCTTTCCGCTCTACCCAATTTCCAACCCTGTTTTTTAATATGTTTCCTGGTCAAATTATCCTGTTTCTTTTGAATTTCATGAGTTGTAGATAATACCATGAAAATGTCCTGATTGTGTGTATGGGGGCAATCATTTGTATATATTTAACCTTCTGTTAATCGCTTTATCACCTTTCAGTAAAATGTGTGCTCCGCTAATTTGTTAAGTTTGACTCATCTATCCCTGAATAAATTCTCACTTCCAAGATTGGACCTAAAATTTTTAAATTCTACAAACTGACAAATAAGATGTTTTTGAAAATATCGAAATATAACAGAAATCGCTTTAAGAAATTACATTGACAATCGTTTATATTCGTCAGGTAATCCAACAAATGAGCGAATGAAGTTCAACCAGTTTTTTAAATCTAAAGTGCGGGTGGATATATCACTAAATCGCGGTGCGTTTAAGTAGACCTTTCCGTTATACTGCTAATCCGTTTACCGTTCAATCAAAATTCATCCCAAATTCAGTCCACGGATATTGGCTATTCAGTAACTTCAATTCTCTCTACTATAGAATGTATTAATGTGCCTGATACAAAATGTGTTTCGATTTTGTTTCTCCTATATAAGATTTCTTCGTGTCTGCACGGAATCCGTAACACACGCTAGGTAACCATTTCCTAAAGACATAGCTGTCTACCTTAACCTAACCCAATCTACATTTAAATCTATCTCTCTAAATCATAACCAAGGAGAGTATCACGCGATTGTAAATTGTTCACTTCGTCTATCATAGTTATCTCCTACAGAAAACGTATTTTAGTTTATTATAAAATAATTTTACGTCCAATAAAAATAATAATTTGAATGTTGAAACTCGTCAGTCAGAAATTGCAGTAGAATATGCTATCCTTAAGTTACAATGTTATAGGATGCTTTAAACAAGGCTAAATTCCCATTAAGGCAATGGACTAAGTACGTTAGGGCATAAAACATAATTTAGCGCTTTTTGTATGTGTTGCGGATTATATTGATTTTTCAACTCCTTCGAGCCAATAATATCCCTATACGCTGTCCATTATAAGAAGATTAGTCAAATCTCCTGATGGTCAATTTCATGACTATGGAAGCTTTTTTGGCAAAACTCAATCGATGAGTTGTTTTCCAATATGTCCCCTCTCTTTCTATTCCTTCCTTATCCACATAAGCAACACTCCTACTCCTCTGACTTTACCAGTCATGAAGTGTTAATTTAAAAACTAACATAGTTTGGCCTGATAAAACTAAGAAGCCAACACCCAACATTAGGAAAGCGAAATCAAAGTTTGTCTTATGAAAAAGATTCTCATCATAGCACACATGATATCACTTGACGCCTTCTTCAAGTAATACACATTTAATCGAGAGAAATACTTACCTATTGTTTTTCCATCAAAGAAGAAAAGAGAAACTGTAATTGTACTAGTTCAAATAATCACATGTGGAAGGTAAGATTTAGAGCATAATTCTTCAAGAATCTCAAAGGCAATAGCATATAACTTGGAAGATAGACGAAACATTTCCAATCACTCGAAATGGCCAATATCTAAGTACCAGTTTCCCCCTTCATAGCAAACTCAAGCACCTTTCGAAAACGTTTTCTCTATACATGGATAATAACAGACATTTTAATTAAAAAAGCGCTTTCATATAAAAATTTGCTTAATTATCATTCAATATAAATGAATAACCATCGTAGTTGACTAAAAGCTTTTAGGAGTAATTACTTGATGGTCCAATCTGTTATTTTTAGCTAGATGGCGTTATTCTATCCGATACCTAGCTGTTTTCCATTTTAAAGCTTGGCAAGCTTTAGCTAAAAAATTTAGGTATCTTCTTAACGAGATTTTAATGAAACCATTAAGGGGGTCGATAGTACCAGAGAAATCTACTACGCTAGAAATCCCTATCCTCCTAGGTACTATAAGAAATGATTTTTTCAGAAGAAGAAATAGCTGTTTTGAAAAAGAAAAAGAATGATTTGTATATCACTTTAATCGATCAAGTTGAGTTCCCAAAAATATTTTGCCCTGGTATTGATCAAGATATTGAATGATTGACCGTTCTATATAATATACAAATTTGGATTGGGCGTCTGCTCCAGTCCGAGAAATGCCACCTAAACTTTACGTAACTGGCTTGTCATAATCACTTTGATTACAATTGGTGACAGAACCGTCACACATTACAAAAAATGGAATAGCCACACTATGGCCATTGCGAATCCTGGGCTTGTCAATGCTAGGTGTATCATATAGTAGTGTAGGGTGAAGTGATGCTCTATTCAGCAGATTCAGGCTATCAATGATTTAAGATGCTTCTCTATTGGAATACAAGTGCAACAATAACAGATACATGGTGATTTACAGACATTAAAAAGAATGCTGACTCATCTTTATAGCTCAACTCAGTCATTAACCATTTTGATAAACTATTAACGACATTCTGGAATGAATAAAAAATAAGCATACTATCCAGTAAACGACTGATTGAGTTAGGAATTCCATATACCCGGGTGGATTCCAATAATTTAAAGTATCTCTATTACTCTCAATCTTTCTAAGTAATCTCCCTTGCACTACAATTCAATCTCGCTAAGTCACACTATTACTACTCGCTATACTTTAGGAGTATATATACTGTTTAATAATTCAAAAATTAAGCTCATTTACGTCAATTACAACTCAGGGGTAAGATTGTGGCCTCTATTTAAATTATTAGATTCTAAACTGATGTTGGTTCATGATTAATTTGATCTGGATTTGAGACGAATTTCCTTCCTGTATGTTCAAATCCTTTGATTTTTTTATATTTATTGCCTCTACTTTTTTTTTCGGATTATTTTTATCTTCAACTGGATAATACTTTCGTGTATGCTGTGTCAACTCATTCTTCGTTTCTACTTTACATCCAATTGTATATTTTTTGAATTTGCATCATAATCTGATTTAGTATAAATACATTCCTATAAAAGTAGCCCTGCAAAAATGTCAATTGCTCTTACAGGAGAAATAAACTTTACATTTTGGCTAAAACTGTTAGTCAAATTTGTTTAAAAGTCATTTATGAATATCCTTCTATTTAATTTTTTTGTTTAATTCAATCACTTACTTAGCTCTATTTACATGGCATTTTCAGCGTATTAATACCTTTGCTATGTCCGAGGTAAATTATGAAAGACATGTAAGTAAGTGTTCCACATAATTTACAAAAGTGCCTGTAAAAAATTAGATTAACTTTCCTGTTTGTTTTGTTTTCTTGCATATTTCTTTCTCCTTATATTCTTTAATCGCTTACCGACTAGAATAAATACACTTCATTGTTTCCCTGTATTCGTCTCTGTGTTGTTTTTGGTTCTCCCAGTGTTCTGTCTTGAATTTTTCGTTCTATAGCGATAAGAATTAATGGATAATTTTGATGGGATCATAGCTTTAAGAACAATTCCTTCCCATATAAATAAAGGTACTTACATAAATACTGGCAATAGAAGTCCAAACCGGATTACTTGCAATAATATAAATATTTCCCTGATGAATGAGGATCACTACGCTATATCGCTCATAAAGGGTATACCGTTTTGAAAGTACAATCGCAAAAGCCGACCGCCTCTTTATTTCAATAATCTTCTTCTTTGCGCCTGGTATAGACTTCATGTTTTTTTACGTTCAATTTTCGGGCAATATGCTTTCTCACCCTCATTTCTCCTTTTTTAACGAGTTTTTCATAATATACAGAGAGTTTGCATTTTTCATGCCACTTAAAGGTTGAAAAATTTTTTCTTTGGAATAATGTTCTTGAGCTTGTTTTGTTTTCCAGCATTTAGTTCTATCTTTTTTTTCTTGCAAGTATAATAAGGAAACCAAAAACCAAAGCGACTATACAAAAAATAACTACGACTAATTTGTCTAACCACTTCGGTAAAACTTATCATACTCTATACAATTAATGAGACCACAACGTCTATCTATCCTTCACTTCGCCATAACGAACTGTTTTTTAGTAATATCATATTAAAATCATTCCTATTTTCATTTTACTTATTCATTCGAATTAGTTTGCTTCAATTAAGAGAAGTACTTGTTTAACAAAGAAACGACGAGCTTTTTTTTCGTTCAGGGATATCTGATAAAGAATAAATTTTTAAAATGAACGTCTTTTTTTTACCCATAACCTTGCAATAATTTAATTGGGATCATTTAATTTAAGCCCTCTCGAAAACCAATAAGATACATGGCTTTGTAAACATAAACACTTATTTCCTCTTGCCCCAGTTTTTTCTTAGAAAATCAATAAATCACTCGCCATACATCATTTGCTTCTTATGCGTAGTTTTAATGTGTAAATAAACTCTCTATACCACTTTAATTTTCTAAATGTTAAATTTTTTCATTCTATCAGACTCTCATAACACATCATAAAAAATTTCTGTGACGTTTTTAATCTTCTGCTTTATTTTCTCATTTGCGTGGATTCGCCCTCTCATTTTGCTCTTTTATTTAACACTTTGATCTTTACATGTTACTTTGACTCTTTGAAAATTAAATACATACATTTAGATTTACGTCGTGTACTGAGAAACCATTTTGGCGATACTCAGTAGTGAGCCTTTTTTCTTTCTATGGATATTTCAAAAATAATAAGCATATTGTAAATAAAAAATATACCACTTAACAGTTTTTATTAACGTTCACCAGTGGCCTGCAGGTAAATTCGCCCCCCTGACCTTAAAACTGAAGTCAATATCCTCCCACTTCTTAACTAATGCCTTGCTAAGAGCCCAAGTATTGGCCGTTCTTTTATTTTTTTAACGTATTTATAGATATTAAAAGGAGTTAAAGGATGCGGGTGTTAAAGGAAGCTATTCCAGGTTGAGGGTATAGTCTTCCCCTTTTTACATTCTTTCCTGATTTTCTTTTAAGTGGCCGCTATATTTTTCATTAGTCCATTCCAAGAAATAGCGCATCGATATAGTTTGTCGATTGCAGCTTGATTAATCTTCTAGAAAACGGCTATAGAAAAATAATAATGTTTATAAACTCTAATAAAATGGCTAAAAAGTGAAGTGCAAAAATGAAAATGTTACTTAGTTAAATTGATCAATAAAACTCCCGAAAGTACATGTTAGCAAAAACCCAAATAAAAAATAACTATCCTAAAGAAATTAAATGGAATCTCAATACTTTTATTTTCAAAGAAATTTTTGTATAAAACTAATTACTTTTACTCATATCATTTAAGATTAAAAGTGAAGTTACGGTAACATATAGCTGAAAAGCATCCATTCACCTAACGACCTAAAAATATGTCCGCATGATTGAAATACCCAGCCACTTTATATCATTTTTTCTATACACCTATATTGAACCAATAATCCCTAATCTTATTACAATGATAACATGCACTAGACGAAGCCAACTTTTTTACAAGAAAGTCCGATAATCTAACGCCACATCTTACAATTCCCTCCGATCTAGCTCATTAGGGTGAAAAATTTACCTGTTAAAAATTAATTCAATAGGGTTACTCATAAGAATCTTCACTCTTTAATGTCTATATGTAACAATTCGAGGAGGGTCTTTGTTGTTCTTAAACTTATGTTAGATTTAAGTCGTGTTCTTATTTTACTACCTTCAATAAGAACAATGACTCATCCTATTGTCTTACTAGTTCGAATTAATAAATACATTAAATGATAAAATTTCTAATCTTTCACTTCTACTAATGTTACTGTAGAGTGGTGGATTTGGATCATCTGACCACTTGTTTAATTTTTAACAAATTTCAGAAAGTAAGGATCACAAAATCAGGAAAAGTTCACAAAAATTCATTTCGGATACGGCGAACATAAATAATTGAGAATAGATTGTTTAATAGTTTTATTAGGCCTTGTTATATGAATCCTATTAGATGGCGAGCTTTAGAATGGTCTAGTAGTGTGATAAGGTATTGAGCGTCATGGATGTAGGTTAGTGTAGCTCTTGGCTCCACTCTCACAGAGATAAGTTGCTCACTCGGTTATAAAATAGAATGGATGTGTACGATACACATTGAGGCATTTAGTTTATTAGAAGAACATATTAATTAGAAAATGATAATACACCATTAAATAATAGTTGCACTTAATAGCTATAACTACATAAACTAGTCCCCATTCTTTTAACGTAATGGCTATTCAATAAATAGTAAGACAGTTATTCCTAACAAAGAGACTAAAATTTAAATCTAGCGAGAATGATACTAATTAACCAATACTATACTAGAAAAGGAGAGACTAATGGGAATTCTTGAATGTAGACTATCTATTATATGAAGAAGTCATGCAGTAAAGAAAAAGATTATAACGATTTATAATCGCTTAATATATAAGAAATACGGGAGCGCAGAGTTTTTGGGGCTCCTTGGGCTAATGGGTGAGTAAAATCGCCTGGGAAATTTCACGACGACTATCAGAGATGATAGTCGCCCTGCATCGACATTACTTCTGAGATTTCTGGCAGTGTAAAGAATTTGTGGCCAGATGTTGCACCCAAAACCATAAAGAAGCCTTTAGAAAATATTGGTGCATAATAGTAGAAAATCGCGAAATGTAATCCTTTTTATCTGGGCTAGAAAAACTTGAAAGTACTTTAGCAGGATGCCAATCAGAATAATCCAAAAAAGAAAAAATAGAAACTTAGTTGAGTTCGTAAATTTAAAAAGTAAGGATAAACGATAAAGTTAAGATTACTCTTTGGGATGAGACGAACGGTTAGGTATGCGCGCCAATCGTTAATATAATGGATCGAACAAGTTTTGATATTAGATTGAGCCTACTAAATGGGTAGATTCCTTGCATGGAATTAAAAGTAATTGAGACTATAGTTACATGCCAAACTTAGCTTCCATGAAAGACGTTTACGGTCATTGTATCATAGCATTTTGCCTTAGTGGAAATAGAATTAATGTGTGATCAGGAGTTATGCTATTTATTAAGATAGTAGCTGATAGCATATTGAAGATTTAAAAGAAAAAAATGAGCATAACTATTCCAATTAAATGTATCTGATACAATAAAGCTCAAGAATTATCTTCTGTGTACAACTATCAATTATCTAGCTGATATAACGGAAGGACTACTTGAATTCAATTATCTGTTTTAGAATTTAGAAATCCGGAAATTCGTTAACTATTGTTGAAAACAATCTAGCTATTTACAGTGTTGAACCAAAAGGAATTCCGTTGGAAGATAGATTTATGAATCTTACAAGAAATAGAAAGGAGGAAAAAATGTTGTAATTAGTTGTTAAATGAAATGGAATAAAGTTTTTTTTTAGAAAAATTAATTATGTAAACCTTCATAATTATTTTGGGCAACTTCCTGCCTTACTAAGCTTAATGCCATTACTGTTTAATAGGTGAAGAAACAGTTGCTGATACTTTCATATGGTACAGATTGCAATTCTCAAGTAGCAAAACAGGTTGATAACTTAAGAAAAGATACTGCACTGTTTAACTAGTGATCAGAGTATTTTTGACCGCAGAATAATGAACGGGTTAGTATTAATCAAAGTTTGAAATAGAAAAGATTAAACTACCATTCCAAAGAAAGGAATTAAGCCACCAGTCTACAATAATCTATAAGATTCTTTAGTAGGTAACGTCTAGTTTGAATTTATTAATAGGTTATTTTTTGTTGCCATTATAGCAAGTGCCATGGTTTTCTTAAAGACCTTTCGATGGGCATATAAAGTTAACCTCCTTATACGCCTCTTACTCTAGACAAAAATATTACCTCTAAAGTATGTGGCAACACTTTTAGTAACCCTATCTTATTATTAAGTTTATAACTAGCAACATTATAGTTTGTGCTTTTCAACTTCGCAAATGAAAATCCTACTTCTGAATTGTCTACTCGGGCTTTCTTGATGGAATGTTTGCCACTCTAATTTTTTGCGGTTTATTTTACGGGAATAACAGCAAGTAATCCTGGTTAATCTAATTATCATTGCAAGAAAACAAAAAAAAAAAAAAAAAAAAAAAAAAAAAAAAAACAGTCGCCTTTACTTTTTTTCCACTGGTTAGTAGAAATAACAAAAAAAACAAAAAAACCAAGAAATACCAATAACAAACAACATAAAAAAAAAAACCAACAAAAAAACAAAAGAAACAAAACACAACACCAAACAAAAAAACAAACAAATAAAAAAAAAAATAAAAAATAAAACCCGAACAAACTAATACAAACACCAAATCAATAAACAATAAACCACACAGAAACAAAAAAAACAACCAACCAAAAGATATAACAACAACAGCCCAACACAAAAACACAAAAAGCCTAAACAACAAAGCATATCATATAGGTGCTACTTTAGGAGTACTATTTTTAGGGGCACCAACGGGT
>Ga0163217_1116631_pt1 | contig 10047 bp, 8 predicted proteins | sample SynspAceP_FD_185933 | JGI IMG/M metagenome (GOLD analysis project Ga0163217, IMG submission 185933) | Saline lake microbial communities from Ace Lake in Antarctica - Synechococcus sp. Ace-P (PacBio error correction) | ecosystem: Environmental > Aquatic > Non-marine Saline and Alkaline > Saline ...
AAAGAGAGAGATATGTATTTGGCTAACAGACTTCTTTTTAACCATTAAAGACACTATCATGATGAAATTCGAAATAATACAACTCAAGCCCAGCGCCTTTAGGGCTACTTGTTTAAAACTTTTTCCGGCCCGGCGGCGGATCCCTTTTTAAGCAACGGCGTCCAAAACTTACTCGCTTGCCAACCTTCAAAAACAATGAAATCGTTTGCCAAAAGGCGGTTTGGGTTTTTTTGTGTGGGGTAAGAGTCTCCGACTTTTGAAATTGGTTTGAATGGTGGTTGAGCGATGTTATCTCTGGTTTACAACTGGAGGCCAAACCAAGAAACCCGACCATACAAACATAGTATCGTCACGAAAAAACAGGCCAACTTTTGGAAAGCCGTTGGGAAATTCAACTTTTGGACGATTGATTATTTGTTTCGCTAAAAGCGTTGCCGACTATTACCTGGAAAAACATTGATCCGACAGATGCCAAAGGGCAAATTTTTGTGAACAAGGGCCCCCTACAAAAACCCTGCGAATGTTTATCAGAACCGAATCAGCAAAAGCGGTTTTTTTGATGCGGTCCCTCTCGTCAAAGTAGAAAAAGAACCAACCCTTTAAAAGCAGACATCGTCCCACCCCAGATCCTTCCAGCTTCCGAACTTTTTTAATCTCCGCTGAGGATACCACCAAAGCTATTACACGAAAAACCCTATTCGATATGCCTTCTATCGATCCAGCTGTTCGTGATAGCAAAAATTGAAAGTTTTATGGGGTGACATAGCAAGCTACCAATACCATAAACTCGACTAAAGAGCGCCAAGCTAAGGTTTTAACCAAACAGCCTATTAGTTGGCGCTACTTATTCTTTCCTCTCTCTTCCTTTCCTCTTTTTTCATTCCTTAACAATCCCTCCAAATTTTGGCCTTTTAGAAGTATCAGAAAAGCGGCTTTTTATCCAGTAAACGCATAGAAGATTGAAAGCAAATCTGTAAAAAAACCACGGCCAGCCTAGCCATTTCTAAAGTTCTATACCAAAGTAGAACTCAACTTCCGCGGACGTTCTTCAAAGAAGTAACTAAAAGGAGTTTATACCATGAACAAATTTTATTCCCGTAATCGCAAGCCCGGCATCGTTATAGCGTCATTCAGTGCTCAGTAACGCAGCAAGCATGGCTGAAAATGACAGCGGTCTTTATGTTGGGGTAATTACGGTTACTCAGTAAAAGTAGAAAAAGCGAAGATGAACTTCGATGATAACAACGATGTAAAGTACAAGGGTATTGTCGGTTACGCGATTAACTTCCTTTCTTGCCCTTGAAGGAAGCTACAGTGACTTTGGTCGCCTACGGCAGCAATGGCGCAGCACGCCAAAACAACAGTTACACCGCGGGCATTAAAAGCACGATACCGATTAACTCAAACGGTTGAATTCTTTGCAAAAGGCAGGTCAACTTTGGCACGAACAGATCTATAATATGCCACTGTGTCTGGTAAGTTTCCGACGATAAAAGCCTTATTTGCAGCGCCGTTGAACTTTAAAGTCACCGATAATTTTCTACTAAACGCCTACAACCTGGTAACGACGTCGATCCTATGAAGCTGACAATGTTCTCAGATTCGAAATTCGAAACAGACCCTTCAACAAGCCGTGGTCGGCGCTGAATACCGCTTCTAAATCCCGCGCTATTCACCTGCACTATTTCACCTACCTTAAAAAGAGCTTACCCGAAACAGGTAAAGCTCTTTTTTTTATTCACAGATTCGAACGCTGTTACCAAAATGATTCATAAACTCGACAGCAATTAAGCTGGATTGACACTCTCCACCACGATAAACAAGGAAAATGATGGTTATTCATGTGCAACTGTTGAATACACAAAGACCCATCCATCTCCTCGAACAACGAGACAGTTGAATAGATTTTAAAGACGTTCGCTTTTGGAGTCTCACTATCTTCAATACTTTAAAAAAGGGCCTCTTTGCGCAACGCAAACCTCATAGAAAGTAATGTGCTTTTCTTCTACTTCCACCAACTTGCCTTAGTGTTTCAAGTTTCTTCATGAGCTCATAAAGAAAATATCACTTTTAATGAATCAGATCTTTTCTATTTTTTTTATACTCGATATCAATACCGATAGGCGAATTTAATGTGAATGACAAACACACAAGAAATACCGCTGTGTGAAATTGAAACATAATAATTATCTAGGCTGTCGACTCTGCGAGCCCGCAACGCTTCTTCTAGAATAAAGAAAGGAAAAGTTTCTTAAGATTTTTATCATTTTTGTAGGCTGTGAATTAATAACGTTCCCTACTACAAATTCTCCTTTTTCTTTTTGCTTTTTAGACCCGACGCTTTTATTTTTTTTTGGGTAACTGGCAAGCTGTCAAAAAAGGTGCTGATGTTGCTCATTCGACAAGGTCTCAGTATTGCAAAAAAAAATTTTGTAATGTTCACGCAGCATAAAAATCCATAGATTCTTGATAATTGTTTTTTGCCGTTTGCACAAGACATATAGTTAAATAAGCGGCAGGATTAAAGTATTTACATTTATAGCGTTTTTCTGAAACGAAAAAAACCGCTTTCAACGCTTGTTTTCATTTCAAAAAAAATACGTGGCAACATGGAATGCGTCATACACGCATTATTTTGGCTTAGCCATTACTTATTCTAGTGTCACAACCTGGCCTGTCAACGCAAAACGCCAGCCATAACCGCACCTGCCTACATGAGACGTTTTCACAAGAACTGGAAGTCCAGGTTTTATTTTTGTGTTAGACTTGATATCCAACCACCGCATTACCACCTCTTTTTATCGCTCTTTCTTTAAGTGCAATCATTGGCAATGAAAGAAAAAAAACCAATTAACAGGCATCTTTTCATCGCTCTTACAAAAGCATTCGTTTTTCTATTGTCCTTAAATCCAACCAAAATCTTTTAAGTGCTTTACACAATAGGACTGAATCGCCAAAAATAAAACAGAGACATTCCGTTTCCTAACTTTGATTTGGCTACCTCTGAACTCATGATACTGGAAAATTGAATAAGCCCTAATAGAATACGGGCAAAGCTGTGCGATGAACTAAAAAACAAGCGTCTGAAAGGGCTAGAATTGCAGCTTTCTCAATAATAGTCATTTCCCATTTAAATTTAATGTAGCCGAATTGATAACGCTCCAATGAATTTAAGCAGCAATACACCCTACAGCTGCCTCTTAAGTCCGACTAGCCCAGTTCAAAAACCATAACACACGAAAGGACATTATCAAAGTTGTCATAGATCAGTGATCTAAGCGGCTTAAAGATAGGGGCAAAGCTACTTCACCATCAATTCTTAGTGATTAAAAATCGCCATCAAATATAGCCGACCACACCCCCTCAATTTTAGGTCTGTGTTTTTTAATTACCCGACCCCTAAAATGTGTAAACCCCTAATTGTAAGTATAGGTAAAAACCAGTAATCCTTAACGATTTATTTAGAAACAGGATCGCTGTGTAAAACACAGTCAAATCAAGGGATAATTATCAGTGTAAGTTTTAAATATACGCGTTTGGAATGCCTATACTCCAGGCCTTAGAGTCTGCAGAGTCCTTGGGGGGATTGGGTTACAAACAAATATATTTGCCCACTGACGCACCAAAACCCGGATTGAAAAACATCCCTTTAATGCTCCGATAGACGCTTTAACCACAACGCAATTGGTAAGTATTCAGTAGAAAAAAGCGGCGATGCCAATATGGCTGAAAACGAACATATACCCTTGGGTTTTCCTTCTCGTCAATGGTGATGTTGAATTAAACTCTCTTTACTTCAATCCATTGCCACAATGAACGCACTTCTCCACAAGTTTTTAGCCTAGCGTGCACAATTGCCAATAAGCGGGTTTATTCAAATTGCGCCAGCAAAGATCGAAGTGAAGCGACGGCAATATCTTGCAACAGAAAACCCTGATCATTTTGCCTTATTAGAAGCCCGACTCAGTTGCAAGACAAATAGAACGTGTTATGCATCATTTGTGAATCCCGAATACCTGAATTTATACAAAACCCAATTTGCTTCTTCGCCCCCTTTCCTTACGCCATTGCAATTGTGTTAAGTCGTGAAGAAGGAGACACCTTTCAATTTGAATAAGGTGGCGCCTTCAACAGTTTCTGAAGCAACGGCCAAAACACTGACCTAGAAAGAGCTAATGGCAACTTCTTTTATCTCCTCGTAATTGCGCACGTCTTCCCTACCACTCAAACGATGTCGAAGTGACATAGAAAGGTAAGAAGTATTATATGTTCGATATAATCAAATACTATTGGCGCTGGCTAGCAACGGTGTTTTTGCTTCTTTATTTTGGCGTCTGGGGGCGTTTTTGCTCCCTATTATTGCTTTGCCTATTTATATTGTGTTCCAGCGACAGCATGATTAGAGAAGAGAGAGCCGCATGCTGTTAATTCATGCACACATTTCGTTTTTTATATCGCAATGATGAACCGCTGGGGTGTCTTAAGTTTTAATGACATTGAAGGGGAATCCAAACTAAAAACGCACAGCTTTATTCTAGCAAAAATCACCCGTCACGTCATGTGACCGTTGTGTTTTGATTGCCTTAAACAACCGGCAAACTGTGTTTCCGTAAAAAGGGCGTTTAGCGGAAAAACGTCTTCCACTCGCGGCTCATACGAACGGCAGGGTACATTATTTAATGACAACCAATGAGCTGTCATTGAAATGGCCGCAGAAGCTTTTTTAAACAGGCCATGCGTAATTGTTTTTTTCCCTGAAGGAACAGCGATCTACACCAGAAGAAAAATTAACACTGAAACGCGGTGCCGCGAACATTGCTATTCGTGCAAAAGCCAAGAAATAACCAACGGTTTCTTATTTGAGTGTAAAACCGGCCACGCTCACAAAGAGTGATCCTTGGTATAAAATCCCAAAGACGAAAGCCCCATTTCCAAATCCCAAGTAAAAGATAAAATTGATGTCGCTCTTACTTAGGGAAGGCTCCTCGCCTTCCGTTGCAAGCAAGAAAGCCTAACCGCCGATTTAACCAGATTATTTTAATACGGAGTTAAATTGAATGACCTTGATTTGAAGTTAAGAACATAAAAGAACATGATTATTGATGCGCTTGAAACTAGAAGACATTAGCCAGGATGAAATTATAGATCAGATCCTCTTTTTGGTAGATGGCCTTGGCCTAGAATTCCAATTTGATGCACTGAAATGGTTAGCTTTACAAAAAAAAATATGGCATTAAGCTAAAGGCTGATTCTAAAGAAACGGCGCCAACGAAAACACTTCGCTAGTGTGAATGCATTAGCCGCATTGGTTGAGATCCCTCAAAAAAAATTAAGAGACAATTATGAGTAAGTTCTTAAATCAAGAACGTGTTGACAAAAGTAATCGGGTGTTTACAGAGTTTTGTTCGAGTTGTTCTGCTGAAAGGACATTCCACCCTTCTTCAATTATATCACAGACCTTGAATATTGATAGTATCGATTGCCGTTGACTTGGTCGTCGAGCTAAAAAAAAATGACGGGGAAAAGTCAACCCTGAATGATTTTAAATCCGTTCGAACTGTTGAAAGATGTGGGTTATTGCCGTAGAAAAACTGTTTGTATAAGGTCTTCCAAAGAAGTCCCCTCAAATTATTTTAGTGATATCACCATTGTTTATCCTTTATGTCTATTTTGGGTAACGCACTTTGATTCGACTCTGGTCATTTTTCGTCATTGCACTTTTTGATGATAAGAGGTTTCCGAGAAACAAAAAACACACGCAGCGTCATTTTACATCAGCGTTGGTATTTGGTCGTGGCCTATTTTTTGGGGCGACACAACAGGGGTAAAACTGTACCGGTACTGGTGACGCTCCATGCTAGCTGCTTTTTCGCCTCTAGCCTTTAAAATGCGAAACAATCGATCATTGAACGAATGGCAAGACTCTAAAGAAGCCCAACTACCAGAAGCTGGCGTTCGATATACTAGAAAGTGACCATTGTTTGGTGTGTGTTTTTTTAGCATTAATGGCCTTGCTGCCTTATTCACTGTTCTCTGGACTTCTAACGAAACGTGGTTATTTTTACAATGGCTTTTTGGCTTATCTCCTGATTGGTTTAATTGTCCTTATAGAAGGAATGTAAGATACAGAGATTAAGCATAAAAGTATGAATAACGTTAACGCTTTATCTCCGATGGTTATTGGATGTCACAGATGAACACCCAATAGCAATGATGGATAACGTCATCGTAACAAATGGCACAAGTGTCTAATAAAGTGGCGATGTGGCAAGGCCATTTTACCTTATCAATCAGGACAGAAATGGGCCGTGTACCATAGCGATGCGATTGATTTTTTTAACTCTTTTAACATCGCCCTTGTGGCAATCAAACTGTACCTTTTGAGATTGCCTTTGCATTCCAGGTGAATAATTGTAACGTCCGACGGTCCGAACGCTTAGAAAATTCTGTGGCCCGGCTTTTTAGGTAGTTTGAAAAACGCTTAACTCTTCGAGCAAAATAATAGTCAACTGAACTAGCAAAAGCATTTTCTTGGATAGAGATTGAACGCGGCTTTCCAGCAATAGAAGTTTATACTTCTGGCTCGACTGGAAGAACTCAAAACAATCACAAAAACCATGGCTCAAATTGATGATGAACTGTGTTGCATTGAGGCGTTGTGGCCACTTTCTGACACGTCTATGTTTTTATCGACGGTTACTACACCAACACCTGTTTGGGATTAACCTTTCGCTTATTTTTGGTCAATTAGCAAAAGGTCCGACTTTTAACTTAGCAAACACAGTTCCTTATCTGAGAGTTTATCATCTTGCTCACAATGTAAATCAATTTATTCGATCTCAACCCCCGCCCATTTGAACGCTTAAAATCATCAGCTTGAATGGTCGATTTTGCAGGGCAAGTGTGAAGCTGCCCATTTCTTCTGCCGCACCGTTGCAATACGAAAAAAGTATGTAACGTCCCGCTATTACTTTACACCCCGGCGACTATTTTAAAATATATGTGCAAGTTCAGAATACGGCGCGGTGCGGTGGGCGGGGAATCAATCTAAAAAATAGAGGCAGATTCTGGAACCTTATTGCCCCAACATAACTTTGACGAGAACAGAAAAAGGCTATATTGTAAACGGGCTCAATGTAATCGTCAGAAACACCAGACTCTTTCAGAATAATATAACAACTTACACCGGATTGCTTCCGCTTACATCGGTCGAACAGACCGATCGTCAAAGTAGAAAGGAAAAGCGTTTCTCTATCTAAAATGGAAAAGTGTTTAGAAACAAAGTGATTGGGGTTACCTAGCACGAGCCTTGGTTGTCACTAAAAAAACGGGAAGAAGTTGGGCCATTGTCGCAGAAGCTTAGTGAACAGGGAGAGCGTTTAGTCCAACAACAATTCACAGAAATGGTTAAATTTGCGCGGCTCAAACAGAGCCTAAAACGTCTTTTGAACTGTTGTTGATTCCCAGAAGATGGCGCTTTGTCAGCACAACTCCCCTACAACCAGCAAGGCAAGCTTCCTAATGGAATCGTTTACAGGCATTTATTATGAACAATAAAGAGGTGAAATGGCCCACAATAAACTAGAATCGCACTCATACAAGCGAGAAATACTTACCGGCTAACTTTATTATTCCTAAAGAACTCATTATTTGATGGTCACTTTGAGAACAATTCCCATTTTAACCCGGCAGATTGCCTTCAAACACATTGGGCTCGCTTATGGCAAAGAAGTGTTTGCTTTCAAGGGCGTTTAGTCGCTTAGAGGCCGTCAAGTTCAGAGTGTTTATCTCCAGGTTCCTAAAGTGACATTAACATTGGAAATACCATCCCATTAAGGGAAGCTAAGCCTTTCATATATATCAGACAAAGGAAGTGCATTCTAGTGGAAGAATCTGCCTTGATAACCCGTTTTCAAAACCGGCAATCGTTATCCCGGTGTAAAATAACCATAGAAGACGCATCGAAAACACGCAGAAACAGGTGCTTGAATATGGCTATCCGGCTGTATTAAGTAGATGATGTAGCGAGGCGCTAAATGTCGGAAGTGCTAGAACAATTGCTGAAAAATACCGTTGTCAGGTTTACCTAGTCCAGCTCGCTACTAATAGTGGTAAAAGGGGGCGCTGTGAAAGCCGGTATGCGTTTTTTACTGGACCAAGGCTATAGTCATGGCTCTACACAGTTGGATGCTGACGGCAACATAAATTCAGCGACTTGCCTATTTTTATAACAGGCCGCGGGAAAAAAGAGCAAAGAAAAGCCTGAATTTGCGGATTCCTATTATGATTCACAGCGGTTCGCGAAACACCGCTATTCTGCGTTATTTTAGCATGTGTGGGTATGGATAAATACGGCTGTCCTTTTTCTAATTAAAGACTCGAATGTGGTGGCTTCGAGTTTACCCCCCTGGTTAAAATCTGCAAGCTAATAGATCGTGCCTCTTGTGTAACCGTATGTCATTTGATAACCGAAGTTGTTCGTGCGTTGGGGTCTGTCTGGCAATAAATAAAAACATGCCCGACAAAGTTATCTACCCAGAAAATGGGGTTTCTCTTTTCATGCCAATAAACAGACAAAATGTATTGATCAAGTTGATGCATACAACGTTTAATTTTTGGCATGCTTTGGCGTTCGCCTGCTTTGTTATGGAATAAAACGACATGGAAATAAGCATTGGGTCAACAAATCACTGAAACAGAACGATTTTGGCATGCGTATCCATTTGGAATGTCTACAATTATTTGCCAAAGCAAAGGCTTCGTCTAACTTCTTGCGCCCGTCCTCTGTATTTTTATTTTAGAAAACACGCTACCGCGAGCGGCCGTCAAAGAATACCTACAAAAAATCGCCCCTTTTTTAACCCGAACATAAAGCGCAAAAAACTCACACTTTTCGCCACTTTTGATGTTTGGTGAAGTGTTATTGATAAATTTTTTTAGTCTGGATGGGGAAAATCAACCTCAAGACTTGTCTTTGAAACCCCAGACACTTTTTCAAAAAATCGAAGCGTCGAAATTGGCGGCATCATTTGTTGTATCACACCTTGGAACACTGAAATTGCAGTGCCCTTGCCGCATCAATTACCACGATATAAAGCCACCAATGTTGGTTTATACCCGCATGCAACAAAAATTTAACAAAGATGTTAAACAGCGCACAAACGCCAATGACCACAATTAACCTAATCCAAGTAACGACCATGTCTGCCGCACAAGCATGATTCTTTCTGAGCGTGTTGCCGCAAGGGGAATTTGTCGTTATCGCGCAAGGGGATCGAACACCGGTTAATAATGGGGGACGCGTTTCTATTGTCAGACTTCTTTGGGGGCCAAGCCGCGGTTACCGCAAGCGCGTTTATATTAGCGAGTTTGTTACGCTGTCCGTGTAATTTGTGTTCTGTTAAAACCAGGACTCTGCTTATCAATATTTATATGGAAACCTTTTCGGAAAACCTCTATTTTGCTCGAAAAGAACGAGAACAGAAGCTAGAAGAAGCCGTGACGCTTAATAACGCTAAACGCTTAGAGTATTATTGCCAGTTGCTCGTTAACAAATGGTTCAATTTTTTCCCCCTTTTTGGGCACGTGAATCAAAAGACCAGCAGGCGTTAATAAACAACCGTGACAGCATAGTTTGTCTTCAAATGACGGCAGATAAAGTAATGATAGACGTTGAAAAATAAATTAAGAAATACCTTTTTCCAATGACGTAGATGCCTATCGAGTGGCTTGGCATGGCATTATGCCAATACATGGAAATAAGCCCTGTAACTAATGAATAAAATCAACTACAGTATTTGTTTTGAATGGAAGAATGCGGCTTACGTTTGGCCAGTTCAATGACATGCGCATTCGTACGGCTCAATCCATTAATATTGGACAAATTTCAAAAGTTCGAGCAACGTTAAACCGAATGGGAAAACAACTAAAGGTGGACTAATGTCTTTTTTGATGCCCCCAAACCGATACGCGCTTAACAAAAAAGCCTAAAAAAACCATTCCAGGTGGCGGTTGAAAAAGCATCGGATGAAATGCAATATGCTTCTC
>Ga0163217_1044693_pt1 | contig 10046 bp, 7 predicted proteins | sample SynspAceP_FD_185933 | JGI IMG/M metagenome (GOLD analysis project Ga0163217, IMG submission 185933) | Saline lake microbial communities from Ace Lake in Antarctica - Synechococcus sp. Ace-P (PacBio error correction) | ecosystem: Environmental > Aquatic > Non-marine Saline and Alkaline > Saline ...
ATCCAGAACTGCCGCTCGCTGTGTGCGATTGCCAATTGCCTGGAACTTGATTGATTGTGGGTGCTTAGCAAGCGCCTGTAGCCAGCGAACTTCGACTAGATCGCAAAATATCGTAGCAGAACCGTACTACGCTTCACAGAGCGGACGTCATACGGTCCGTTTTCGATCGCCGTACGGGACCGTCCGAAGGTTAGGGAATTGCCGTTCTTTAGCTAGTTAGTTTCCATTGAGATACGCCTGCGAAATGTTTTTCAGGGAGCGGCTATCTATAGGCCAAAAAGGACTGAGGTTAATACAGGGATGTCGGGAATGTATCGAAACATAAAAAAGGCCCGGGCCGCATAAATAATAAATCTATTTAAAGGGCATCCGGAGCTTGGTAATTTAACAAAGATCTTTTTTAATTTATAAGCGCTAACTGCTTTGGTTGAAGCTGTTACTTGGCCCATTTCTTAGTCACTTCTTCAAGATTAAGTATGAACTATGAACCAGATAAACAAACCAGCAGGCTTGCCTTGTTACCGCAAAGCCCAGTTCAAGTAAACGATGGCTGTTTTTTTTCGCTCTAACACTTTTTGCCGAAATTGGGTGCAATTTGTAAGCACAAGCTCGCATTCTCTTGTTTGCGTTAGCCATTCTTGAGCCCAGTAACAAGGAGCTAAGTAGAAAATGGCTACTCACGGTTGTCGAGTTCGCGCAGACGTTACGAGAAGGATACTTGTTGGGTTGTCTAATAATATTTTACCGGTTGCTTTGCTAGGCATTACAGAGAATATGCTTTCTCGGTTTTGTGCTTGGGGGATACCAAGCTCTTCAAAAGACCCAGCCACGGTGGCCAGGAATTCACCCTAGTGAATCCCCAACGAAGCGTGGTTTTCTTCCCATCTGCTGTTTTGACGTGGCTAGAGCAAAGAACCGCCAGCGCCCGTTCCATCACATGCCGCCCACCCATTCCAAGCATTGGGAACGATATGAGACGCATGGTTCGCAGAGGATATCTAATTTTCCAAATTTGGGAATAATCCGGTTAGGTAGTCAACGGCCGGCGGACGAAGAAGGTTTACCTGTCACTGAAATAGTGTCTTTCGCCACGAATCGATGGCGCTCCAAGAGGAAACGACATCGCTTCGTTTGTATAGACATGACAATATGTCTAAGAACCCACTTTGGTGTCGTGTTCTTTAGATATTTTCCATTTATGCGAAGGCTGGATTGATCGTGCAGGACGATTTTCATCCAACCAAAAACAGCAGGTGTAATCAGACCTGGCGAGCACGAGTAAAACTGCCAATTTCAACCCAATGCTCGATTGGGATCAGCATCTTTCGTTTCGGCAAAATGCGCGGCACGCAGATTTCGCCTTTTTCAAGACAGCGTGTTGCATTACATATATTGCCGTTAGCATCAACAATACGCATCGTGCCGGGCCGGGCTGCATTTCAAACGTTTTTTTAATGATTGAGAGCGTACTCTTCGTGCTTTTTCGCCATTAGGCACAGTTTGGAACCGTACGCCATGAGTCGACTGGGTTAACCGCGCCCAGATTTTATTGATTTTACAAATATGAATCGTTTTTGTATACAGCGTAATGCTGTCTGGAATGAACGGCTTTAGCGTCATGTGCTTTGAACCGTCACGTCCCACCAACATTTTTACCAGAGTTACGAATCGATTGTGGCATAGCAGGCATCAACAATAAACGTCACTTGGCACGTGTAGGGTTAGTGATGCTTTGTTCCTGAATGAACACATGGCTGAATTCCCTGGGAACGAGTATCGTAAGCAAGCTTGGCATGGCTTGTTTTGATTTTTCTTCTTGTTTTCGCTTCTGGTAGTAGTGTTGGAGTCTTATCGTAACCGCCTAGACCGTTGTTAGGTGTTCACGCCTTTCCCGATTCTCTTTAAACAATTCATGTAATTTTTCGGAAACGTCTTTTGTAGAAAACTGTGACAGAGCCGTGGCCAAATTACGATTTGGTGAGGACCACCTTTCATCAGGTTGCTTTTAAGTGCCAGACCCCATGATGTTGTCTTTGTTTCGCTTCTTGTTAGGGATGCTTCGAAAAGAGCGGCGAAAGCTTGGCGTCAGCTGATGTTCAATGCGTGCTGTTAGTATGGGGTGGTCACCTGCGAGAGTGGAAGTGAAATTTCTCATATCAAATTGAACCGTCCTGTTCCCAACGAAATTCAATCTTACAGTTTATTTTGAGCAGAATCCATTTGTACGTGACTGTTTCAGAAGAGTAATAAATCACGCATTCGGCAGTATATGTCGGCGGGGTGGAGATGTCTGATGTTTTTGCTCCATTTACCCATTGAGCTTGAGGGTTTGTTACGAGCGAAGCCTTTTCGGCGGCAGGAAGCGCGTCGGTCAGAAGTTACCTGGCGTAGAACAGGGTTTATTACCGCGGCTGCCTTACAATACTTTAGAGTAACGCGCTAATATGTTTTTTCAAGCGTCAGTTTTGGTGCCATTTTCTCTGGTAGTCATGCAAGGTTCGTACCTTGTGCTTTAAGCTCTTTTGGATGGCCGCGCAGTACAGTTGTGGCGAAAGAAGTCACTGATCGTTTAGTGCAGTTTTAACAAATATTAGTCTTCAGGAGAGGCTGGTTAGATCGCCTAAAAGAATTTATCAAACCATCTTCCGCTCGCTTACTGCAGGCAATAGGTCTAGAAAAAAAGAAATAATACGGCTCGCCAAAGAAATGCTCAGTCAGTTTAAGTTCGTATGTCTGCTTCTTTTGCGAAAGCGCCAAAGATAGTAAGCAAAGACCGGCTGTATGCAAGTGCTGTGCTTCATCGTTTAACGTGTAGTGAAGATGGTTTGTTTTCGACATGTTAGTTCCCCTTACGTTTTAGACTGGTTTTTATAGTTAAGCCTGTTTGAATCTTAAAGCATGGCTTTTAGCCGCCATCTTTTATTTTTAATTTTTAAACAGAAAACGAGTTCAGCCAGGTTAAAATTGCTCAAATATATACCTAAAAACGCGGGCAGACGATATCGGCTATTGTATACTCGAAATTGATTTCAGTTATTCAATACAGCCAGGAACCACAACTGCTTATTCTATTTTTTGCCACTCTATTTATAAGGCATAAAAGACCCGATGGGTCCTTTAAGTAGCTGAACTGCGAGACTCTAAAGCCATTCAGTAAGCTTGTTCTTTTAAATATCCAAATGCCAGCGTTTACCAACCCCACCAAGTTGATCGCCAATAACCAATCGCGGCTCGAATACCAGACATTAGTATGGTCGACCACCCTTGGTTGGCACCTGTGGCTGCTGTTAAAGACCGACGTCCGCCATGCGTGACGCTTGAATACCGAAATGACAGTTGCCTGCAATGTAGTTCTTGGTACTGCCTGATGATCCGAAGCGAGCATGGTTCTTCACATGTAATACGCTGTCGTAATTGTGCTTTCTTTTTGCTCGGATGTTGAGCAATTTTTTGACTTTTTCCAAAACAGGCAGGCATATCGGGTGCTTGTTAGGAGTTTATCGTTCAAGATGGATGAAGGCTGAAGGGTGTATCTGGAGTGTGTCAGGGTTTAACCACTGGCTGCGTTTTTGCCTCGGGCGTTGGTGGAGATTTTCTCTTCCCTAGGGCTAGAATTGCTCTGACTTAATCGCCAATATGGCCGCCCATAAACATCTTCGGTAGAGGCGCATTAACCATTAACGAATACTGTCCAACATCGGCTGTCAGGCTGGCGTTTATCTCTTACGTTGCCACTGTTTTTGCCAAATAGACACCGGGATTCTGCGCTTCGAAAAACAGCGGATAGGCGATCGGGTTTGCTCTTTTTTCTCTACTACTCCACGAATTTCTCCTCAATTACTTAAGGTGATGAGGGATTCTGGAATTATTTTATTAAAAGCAACGTTGATGATACCGCCAGCCACAGGCAGAGGTCGTCTAGGTAAAAACAACGGATTGCCCCGGTGTGATGGCGCGTGTGGTTCGACAAAGACACCTTCAACCGACCATCAGCCAATTCATATTTAATCGTACATGTCTTTATCTGGTTGACGATAGCGACACTTTGCTTTAACACTGTTAGAGGGTGTTGGTTTTTTTTTCTGGCACCAATCTAAAATTTACTCGGCAATATAAATGCGTCTTCAAATAACGACTCATGTTGTCCGCCTGGGTAACGAATTTAACTACATTCCCGTTCTAATAAGTCTTTTCAACACATACCAAGGATCATAGAGTATTTTAGCCAAACCGCCAATGCCTAAACCTTGGCGTTGACCAATTGTTGTTGAACGATAACGCATGGTGGCGAGCGATTTTGTGTCGCCTTCCATGTCTCAATGTTAACCTGGTTGTGCTGTAGATATTGTTTCTAAGAAATGCTTTGAAGCGACGCTCACCGCGGCATAAACACAAATGCCCGGTAAGAAACGTTCTGTTATCCGCTGGTACGGCTTAGTCCTGTTTTTTTGTGTCTCGGTGGGGCAGTGATAAGGCCGTAAATTCTTCCGACGCCCTAAGCCGGTCGGACTTCTGTTTGTTCCAAGTTCTCCTAACGGAACGAGCTGGTTTTTGCTCATTTCATTCTTTACCACAGCGTAGTAAAAAATCCAACTTTGATCTTTTGTCTTGCCTATCTAATGCCTTTCAGAGAAAAGCGGCTGCGCCGTCTTTTTTCGGGTCCACGATCGAACGAATGCCTCGTTGCGATGTAATCAGCGTTTCAGTCCAACTAGCGTTACTCGTAGGAACAGCTTTAAACCTTTGACCCTTTCTTTGTTACACAGAATATCTGGGGTTCAGGGTTCGCCTGCTTTGTATTCTTCTATAAAAAATGTTTCGAATACATTGTCCAGTAATTCTGATGCAGCAGTGCGAGTTTGCGGTATGAGTTTTTATCCCGCATTTGTCCGACACGGGCGTTGAGGTCGCCAAGGTCAGATACTATTGCTGTGCAATATTCTGTGCCGTCGTCATTTCGTGTGCCCAGTTTTTCATGAATAGGCCGTCACCTGATAACCCTGTTGCATCAGAACTAAGGGCTGATACGGAGGATCGACGCCATACACCCTTTAGAACATGCCCACAATGACGTTTTTGATGCGTGATTTGCTGGTTGATCTGGTTTAGGTAATAGACTTTGCTTTCATGACCTGGTTTTTTCTCACTGTTATTTAGTAAAACGAAGAGGGGCGTAGCCTCAGGTGGAGAATGAATTGCTCATTGGTACGGTCATTTTTTGTGAGGTCGGCACAGGCCGAACAAGTGTGATCTGCACAAGAAGGATAACGGAAATATGGGGTTTTGTTATTAAAACGAATTCTTCCAATGCAGTCGTTTTAAATTAAATGGGCTGCGAGTGCGAGTAAGCCATGCATTTCGTGATAAGTTAGCCCACAATGAACGAGAAGACAATTCACGTCAATGTGGTTCATGTGGTCGATGTTTAAGCCGCTCAGCATAAAATACAGCAGGGCGATGATACTGTTGCTACCGAGTTGTAAAGGGCTGAAAGCGTACATGCCTTAGTAAAGACCAATGGCGTTTGACAAGCCAGCCTGATTCCTTCTCCGTGTTTCTCTGATGTAGCGGCCGTCGATGGCGTTTTCGGTTATTTTTCGATGTGTCCGGCCTGGTTGATTTAAAGGACGAGTTGGCCGTCTTGGCGATTGTCTTTATCATGAGGAACTTGTGTGGCCTTTCTTCACTAACATGCTGCGACGGTTAGGCTGAGGAAGTTTTTTCTCTCTTCTTTGTTCTTCAAATTGAGTGAGCCTCTTTTAACAGGGTTCAAGTTGCTCTATGTAGTGATCCACTGTCCACTGGCGTATCTCAAAGAGTATACGGACCAATAGGCGTAGGCGAATTAACCTCAATGTGGGAAGCCAACGGGCGCTGTCCATTCGCGTTACTTTGTCGGTTTTTACGCTCGCGAATTTCTAAAGGATACCTCAGGCTGTGGGATGTTTCTCTGTGCGCAAGTCGGGTATGTTCCAATGTCTGGGGACAGTTCCATCACGTTCTGCTTGGGCGGGTTTGGTGAGTCCCACTCTTTTAATTCAACGCCTTGTCTTAGTTGTGCCAATGCGGAATCTGAAATATTTCACGCTTCCACTTGAAGCCCAATAGGTTTTAGGAGAGTTTGTAAATCCGGGCGATGCAATAACGTCTGCTGTTAAAGCCCCTCGATCACAAGCATAGTAATGAATCCCTTGCCGGACTCAAAGTCCGAGGTTGCCCCCCCTGCAGGGTAAAAAATTCTGGCGCTTCAATGTATCCTGTTCGCTAGCGTAGATTTATCACCTTCTGCAGAGAAACTGGCTTAGTAAGATCGAAAAGGCTTGTTAAATAGATATTAATTAGAGACAGCGCTCAGTGTATGGGTAGAGTGATAAATGAGACGAAAATAATGTGTCGAAGTAGAGGTTATCTTACGTTCTCAATGCTTGAGAGGTAGGATAACAAAATCCATAACGGATGGCGACGGCGATTTTATTTATGCCATGGTTGAATTCTGTGGGCTACTTATTTGAGCCATCCTCTTTTCGGCATCTGTTTGGTTTGATTTCTATCGGCATGCAGGCCTCTTTCACCAGGTCAGACATTCAATGTCTCACCGGTGTCCCGGCTTTTATATGTTTTGTACCCTTCATTGTTGATGCGGCAGAATAATGAAGATGAATAAACGTTTCATTAAAATCCTTGACACAATAACATGAGCCTTTCGCATTGTTAAAGACCACTCACTGAATCCGTGATGCCATGATTACTAGCTCCTTCTCCACTCAGTCGATGTGTTTGCCCGTGTGCTCATCGCAGACCGTTTGTCATATAATATGTAGTGATAATGGCCATAGTATCCCTACTACAACATAGCTCGGATAGCGTAGACTTGCTAAAATTAGGTTCAAAGTTGTCTTTACGAATCGATGATAGAATTTTCCTCGGACTCTAACCTGTGATTTACGCATATGACCACGCCCATAAAACCGTAGAAGGGCATTTTGGTATTTGTAAAAATCGCAAGTGGTGAGTCTGTAACGGTATAAGAAAGGTCGTAGCAATGTAGTAGTAGATGTGCCCAATTTGCAAATTTATGTGAAGAATTGTACCTCAGAGGCATGGGATGAATTGTAGATCAGAATTAGAACTTAGTACTGCAGAAGAAGATGAGCAACAGGGGAATTCCAGTACTTGCGATTGCTCCAGAAGAAACCTGAAGTTTAAAGCCGCCTTTCGAATGTATCAGGTAGTTATTATTTAATGATGATGTAAATACCGCAATGGATCCTTTGTCGTATTTCATTTTCTACAGGCGTTTTTCTCTATGAAGGGTGACGAAGGCGTAATCAGGTCATGTTAGAAGTACAGTGCAAAGGGAACATGGCGGTTTTGTGGTGTTTTACCCTTTTGATATTGTCGAACGAAGTAGCAATGGTACAAACAGTTCTGGAAAAAATTGAGCACCCCTTAATGTGCGACCTACAAGGTTGGACTGATTCAGAGTGAGGCATAGCAGCATGTTAGATAGAAGAACTAGAACAGACCCTGAATACGGCTTTTAAAGCGGCGCGCGACAAGCACGCCATGGAATCATGACCGGTAGAGCATTTATTTGTTGGCTCTTATTGAAACCAGCGCAGCCTCGAGTGTATAACGGCATGTGATGTGAATTAGAGACCGTTGAGTAAGGAGCTTGACGAGTTTGTTGACTAGTAACAACACCGCGCTAAGTTCCTCGAGATGAATGACGAAGCGGCGCGAAGTGCGCAGCCTACATTAGGTTTCCACGCGTACGTTCTGCAACGTGCGGTTTTTCCAATGGTTCAATCTTCCGCTGGTGGAAATGCGAGAGTAGACTCAGGCCGCTAACCTGTGCCCTGGTGGCTATTTTCAGCGGAACAGAGAGTCCAAAAAACGGTTACCTGCTGAAGCGTCACTGGTGTGCGCCGCGTATTGATGTTGTCAATTAGTGGCCAACGTATTTCTAAAACGGGCGAGGCGGCTTCCTCAGACATAGATCAGAGGACGAAGCGAGACACGAGGACAACCGGACACCGCTTCAAAAATTCGCGACCAATCCTAAAACGAAGAAGCCAAGCAGCGGGTAAAATCGACTATAGCGATTGGCCGAGAGTATGGAAGTTGAGGCGAGTGATCCAAACCTGGATCTCGTCTGACGTAAAAATAAGTGGCCGTTATTATGTGGCGGAATCGGGCGTGGGTACAACCCGATTTGCTGAAGGTTTTGTGCGAAGCGCAATTGTAGATGGGCAAGTGCCGGGATGTGTCTTTGCTGATGTATTGTCTACTTCATTTCAGATCTTGGTGCTTTATTGGGCCGGAACGAAATATCGTGGTGATTTCCGAAAAAGGCTTAAATCAACTTTTTGGGGCGAATTGAAAAACTGCCGAATGCGATTTGTTGTATTGATTGAAAGTCCATACCATTATTGGCGCTGTGCGGGCTTCTGGTGGGGGTGATGGAGCTGCGTCTAATCTGCTTAAAGGCCTGTAATTAGAAAAGTTTCTGGTGGTTTACGAGCTGCATTGGCTATCGACGGACTTTCCAAGAGTTTCGTGGGGTGTTTGAAGAACAAGACCATGCCTTTAGCACGTCGTTTCCAGAAAGATTGATGTGAACGAGCCGAAGTGTTGATCGATACCACTTATCAGATTTGTGGAAAGCATTCATTGGAGCTTTTGAAGAGCATCATAAAAGTTGAACATACGAAAGAGGCCCTGAGCTCTATTGGGCGCCGCAGAGCCTTGCCGCTCAGCGCTAGTGGTGCAGATCGTATATGCTGACAAAGCCATTGATGTTATTGTGGATGGAAGCGGGAGCGTATCAGCAAAATAACGGTAAATCGTCATATACCGTATCCGGATTATTTGCAAGAATATCGTCTCTAAAGATCGGAGACGTGGCGCTGTCCAGAGCGGTTAACTCGGAACGACAGACCAAAGTCTTGTCTAATCTTTTGAGCGCAAGTCTGAAAATGGTGGTCCTCGGACATATGATAATGTTCGATCAGGTTCTCTTTGTCAGTCAGCGATTTAAACTGTCCCGAGCAGGTTTAAAAGCAGAGTGAAAAACAGATTGGCCTCCTTTCCTAATGGGCAGGACCAACGCGGGGGGTGGGTAAACCGCAGACTGACTGGAAGCAGTTGGCCCAAGCAGTTAGGTTCTAGAGTGATTCGCTTTTGATATGTTCCGAATATATGGACGTCATGCGGTGTCCCTCGATTGAATTGGTGCGCCACCGGGTATGTTGGTTTTGATCAAGGGTTTCTACGCGAAGCAGTGAACAACAGAATCTCATAGCGTCGTATTGTTCGACGAAATCGGAAAAAGCGCACCCTGAAGTCTTTAACTTGCTTTTGCCAGGTCATGGATCACGAGTACGTTGAAAACGAGCAACAAAATTGGCCGCCAAGCGACTTCCGCAATGTGATTTGGTTATGGACGTCCGAATGCGGGTGCAGAAGAGCTTGCTCGTCGTTCTATTTGGCTTACTCGAGCCAAGACACTCGACTGATGTAATGAGGTGATTAATACGATGTTACGCCTGAATTCAGAAACTCGCCTAGACGCAGTCATTCAGTTCCAGCAACTTGAATGAACGCATCATCTTAATGTGGTGATAAGTTTCTTGGTGGAAGTTGCAGGCTCAAGTTGGACCCTAAGGGGTGTTCTTCTAGAGGTGCTCTGAGACAGCCAAGAGGTTGGTTTGGCGAGTAAGGTTATGACGTCAGATGGGGGGCTCGTCCATGGCACGAGTCATTCAAGAGCATCTGATAGAAGCCGTTAGCGGATAAGATACTCTTTGGCGACTTCAAGCGAGGGTGGTCATGTGAAAGTGTCTGGTGACAAGAGTGACGAGTTTGAAGTTGTGAATGATAAAAAAGCAGCGTTGTGTAATTCAGTATTAAGGCACTGTGTTGAATCAATAAAAAAACCGGACACTGTCCGGTTTTTTATGTCTTACAATCTAAGCGCCTTTTAAAAAAAGCTTAATTAAACGAGCACGATAAACGATGCGGCCTTTTGAAAGGTCGTAAGGTGT
>Ga0163217_1099758_pt1 | contig 10046 bp, 9 predicted proteins | sample SynspAceP_FD_185933 | JGI IMG/M metagenome (GOLD analysis project Ga0163217, IMG submission 185933) | Saline lake microbial communities from Ace Lake in Antarctica - Synechococcus sp. Ace-P (PacBio error correction) | ecosystem: Environmental > Aquatic > Non-marine Saline and Alkaline > Saline ...
TGGCGCATGACCAAAAAAAAAAAAGAAAAAAAGAAAAAAAAAAAGGGAGAGAATTGTGAATTTTCGGGGAAGGTCCCCAAAACGGCGGAAACGAGCACAAAGGGCCCACGGGGAAAATTACAACCTTGGGCGCCTTGGCGCTCGCCGTGCCAAATGCGCAAAACGCGAAATATTTTGCTCTCTTTCGCGGGTCGCAAAAATCCCCAGCCGTCCCCTGCGCCGTTTGTTAGCTTGGTAGGAAACGCGCTCGAGAATTTGGGTTCGAACGAGGGCCTGCTATGCCAAAGAACCGTCGGGCCGTGACCCGTACCTTGGCGGGCCGGTCTGACCCAGCTTAAGTTGTCTACCGATAGGTTTTAAGGAATTTAATATGCCGGTTTGGCTTTGGATTTGTTCGGCGCTGGACTGGCCCTTTGGCCCGGTGACTGGCGCAAGCGCAGGACCCGCGCAGACTTTTGGCGGTGTTGCGTCCAGGAAACTGACAGGTGGGCTGAACTCGAGGTGCAAAAAACTCGCGCCGGGAAACTCTCTACTAGTTGGCAGCGCAAGCGTTTGCCGGTTACTCGGGTGGGATGCGGTGGCTTTGAGCGTGTCCCCCAACGCATGGAAAGCGAACTGCAAACGCCTGACCCTCAAAAACAGAAGAGCTGGAAAACCAGATCAACCGGGTGGTCACAGATTGGGACCAACCGGAATCGGTGATACTGGAATTAGAGCTCGTCGAACTAGAAGGCGTGACGTCGGGAAGCGCCCCGCCTTGGTCAGACTCCTCTACCCTTGGCGGGGGGCGAGATGCCTGCGACCATTGGCACCGGCCACGGCCCAGTACCGGCACCGATTGATCCTTTGACCCTACCCAACTCTAGCCACAACCAACACCGCGAAACTTTGCTGTCGGGAAAAAACAGACTTTGAGCGGGCGAAGGCGGCGCTTCGCTTGACGTGACTTTTCGCACCGCCGCGGAACCAGTTTGCGACTTTATCAAGACCTACCCAGGCGGGCCGCCTAGCCCGAGGCCGATCTGCTGCGGCGCGGCGATGCCTTGGACGGATTAGGGCGACCGCGCGAAGCTGCTCGGCTATCTTGCGAGCTTTAGCACCGATCCAACGGCCCCGTCGCGCAGAGGCGCTGTAGACAGTTGGCAGTTCCTGGGGGCACTGGGCCAACCAAGAAGCCTGCGTCAACACTTGGCGAAGTCGCGTCCGTTTCAACGAGCCCCTTCGTCGCCCAAAGCCCAATCGAACGCAGCGTATTGCCTGCCAGTGATCTTATGACCTGTCCGGGTGGCGGAAAAGAATTCGCCGCCAGCTTTGAACCTCGCGCGCCCGCCGCCCTTGGGTGGGGTGTCGGGGGGCGGCGATTCCAATCGCGCTTTTGCATCTGTTGAATGATTATGCGCCGCGGGGCATTCCCCCCTTTTTTGCGGCCACCGGTCGATCAGGCGCCCCGTCTGCCGCCCCGAAGCCGCCGCGAGGCGGCGAATGGGTTTGCCAGACAATGCCACGCGCTTGGCGTTTTCCAATGAACACTGCGGTGGTTCAAGATTGGGACGGCAGCGGAAACCTCCAGAAACGAAGCCCGCAAACTCGGTAACAGTGCTTGCTGATTGGGCGCGTTGGGCAATGGTATCGGGGCCGTTTGCATTGGCCAACCGCTGGACGATCGGCCGAACATTCGTGATGCGTTTGGGCGACGTGCGGGGTCGCGGATTTGTCGGTATGCCCTGCCGTCTTTGACCGCCACGGAATGCGGTGGCACGGCCTTGTTGGACGCACGTTCGGGATGATCTGGCGTCAGCTTTCTTCAGGCACTGCGCGGTGATCGCGTGGGCCGAAGATCCGAGCAATGAAGGAGACAGTTTACGCGCGGGGTCCGCATCCGCAAGGCGCCTTGTCGTATTAACCGATTTCGGGTTGATTCGTGTGGCACTTGCGATGTCCCTCGCGTAACCTTTGCGGATGCCGTAAAGGGCGGCTTGATGTGGCATGATTGTGCGCGCTTGCACGTGCCTTAGCCACAATAGAGGTGCGGCGCGGTGGCAATCGCTGGCAGGGTTTGCGCGACTCCCGACAGAGACGCCGCCGCCGTTGGTCACGCACGCCATCGCTTGGGTCAAACGGGGCACCTACGCCCCCCGCGCAAGCGCGTTTGGGACCGAAAGTGATGCAAAGCGTCTTTTGGAGGCGGCAGGGGCGGAACGGTAACAGGGGCTGGCGAATTGCGCCTGAAAGATGATAACTGTGGTTTTCAGGGAGTTGCAAAGGCTGTACGGGCCCTCAGTTGCCGCTGATGCGCTTTGGGAATGGCGTTGGGCGCATGAAGCCTTTGCACGGGCATGTCATCCCCTTCGCGACGCAGCCCATCATCCGGCCCTTGGGCGGCAGAATGCGTTGCGCAGCTTTGCGGATTGGCGGATCTGGCGGTGCCGCGGGGGTGCTATGTCCTCTCCGGCGTGTGGCAAGGGCGCGGAACTGGTTCGCTGCCCCCTTGTCGGTCGGTCGCAAAACTTGGCAAGCAGTGCTCGAACGCGGTGAAGATGCCTTTTCGCCGGCACATTATGAACGCATTGAACATGTGCCGAATCGTGTCTATCTGCACACATCGGGCATTGTGTTTGGTGCCTCCCCCGCGATTTGGAGACTTTCTTTGGGGTAATATGCGCATCTCGCCTTTGGGTTGTATTGATGCTTTTTTGGGTTTGGCGCTGTTCAATCTGTTCAGCGGTTCGACTTGGCGGGATGCAAAAGCCCGCGGAAAAATCAGCTATCCGATTTGTGACCGCTTTTGTAAGAAGGCAGCGAGTGCAGCAACGTCACGCTGGACGGCGAACAAGGTTTTCGTTTCCGCCGTGCCGATGGCAGTGCTATGTACGATCCCGGCCCGAAGACGCCGAAGTCCACCCTGCTTTGATGTCAAGGACCTTCCGTGGCGCCGAGCCCCAGCAACCAGTCGGTTTCAGACATTCCTGATGTCGCTGCTGCGCGATCCCTTCGCTGATTGTGTATGGATCTATTTCAATGAACCGCATGGCAGGGCGGCGGCAAAGGGTGGGGCGATGGGCTTTGGTAGTACAAGGCCAAGATGCTGACCGAAAAGCATGGCCGCGTGAAACCTTTGACGAACGCGGGGGGGCGATGGGCGGCATCGACGAAGCAAAAGAGAGAGCTGGAAGAGGATCGTTGAATTCCTGCACAACCCGCAAAAATTCAGCCGTTTGGGCGGCAAGATCCCCAAGGTGCTTGCTTGAGGGCCCTCCGGTAACCTGGGTAAAACACTGCTGGCACGCGCGATTTGCGGGTGAAGGCGGGTGTGCCGGTTCTTCACCATCTCTGGTTCTGACTTTTGTTGAGATGTTCGTCGGATGTGGGTGCCTCCCCGTTGCGCGACGATGTCACAGGCCAAGAAAAACGCACCGTGTAAATCGTATTCATCGACGAAATCGATGCCGTGGGCCGGTCCCCGTGGTGGCGGGCTATGCGGTGGCAACGACGGCGCCGAACAGAACCATTGAACCAGCTGGCTGGTTGAAATGGAACGGCTTTGAAGGCGAACGAAGGCGTGATCATGCATCGCCGCGACGAACCGCAAGACGTGCTGGTACCCTGCCTTGCTGCGTCGGGCCGCTTTGACCGTCAGAATCAACCGTGGGCAACCCCGCATCAGGCCGCGAAAAGATCCTTTGGGACACGCTCGATAAAACCCACCGCTTGGCCCGATGTGGAATCTGCGACATTATTCGCACGCGGCACGCCCGGGCTTCCCTCTGTGCGGATCTGGCGACCTCGTGAACGGGCGCCCTGAAACCGCCGCCGCGTGGGCCGTCGCGTTTGTCGCGATGATGGGATTTCGAATCAGCCAAGGACAAGATCATGATGGCGGGCGGAACGCCGCTCTATGGTCCTGACGCAGGGCCAGAAGGAAAAGAACGCCTACACGAAGCCGGTCACGGCTCATCCAGGAGGGGATCAGCTGCGAATGTGATCCGGTCTATAAGGCCACCAGATCATTCGCTTAGAAACAGAGCGATCTAGACTATGATCCCGCGTGAGCTGCCGGTGGTATGGTATCAAAGAGCCTGCCCGATAATGGCGCAAGGCTGGCCCGGATGTTCAAGGTACGAGCCGAGCAAAGGAAATTCTATACTGGCTATGGCGGTCGGCAGTTGGGCTTGCAGAGTACGTAGGCCCGCTGACGATGTGTCACATACCGCCCGATGGGACGATATAATATAATGTCGGCGCGCCAACTGGCTTGCTCGGTGACGAGATGGTGGATCGCGCATGGGTAAATGTCGGACAAAGGTCCGGGAACATCGACTAATTCCGAAGCAGCAGCCCGGTTATCAGGCCAATGGCGGCCGGCAGGCGGGTTCAGCGTTTCTGCGGCCACCAAGGAACTGATACGAATCCGAAGTGAAGCGGATCAAAATCGACGAAAGGTTACGACCGAGTAGCCTTTAAAATGATCACTTGACCACGAGGAAGAATTCGAAGTCTGGCCAAGGCCTTGCTGGAATACGAAACCCTTACCGGGCGAAGAAGGTGGTGTGTGGGACTAGTCAGTACGCGCAAGGAGAGGGAGTTGTGTCATGCGTGCATATATGCAGGAGCTGCTGTTTGGATAACATAAAACAAGCTGACCGCGATCCCAAGAGGCAAAGGGCTACTATGATACGCCTCCGCGAAGCGGGATGGAGCCTGAGCCAAGCGGTCCTGACGCTTTCGCGCTAAGTTAGTTTTTGAACGAAACGAAAGGCCTGCACACGCCGCGGGGTGCCTTTTCTTTTTGGGTGCGGCTTTGGCGCAGATTGCCCGCAACGCATCACAAAGGACGTGCGCATGCCCACGATGAAGAAACGAAATTTTACGGCTAACAATTGACGTGGCTTATGGCGTGGTGGGCCGAACTCGCCAAGGGTCCGCGCGCAGAACACGTCGACGCGCCTATTTGCCCCAGCTATGCCGGTTTCGAAGATGAACGTACACGCAGGGCTTGACCGTGGCGTCCTAGTGTGCGGGTGACCAACCTCTACCCAAAGGCACCGACATCCGGAATGTGGCGCCAGCTGTCGATCCCTGTCGGCCGAAGAGATGGCCCTGATCGCGCAAGATATGGGTTGGACACAGCTGGACCCCGTGCACCTTGGCACGTCTATGGTGATCAAAGGCAATCCCCGATTTTCACCCATGTTTGCCGCCCATGCGCGTTTGCAAGCGACCTTTCTTTGGTGCGACGATCACGATTGACACGGAAAAACCGCCCCTGCGTGCTGCCCGGTCGCGAGATCGAGAAAGACGCCCCGGCCACGGCCCCAAGTTCAAGTCCGGGCGCTGACCCACCGACGGGGGCGTGACCGCCTGGTCGGCGCGAGGGGCTTGCCTGAGGGTCGGGGGATACGCTGCGGCCTGTTACATGCTCCGCCGAGTCAACCCGCCTGGCAGCACGGCTAAGCCGTTTGCGGCGTATCATCGCGCCTTCCAAGCGGGCAAAACCCGCGGCACGCCGCCCGTCTCCGCCGCATCAAGAGCCGGATAATTCGGTTCGGAATTGCGCGCTTGCCCATGGCCCCGCAGGCATATTGAGGAATAACAAACACAGAATGCCGACGGCGCCATCAGGGAGCACATATGACATTTAATCCGACATTCCAAATCGCAACGCGAAAGCCAGCAAAACGCCCCATCCAAGAGATCGGGCAAAACTGGGGATTCAGCAGCGATGATCCTGGCTGCCTAGTCGGCACTATGACAAGGCAATAAGGTTCGCAAGAAGTTCATCAGAACTCTGTGCAGGACCGGCCCGATGGCTAAGCGATCTTGTTACGGGCATCAACACCGCACCCCCGCGGTGAGCGGCAAGACGCACCACGACGTCGGATTGGTGACGGCTGAACGCCATCGGCAAGAACGCTGCCGTTTGCATCCGCGAGGCGTCGCTTGGGCCGAACTTTGGCATGAAGGGCGGCCGCGCAGGGGTGGGTATGCGCAAATCGTTCCGATGGTGAAGAGATGAACCTGCTATTTCACGGGCGACTTCCACGCGATACCTCGGCGCACAACTCTGTGAGCGCGTAGATCGTACCAACCCACATCTTATTGGGGCAACGCGCCTTGAATCGATCCTGCGCCGCGTCGTCTGGCGTCGTGTCCGTCGAACAGAACGGACCGCGCACCTAACGGCAGATCACCCGGCAATCAACCTGGGGCGGTGTCTCTAACGGGGTTCCGCGCGGAAACGGTGGTTCGACATGTACAGTCGCATGCCCGAGGTCATGGCGATCCTTTGTCTGGCCAAAGACCTGAAGCGTCTCCCAACAGCGCGTCTTGGCGATATATCGTAGCCTACACCACCGACCGCGAAACCCATCTATGCGGCGCGATATCAAGGCAACGGCGCGATGAACCGTGCTGCTGAAAGACGCATGCAGCCGAACCTTGTTGCAGACGCCTGGAAAAACAATCCTGCTTCGTACACAGGGCGGGCCCTTTGCGAATATCGCCCACGGCTGCACTCTGTCATCGCGACGACCACCGCGCTGAAACTGGGCAGATAGACGTGGTGACCGAAAAGCCGGTTTGGGGCCGATCTGGGGGCTGAAAAATTCTGAACATCAAATGCCGCAAAGTCGGGCTTTGCGCCGTCTGCGTTGTGGTCGTGGCCACCGTGCGGGCGATGAGAATGACGGGGCCGTTGCCAAGGCCGATCTGGGCGCTGAAACGTCCGACGCGGTGCAGGCCGGCTTGCCCCACCTTGGCCGCCATTCGAGCAACCTGAATCCTTTGGCGGTGCCCGTCGTTGTTCGCGATCAAACCATTTCGTCACAGATACGGATGCTTTGAAGGTGCAGGCGGTCAAGGACTACGTCGCTTCGAGGGCTCCCAGGCCGTGCCTGTCACGCCATTGGGAAATTGGGCAGCGCAGGGTCCGCTGATCTGGCGCAAAAGGGTCGTCGAGACGATCGAGAAGGGGTCAATCCAATTTCACCACGCTTTGTATCCCGACGCGATTGCGCTGGCCGAAAGATCAACACGATCGCCCCAAGATCTACGCGAGCGCCGCGCGGCGGTCATGGAACCAGAAAATCTCATCAAGCTTGAAGGACTGGAAGAAGCAGGGCTATGGCGATCTGCCGGTCTGTATGGCCAAGACGCAATACAGTTTTCACCACGATCCGAAGCCCCGCGGCGCGCACCCGACCGGCTTACCATCCCGTGCGCGAAGTCCGTCTGTCCGCGGGTGCGGCTTTGTCGTCGCCGATCTGCGGCGAGATCATGACCATGTGCCGGCCTGCCCACGGGGTGCCTTCTGCACGAAAATATTCGTCTCCAATGAATCATCCGGGCGATGTTGAGGTCCTGTTCTAACAGAAGCGGTTATGAACAGGGCGCGGAGGATCGCTCCTTCGCGGCCGTCATCTGCTGTGGGCAGGTGATACAGCGCCACTTAACAGACAAAGGACGGTCCCTATGACCGCGACGATCATTGATGGCAAAGGCATTTGCCAGCACAGATGTCGGGGGCCAGGTCGCCCACGGCATGTGAGCGCGGCTGAAAGACATCACGGATCACGTAGCGGGCTGCTGTGGTTGTTTGGTCGGGTGCGATCCCGCGTCCCGAGGGTCTAATGGTCAAATCCAAGGGCAAGATGACCAAGGAAGTGGGCATGAGGAGTCGGTCTCGAACACCCGGCTTAGGACACAAACATACAGATGGCGGAAACTGCTTTCCTGAATCGAACGCCTGAACAACGAATGACACGAACTCACGGCATCCTCGTGCAGCTGCCCTTGCCCGATCACCCTGAACGAAGACCTCGTGTCAGCGCGATTGATCCGGCCAAAGATGTAGACGGATTTTTCATATTTCGAACGTAGGGCCTTTGGGCACAGGACAGAAGTCCATGGTGCCCTGCACGCCGCTATGCCTGCTGATGATGCTGCGCGGACCGCACCAACGGCAGCCTGTCGGATGGATCGGTCGTGATCGGGCGCGCAATATCGTCGGTAAGCCGGTGGCCACAAGCTTCTGCTGAACGACAGCTTGCACCGTGCACCATTGCCCATTCACCGGACCAAGGACCTCGTCCGCGTCGTGCGCCGCGCTGAACATCGTGATTGCGGCCGTGGGGCCGACCCGAGATGGTGCCCCGGCGACTGATCAAACCGGGCGCGACCCGTCCATCGACGTAGGCATCAACCGCCTGGACCGCGCCAGAGCGGGGCGAAGGCAAGAACCCGTCTGGTGGGTGATGTTGACTTTGATGCTGGCGTCGAGATGGCCCGGTGGCATTCGCCCGTGCCAGGGGGCGTAGGGCGATGAGCCCTCTGCCTGCCTGCTGGCCAATACGGTCAACGGCCCTGCTGCCGCGCCCATGATCTGCCTGAACCCGAAGGGCCTGACCGGCTAGTCCCAGCTCGCTGGAAACCGGCACCAGGCGTGCTTGCAACAAGGCGATCAGCACCTGCTGGTTCGCCGCTTGAGCAAACCTTCTGCGTGACCACACACAGCCGCCTGCCCCGTTTGACGCACACTTGCCATCGGATTCAGCCTTCTCCCGCGTGCGGGGGCCAGTCAGGTTGATCTTGATCTCGCGGTGAGGACGACCTCGGTATCCAAGGGCAGTGTCGTCAGCGCGGCATAGCCCGCCAGCGCTGTCCCGATAGAGAACGTCAGAACCGCCATGCCGAACCCTTGTGCGCAGCGTGCCGGGCAGGATCGGGGGTGTGAATCCGGATCAGCCCTTGGACACATTGCTCAATTCTGCGCGAGGGTTCTGCATCATGGTCTGTGCGCCAAAAGCTGTCGCGGATCGCGGGCGATTTTTGCGGAGTTCATGGGGGCCTCTTTCAACGTCCGATTATCCGGCCCCGTGACTGCGACTAGCGTGGCAATGGGGATCGCGGTGGGCTGCGGTTCCGGTGAGTATGCGCAGGCCCGTGGCCCATCAATGCCTTGTAGCACCGAGGCGTCGCTGACACAGCCCGCCGGTATAGGGTACCAAAACGCCGGCAATGATCAGCCGTATTGGTCGTCATATAGAAAAGCCGCGCGGGATACCGCACGCCCGCGTAGTGCAGCCGTGCTTGGGGTGGTAAATGCCGATACCTCTGGCTGCGTATCCGGTTGCGCAATATGGCGAAACCGCAAGGGGCCGATTGGCGACCCTCGGCCAGATGTTTTCCCCCGCCCAATGCAACAGGTCCGGGATCATGGTTGCCCTCCGATCCAAACCACTGCCTGCCCTTGCTTGAAGCTGGGTCAACGTCAGCCGCGCGTGCTTTCGGGCAATGCCATGGGCCGCCTGCAGATCGGTCGAAACTGTCGCCCAAACACATCACGACGCGCCACGGTAAACGATCAGCTCTGCTGCAGGCGATCAAGCGTATCGGTTGTCCTCGTTGGGGGCAGGCGCAGATCCGCGCGCCGCGCGACCCGCTTTTGGCCTTGCCCAGATGCAACAGAGACACAGAGCAATCCATTGCTCGAGCCCACAGAGGTGCGGCAGACCCAACGGCGTGAGCCCGCGCGCGGAAAAGTCAAAGGCATACCGGTGGTTCATGTTGCGTTCCATCACCAAGTTCCGCGCAGGCGGCAAGCGGGCCGCGGGTCGAAGTTTGGTGTGAACGCACGGGGCGCAGAGGTATTAGTAAAAATGGAAGCGGAAGACGCCCCCACAACGCCACAGAGGCAGCGGGTGGGGGCCTCTTCACCCTTTTGAAATACTCATATGCCCGGACGGTGGCGCGGTTAAGCGTCGGCTTGAGGGGGATATTGTCAGGCGCAGGGGTGGATCTGCGCGAGGCCCGAGGCCTCGCATCACGTGCGGGCGGATTCCTCGGCTAGCAGGCGTTCTTCAGCTTGCCCCTTTGACGCGGCACACGTCCCATTTTCCAGAAAACAGTGGCGCTGACAGCGGGCTTGACACGGTCGAGGCCTGCGGTGGATCCGATACGGCCCTTGATCCCGGTGCAGCATCTCTTCGATGCGGCCAAAAGTCCCACCAGTCCGCGTTAGCGCCTCTTCGCGGGTGATGTCGAGCAGTCAG
>Ga0163217_1050775_pt1 | contig 10045 bp, 13 predicted proteins | sample SynspAceP_FD_185933 | JGI IMG/M metagenome (GOLD analysis project Ga0163217, IMG submission 185933) | Saline lake microbial communities from Ace Lake in Antarctica - Synechococcus sp. Ace-P (PacBio error correction) | ecosystem: Environmental > Aquatic > Non-marine Saline and Alkaline > Saline ...
CCACACACGGGAAAAAGAGGAGAAAAATCCAGCCAGCGAGTATTTGTCGAACCAAGGTACAGCAATAAAGCCCAGCATCAAGCGCCGACCTTCCCCCCCCTTACGTCCGATTGTTTCCCGACAATTCAAGGACAAGCTTTTTTGAAAGAAAAATCTCCCCGGCCTGGAGCTACCGCTCCCGACTACGGTTTCCTGTGGTGGATCGCAAAACAAGCCCTTCTGTTTCTGGGTACTTGATGCATCATTTCAATGGCTTTCGTCGCAACTGGGGTTGGAGCATCAATCCTGCTGACGCGTGCTGTCCAAGCCCTGGTGTGTCTTCCCTGCTTCCGCTACCAGCTATCGCTCCATGGCCCAAATATGCGCCGCGTTGCTTCCGAAAGCTGCAAGGCCCTCCTGGCGCGAAACAGCATGGCGATGAACCGTCAGAAAATGTCCCAGTGCAAAATGATGGGAAGCTGTTAAGCAATAAAGAGAAGAAATCAAAATCCACTGGTGGCCTGTTTTGCCGATCCTGGTGCGATGCCGGTATTTTTCGCGCTTGTACTGGACTCTTGATAATTGGAAAGCGTCGAGATGCGCAGCGCCGTGGTTGGTTGATCACTACCTTGTCGCTGAAGGATCCGTTTTTCATTCTGCGATCCTGAATTGCGCGAACCAATGTTTATTCACGGGCACCCCGCCATTGAATCCCAGCGCCGCCGGATCCAATGCTAGGCCCAAGGTGATGAGATGCTGCCGATTATCTCACCTTCTTCTTTCTCTGTTCCCGGCAAGGTGCTGGTTGCTGTATTGGGTGGTCAACACATGCTGTCATCGCACAAACATGGTACATTACCACCGTCAGATCGAAAAGGCGCTGCGCGCCAAAGGCGATGTTAGTTCCCCTGAAGCAGAGCTAAGCCAAAGCAGCCCCGATTCGGGCGTTTTGCTAATCTGTCCTTTACTTTCCTTGACCTGCGAGATGGCGATCGAACCAGTTACCACGCCGACACCATCGCCGCTATTGCCACGCCTGCCGGGCCAGGTGGCGTCGGTATCATCCGCGTAAACGGCCCGGCCGCGACTCACTATCGCCTCACAGATAGCCCGTCATCCAACCAATAGCCGCGTCATGCGCATTACGGTACCTTCTGCAACAGTCAGGTGCGCTGGGATCAAGGCCTGACCTGTATTTCCAGCCCGCATTCCTTTACTGCGAGGACGTGCTTGAGCTGCAAGGTCAGGTGGTCCAGTGGTCAATTGGATTTGCTGCCGAAAGGCCGCCTGCAGCCGTGCTCGGCTCGCTACGCCCCGCCGAATTTCAGCGAATCGGGCCTTTCTAAGTGACAAGTCTCGACTGCCCAGGCGAAGCGATTGCCGACCTGATTGAGGCCAGCTCCGAGCAGGCGGCGCGCAACGCGCTGCATTCACGAAGGCGCCTTTCCAGTCGCGTACATGCACTGACCGAAGCCCTGATTTACACGCGAAATCTATTTCGAAGCCGCGATTGATTTTCCTGAAGAAAAATCGACTTCCTTGCCCGACTGGCATGTCCGCGCAGCTACAGAGCGGCGTCAGGATCTAGGAGCAAAGTTTCAACGTGAGGCCGGCGGGGTGCAACTGTCTGCGTGACGGCATGAGGATAGTCATTGCCGGCAACCCCAACCCGCAAATCCAGCCTGTTGAATGCGCTGGCCTGGCAAGGGACAGCGCCATCGTCCACCGATATTGCCGCACCACCGGGATATCCGCGTGAACATAATTCATATTGATGCAATTGCCGCTGCAATAACATCGGACACCGCCGATTGCGGCGATACTGAAGACCAGGTGGAGAAAGATCCGGTTGGAGCGTGCCATGGCGCCAATCGCCAGATGCGGACCGTATCCTGTTGATGGTTCGATGCCGTCACAGCCAAACTCATTCATCCGAGAACCCTTGCCCGGAGTTCTGCTGCAACGCCTGACCCGGCCAAGGTGACCCTTGAAATCCACAACAAATCGAACCTGATAGATGCTAGCGCTGGCCAGGAGACCGCAGCTGAATCGGCAGTGTGACGCTGCGCCTGTGCGCTCGGCACTGCTGAGGGCGTAGAGCTGCTGCGGGCGAGCACCTGAAATACCTTGCATGGGCTACGAAGCAGACCGCCGAGAGCCTGTTCAAGCGCTCGCCGCGACACCTGGATGCCACTGGAGCAGGCCAGCGAGCACTTGTCCCATGGCATGATCAATTGACTTTGATGGGGGCCGGAGCAGCTGTTTGCAAGAGGTTCTACGCATGCTTCGAGCAGGTACTGTTGGGTAGCATTAGGGAATTCGTGCCGATGACCTGGCTTGGCGTATTTTTCTCCAGTTTCTGTATCTGGTTAAAAATAGTTCTCTCTGCGGTCAATCCCAACCGTCTGATCGCCCATATCCTACTGATGTTTCAGAGTCATTAAGCGTCGGAGGTTGAATTCGTCTGTATTTTCGTCTCCATAATCGTCTGGTTTTGGCCTTTTGAGTCCTTGCACAACTCACCCTTGAGACCGGGGTAAAACACTGTGCACAAGTAGTAATGAAAATCGCCTGTGATAACACCTCTTTTAATCCACAACATATACCAAGTAACAGACCCATCCAGCACAGTTTGAATGCACAAAACCTTTCTTCGCTGACTAACTATTTTTTCATTGAAAAAAAATAGAGTTATTCACTAGAAAAGCGCTTACTCATTAATCATTCACTACTAAAGCTTTAAATCTTCTTAATTTAATCTAACTAATGAGCTTGGCGTGCTCAACCCTGACAGCCCTGACTCCCGTGCAACACCCGCTTCAAAAACATCCAACGCATGGCTGCAATTTTCAGCGAGGGCCTATAATCGCCCCTTTTTCGAACGGCCACTCTGCTCTGGTCAAAGAGTCCACCGTTGCAATTCAGTCGTTTGATCGTTATCGTTTGGCGGGGCCATGCCCTGGCACGTAGGCCGCATTGGCCGGCTGCTCGTATGGGTAAAAACCCTGTTGTCTGAGCCACAACGTTTGAAACGCTAAGGCAGATGAGCTGCAACCTGCCGGCCAATTGGCGGGATTGGCAAGAGTTCACCTGGTCAAGGAAATCGACGCCTCGGCGGGGCCAAATTGGCCCGTCAACGATCTCGCTGTATGTTCAATTCCGTTGCTCATAACAGCCGTCAAAGGATGCCTGCAAGTGCGTAGCTACCCAGCTCAAAGCTGATCGCATTCTGTACAGCGGCCATTCGCGAGATAACTCGGAAAACTCAGCCTATCTGTGGATACTTCCAGCAGCGTATGACCTTGATTGTCGAGAACGACCCAGGTCTGCGCGTTGTTACGCAAATGGCCTGCCGCTTCTGTCGGCAACGGAGTTCTGAACACGGGACCTTTCTCGGCGGTCTGATTCACATAGGCCTGGCATAACTACTCTGGTGGCGCGCGCAGGTGACCTCTCCCCTCATTGCCCGCTGAACCGTTACGTGAGTTACCGGCTGCGCGTCGACCGCTTTGAAAACGGCACGCCTACCGCCATTAGACTGCCGGACCCGTCGATTACAGGCAAAATGACCGTGGCAGCCCGCGATACGCCGCTGCCGGTGATGTCATTTCTGGCAAACGTCAAGCGAACACCCGAAAACAGGTCAATTGCTGATTACCTAACACCAACCCAGCGCAAACCCACGAGATCATCCGCAATAATCTGGATCGCTCGCCGATTATACCGGGGTATAATCGAGGTTGTTGCCGCGTTATGCCCATCGATCGAAGACAGATTCATACGCTTTGCCGAACCAATGAAACCGAGCATCAGGTGTTTATCGATCCCGAAGGGCTGACTACTATGATCTCTACCTCACAACGCATTTCCCAGCTTCACTGCCGTTCGATTTGCAACTTAACAGATATGCAGTCGATCGAGTAATGGAAAACGCCCATATTCCGTGCGGCCCGGTTTATGCATTGGAATAAGATTATTTCAATCCTACAGGATCGAATATTCACTGTGAAACCAAAGTGTATCGTCGGGCTGTTCTTCGCTGGCCAGATCAATGCACTTACTCGTTACGATAGGCAGCTGCCCAAGGCTTGTGGCCGGAGAATGCCGCGCGCCGCTCCAGAAATCAAGGAAACAGCCTGGTGCCCGCGGCGTGACGAACCTACATCGGCGTGTGGTTGATGACCTTGATCATCTCATGGTAACTCGCGACCTATCGTCAATTTTACTTCGCGCGCCGAGTACCGGCTGTAACTTGAGCGTGAAGACAACGCCGTCTGGCGTCTGACCGAAAGGGCAGGGAGCTGGGCTTGGTTGATCGATCATCGCTGGGCGTAATTCACGCCAAACGCGAAAAAGCGATCCGATGCTCGGACGCAAGCGCCTGAGCAGGCAACCTGTGCAACCCACATTGAGGTCGGCAAGGGCCTTGCCGGAGCCGTATGCCACCCGCTGAATCACAGTACACCTGCTCGATCTGCTCGTCGTCCAGAGTGGATTACCATCGCGTCTGTGGCGACTGAACAGGCAAGGTCGTATCCCAGCTGACGCGCGGAGTAGGTGGAGATCATACCAAATGTACGCCGGCTAACATCGAGCGCAGCATGGAAGAAATTTCGGCGTCTGCTCAGCATGAACAGACACTTGCTGACCTGACATAGCTTTGATTACCTGACCTCATGCCTGTCCAACGAGATCCGGCATAAAACTCGCCGATGTGCTCCTCCAGACTCTCGGCAGCATCGAACGCATCGGTGTAACCCAGCGGCTCATCAGCCTGCTGCTGGTTCAGACTTGAAAAAACGCAACGCCGCGCACCTGGCAAGAAAAGCATAACCCGGATGGCCGACCAACGCCCGTGAATTGACCGAGGGGCCGCCCAACTGGGATCGATCTCCAGTCCTGAGCAACGTGAGCTTTGCTGGCTATCTGCGCCTGCCTGCATCGAAGTGGAAACAAGGCCTACAACGACTGCGGTGCGTGATCCGGATAATGGTCAGCCGGCATTTGCTCGAACAGCCGAGTATCCCTTCGTACGTTCAGGGCGAATCGTGCTGATGTGCAGTTCTGCGCGGGATGCCGGGGTTATTCTGGCCATTCATGCTGCATCGGCACCAGCCTTCACGCTGCGACAGCACGCAAGAAGACCCGCTTCCTGTAACCCAGGCCAAGCTGGAGCTGATTAGCCAACCTGAGCGTTGTTCAGAGCCGGGTGAAAAGTTTTTCAGCAGAACAAGGCCTTCACGGGAACGGGTTTCCAGGGCTAAATTCAGCTCGCTGGCCGTATTTTTACCCATCTGAACCCCGTCCACTTGAGTGGATATTGAACACCCAGTGGCTGGCGATGAAAGTCATAATCCGCAAGGAGAATTGGCCGCATTGTGCCGTCGACTTCCAGGTCACTGACCAGCGCAACAATTGCGGTACTCCAGTTGCAGGCAGCCGACAATCTGCTATACTGCGCCGGCTAGGTCTGGGCTGATAACGGATAGAGGTCAAGGTGGGCAAGGTTTTGGCAATCGCCAAACCAGAAAGCGTGTCAGCGAAACAACCACCTTGCATCAAACCTCGCCGCCTCACTGGCTGCTACCAAGTCGTAATGTGCTTTGGTCGAACTTCGATCCCAGGGCAATGCGACCATGTGGCAATGGATATCGACAAACTCCGACCTCGGAATTTTCAGTGTATGAATTGCTCACAGGCCGTTGTGAAACGAAACAGCCCTGCAAGTACTTCGGAATGGCGGTACTGACATCCTGCCGCCAATGCGATCTAACAAGCTGCCGAAAAGGTCGAACTGCTGGAATGTGAAAAATGAAGAAAGTCGTGTGCGCTAACGCCTCTGACGTCACTGCGTAGCCAATATATTTCATTCTGATTGATTGGTCCCTCGCGAACATTGCTCACCGGTTAACGGTTCTGGTGCTGCCGACTGCGTGATCATTCCGAGCAGTGCGATATTACCGCTCGAAGTGGCTCTCGCATTGGTCAAATACCATCCAGCGCATCAGCTCGAAACTCAATCCGTCGCTGCAGAATCGAAGGTCTGCTGCGCACCAGTACGATCCGCGAAAGTCTACGCTGGACGGTCTCGGCCGCAGTTGACCAGCGCTACTTTGTGATCAGCTTTACCAGACGCCGTATTCCGCGTAAACGTGGCGCCTGGCGGAAGCCCCGAGCTTTCGGCATGCCGCGTTGACTATGACAAACAGTCTCCGAGGCGCAGTGGCTCAATCGGCGCTGCCGGTGAAGTAAGTAAGCGCTCGAAAACAGCTGTCCAAAGGCAATCCCTGGCCAGCACGAACAATAATCAAAAAGGACATTACCGCAAATGGCGTCAAGAAACGCGGCTTGGGACGAAGAGGAACGGATGCACTGCTTTTGGCAATCCAACGCGACATCAGGGCACCAATAATCAGGACCAGCAGCTCAAGGAATTGCCTGTTGACCTGATTCAGCGGGTAAATACCAGCCTCCGCCGCGATATGGACCCCACGGCTCTGGAGAATGGCCAACTTCGATTCGCGTCCAGGGCGTGATGCAGCCGGAATGTCTGCGCACCAATTGCCGAGGCGCTACGAAATCAATCGCCGGTGAGCGCGCTGCGAGCCACCCAGGCAGGCCGGAACCTCGATTCCATTTCCTGGCGGTGATCCGTGACGTACCTGATGAAACTGCCATCGACATGGCGCGATCGAGATACATTCAGCGCGAAGACCTCAAATCCGATCGAAGAAGCTAATCGCGCTGTCAACGTCTGCAGATGAATTCGCAACTGAACTGACCATGCAGCAGTTGCCGATGCTGTGGGCAAGTTCCCCGTGAGTATTACCAACTATTATGACGTTGAGGCCTTGCCAGATATGTCAAATTGTTACTTGGAACGGGTGATCTGAAATGGGTCATGGCGCGGGCTTTTGCTGGTTTGCCCGCCGACGATCAGACGCGCTGCGGCCGCACAGTAGTCGCCAAAGGTTTGCACGTCCGTCAGAACCGTAGGCTCTGTCGTCAAGGTTGAACCCACAGGCGCAAGCGGTGATACCCGCCCAATCCTGATATTGAGCGCTACATTGCAGGAATCGGCCGAAAACGTATAGGCGCTGAGTAAAATCCAGCACAGGCGCAAAGGCAAGGGCAAACTGGTTAATCTAGCTACAGCTCGCTGGATGAACTGATGGCGTGGTGATCATATCAATGAGCCAGTTTGTCTATTTCTGATGCGACTACGATTGCGACGACATAGTCGCCAAAGCTCGCTGTTGAATGTTCTACTGTTTGAAAAAGACGGGGTTCGCCGGTTAGTGTTGAATCGGAGATTATTCAAACCTAACTCCTCGCGCTATTTTAGCTGTGAATATGCACCAGTTTGTTGCGGGGAAAGTCCCGGAAAAGATTCTAAGCAGCGTTCGCGAGGCGGTAAATGACGCAAGAACGCCTCAACAGAAACCCATTTCCATCGTTGTCCACTTCCCGTTTGTTGCTCAACTTGCGCCGGCTTTTTTTGGCACGCTGATCTGTGGTTTTTTCCAAGAAAATCCTGTACCGGAATTCCGGCCTGTGGTGGCCTTGTGGCTCTGGCCCCAATGCCTATTATTGCTTATCGGTGTACCGCTACAGCGTTGACCCGATCAGCCCAGGCCATCGTTTGGTTTTTCGTGAATCTATTCCGGCGAGGCTGGCAAAATAATTTGACCGCCGCACTCTTTTGTGCAATGGTGTGGTAGGTGTAAAGAGCCCTGGAGGCGACCGGCAGTATTTGCTGTTTACCTCGCGTACTGTGCCGTCGGTGCCAGTGGCCCTGCTGCATAGTCAAACGATTCAAAAGCATTAGTCAAGGCAAATATGGCAGGCACTTCAGCTGAATAACTATCCACACCTATTTGCAATTGAAACCTCACTTCGCGCAAATTGCCCGCAGGTTACGAGCGCTTGACGTACAGTCGCCAGGAACCAACCTGGACGCTAGCCCAAATCAGCTGCTGAAGCTACCTGACATGGCTTATGGCGTTTCACGTGGGGATACCCTGAGCTGGTCGTAATTCATGGGCTTATTTCCTGTTTTCTGTTCCGCAACTGTTGCCAAGCGCGCCACCGTTCGCCGTAACCGGCAAGCTGCAGAATGTGTTGGAAAGACCGTCGAGTTCAATCCATGGCATCGTCAAGGATACTGCCCGCCGTAAACGACCTGTAGCCCACTCGCCTACCATCGTCGTCTGTGTTTCCTGATGAACTCCTGAAATTGATACCGTGGATTAACATCCCGGCTGGCCACCGCTTTGGGCTTGATCAGTGTCCGACCGCCGATCCGAACGGCACCTTCGTATTTCCCTGGGCGTCTTCCAATCCTGATCATTTTCTACAGTTCAAGGTCAAGCTTCGGCGGCTTTATCAAGGAACTGTCTTCACATCCGCGCTTTCAAGCACTTGGTTGATTCGTTTCAACATGTCCTCGAACTGCTGCGTCTGCGACCCAACCACTGAGTCTGCGCAAACTGCACTGTCGGTAACTGTACGGCCGTGAAGTGGTGTTATGTCTGATGCACTGCTGCCTTCTACCTCCAATGGGTCTGAACGTGCCATGGCCAATCTTCGCATATTCTTTCATATTTTCCGTCTTACATATGTTCCTTGCATTTCTTCATGTTGCTTTGACTGTGGTGTTAATTTCTAGTCAGCTGCTCATGTAGGAGCTCTCACTGACGCGTCTTGAACCCTTTCAATTCAACCAACTTCTTGTATAGCTGGCAACTTTAGAAGCTTTTATATGGAGTATCTTATGTGAACTCTTAACTTGCTGCCTCCATCATGATCGGTCTGGGCGCCTGGTACCGTAGTGGCTTCGCCTGCGGCGGCAATAGCTGCTGGAATCCACTGCCGTCAGCCTGAGCTGGGCCCGCAAGCTGCAAACCAAAACCTTCCTGATGGCCGGTCTGCTCGACGCCGGCCGATGATACGGTTGGTAATCCGCGATGTACTGATCTTCGTATGTTGCCCCTGGCGTTGCCGCTTAATCAGATACTGATCTCTCCGTAGACCGCGTTTTGCCGACCCATCATCTGGATCAAGAGATCCGGGACTCCACAATACAAAGAGGAAATTCGCTGTAATATTTAATCTGAGACGCTGTTTGTCAAACGAGTGCCTTGCCTATTTGTCTGTTTTGCATGAATAAAATGTCTGGCCGCGATCAATCTGCTGCCATGGCAATACGTCCAGAAAAAATTGCTGAAGGTCGGACGCGGCTGCGAAACCGTGATCTACTGGCCCAGAAAGCTTCCCAGACCCTGCGGTGAAACCAAAGGCACAGAGCCACTCAGACATCGGCAAGCCACAAAGGTGCCAACCTCATTGGTTGAGGAAGCTAAAAAGCAGCACGTTCGAAGGTAGGCGTCTGATCGCGGCCGCCAAAGCCGAGATCGAACAGAAGTGAAATTCGCGCTCAAAGGAGACCTTCGGGCCCATGTGGCGTATTGCCGTTCGTGCTGAGAAATTCCTGGGTGGAAAATCACGCCAAGGCGCACAGTGACTGGTCATAAATTGTCCCCCCCCCCCTCACACCTAAAGCGAGCGAGCTATGGCTACTATCAATACTAGCTTCGGCCCTACGCAAAAGCAACTTTGAACACGCTCTGCTTGCCGTTTTTCGGTGGTCTGGAATGCCTTCTGGATGCTGGCTGCAGCAGCGGCCGTTCAGGACGACCTTTGCCGCGAGGATGCGTAATCCCGGTCTGACGAGGAACGCAATGCCGAGCCTGCTCATTGGTGTGCGAAGTCAAATGTGGATGCGCTTTCGTAATTTTATCCGCGCTGTCGGAGCAATGACCGTTGTGCCTTGATCCCGGTTATTGCCGAGCTTCCTTTGAGTCAACACAAGGCAGAAACATGATCGTAGCGGCAGTCGAGGTGAAATCCGCCTTGAGCTGAGCGACGATCAAACAGAAAACGCTGGCAACCGCTCTCCAAGCGTTAGCCGACAGTAACTCCTTCATGTACCATCAACCCGGCCTTGATCGCGGTGGTGTTGATCGTGGCCGGGTGACTTGGTCATCGACGTTTCGGTCGCGCAAGC
>Ga0163217_1052344_pt1 | contig 10045 bp, 12 predicted proteins | sample SynspAceP_FD_185933 | JGI IMG/M metagenome (GOLD analysis project Ga0163217, IMG submission 185933) | Saline lake microbial communities from Ace Lake in Antarctica - Synechococcus sp. Ace-P (PacBio error correction) | ecosystem: Environmental > Aquatic > Non-marine Saline and Alkaline > Saline ...
ATGGGGCGCCGAGGCCGTCGCCACGGAAATCGAAGCTGATCCGGCTGATCGATTGCAGCGCTGGAACTGGCGGGGCTGCCCCGGCCTGCCGAGAGGGGGTCAGGAGGAGAGGTGCCGGGGGCTGGCCTCACTTTGGATGGGGGTCAGGGCGGTTTCGGGCCAGCTGGCGCGGTGTTCTTCCTTTAAGGGCCGTTGAGGATGGCCCCGTACGATCTGCCCTCGAGGCAACCCGGCAAATGTCCAAGAATCCGTCGCAAGCCAGCGGGTGGGGGTGGATTCGGTGCCAGCGGCTACGGTGGCTGCAGACCCTGCGCCTTCTTCAGGGTCAATTCCCCAACCTTTGAAGGTCACCTTTCTCGCGGTTGAGCGCAAGCGCCCCGCACAAACTGGAGTGAAACTCGCAACCTATTCCATGCCGCTTCCAGGCGACCCGCTGTGTCAGCCCCACCCCGATGCGAATCGCAACGGCCCCGATTTCGTCGTGCTCAGCTGCCGAGTGGGTTGCCTCCACGCTCGTCCCGGCTCCTGGAGCGGGGGTCCCGGTGGTCGATCTTCTCCGCCGACTACCGCTAACCGTTTCCCTGGCGCAGCATGGGCAGGCGGTCTACAGCAACGAGCCGGTGCAATTCCAACGCGTTGTGGAGCCCCTCGAGGAAGCCCGTCCTATGGCTTGCCGGAATGGGAGACGGCAGCTTGGTCCAGGCCCTCTGGTGGCTGCGCCGTTTGTTTCCCCAACCGCTGGTTTGTTGCCATGCTGCTGCCTCTTCTTTGCAGCAGGTCTGATTGAAACGAGCATCATCCATCGATGCCAAAACCGGTTTCTCCGGAGAGGCCGCGCCGCCAAGGAACATCTACTGCGGCTTGAAGCCAGTGGAGGCGGTGGTGCCCTACGCGGATAGGGGCACCGCCACACCAGTTGAATCGAGCAGGCCGCTCAGCCCTGGCGGTGGCCCAGCCCGATCCACTCCCAAGTCACGCCCCCACCGATGCCGATGGTGCGCGCCTGTTGCCACGGTCTAATGGGCGCCTGCGCGATCCCGGCCTACCGCCGAGGATTGCAACCACCTTGCTCAGGGCGGCCTATCGCGCAACAGCCCCTGCGTGGAGTGTTGCCGGTCGCACCTAATCCCCCTCCACCAAATGGGTGCGGCCAAACCAATCGGCGCTGCGTCGGTGCAGGTGACAAGCGCACCGGTACTGATTCTGCTCCTGGTGCCATCGCAACCTGGTCAAGGCCAGGCGGGCCCGCGGGTGCAAGTGGCTTCAACCTGGAAATCGGCCGGCCTGCCGCGGAAACACGCCTGCCGCTGCTGCCCGTTTATCCTGAGCCTGTTTCCGCGCTGAGCAGCCAGGGCGACGGCCACGGCTTAGGAGCCGATGTTCCTGGCGCTGGATTGCCGCTCCGCCAGGCTGCTTGGCTGCACCGTCCAGCACCGGCACCAGCGGCCTGGCCAGGATTCGCTCCCGCCATCGTACCACCTCACTATACCAAGTGGCGGTTGCAGCCCGTCAGGGTCACCCCTGCCGCCAGAGCCCTGGCCGACGCGTCCCCTTGCCCGCGGAAGCTGGCAGCACGACGGTGGATGGTTCCAAAACCGCTGGGAAGGCCTTCGATCAGCCTGGGGTGACGACCGCACCACCCGCATCACCACCAGGTCCCGATACGGGCTGCCGGCGAAGGCCTCCGATCAGGGCCTGAATCCGAGATCCTGCCGCTGGCGATATCAGGCGTGATCCAAGCTGACGCAGTCCACAGCAAGCGCTCGGCCCGCCGCTGGGCGCCACAGCCCGGGTTGTTGAACCACCAACAGCCCACCGACGGCGTTCATTCGGTCCGTCCGGCAGCTTGGAACCAGCCGCTTGAAATTGGATCCATGGCCGAGGCCATCACCCCAGCCTCAGAAGGGGATGATCAGTGGCCACGGCTGTGGCTGTGGCCATGGGCTTGTGAAGGCCACTGATGAAATCTTGCCCCTCGCTATGGGGGAGGGTTGGCTCAGCAAGGCCAACGGCTCATGTCGCACCTCTTCATCCCTGCCAAACGGTCATTCGCGACGCGTCCACAGCTGGCCGCTCAGCCTCGAATATTGCTTCAAACCCATCCTCGGCGGTGATCACCGCTTTGCCCGGGGAAGCGATTGCGGTGGAGCTGCGGGACTGGCGACCGTGATCAGCCCTCGCTGGCAACGTCAAGCGAAATGGTTTCGCTCGGCCTGTTGGAGATCTGCACGGCATATGAGCCGATTCCCTGCCGTTGCAGCAGTTGATCGTCCAGATACCCACCCGCTATGCCTTGCGATGGCCGCTGAACTGAGGCCGATGGACACTTGCCGATGGCCCTCTTCAACCCCCGCCTCTGAAACGATTGGCGCCATTGAGATCTGCCCCTGGATTTTGCGCCTGGTCAGCCACACCTCATCTGGAGTCCGTCGCGCCTTCACGCCGCGGCAACCATCCCCTCCTTTCGCTTGCCCCGCCTGGACTCCAGCCTCCTATTTGTTTGCGGATTACGTCCGCCACCTTGGAATCCCTGGGGTCTGGCAAGGACAATGGTTTCTGGGCGAGCCATCCACCCATGCTTCCGCAAACGCCCTCGTGCCGCGGCGCGTTGGCCCGGCCAGCTGCAGCTTGGCCCTGGTACAGCTCGGCCCCGATCGAGAATCCGTTGCCGTCTGGCCACCGAGCTCGTGGCGCGACCTGCCACTCGATACTGATCAACGGTTTTCTTGGCCCTGGCGGCCGTTGCCTGCTCCAGGTGGAAGAAGCGTTGGACCGCCATCGGTTGACACCTTCAGCTACCGAAAGCCTTGTCCCGCCTTGGTGCCCTTCCGGTTCAACAGCGATGGCAGCTGGCTGCTGAGCATTTCGACCAGCTTGATCGATACCCGATCGAGGCCGTCCCCATGGGTTCTCCCCTTTCGAGGGTGCGCGGCGCGGCCTCACCGTTGGGTGAGCTGGGAAGAACGCCCGGCCGATCAGGCCCGCTCCTCATCTCGCTTCCCGTCACTGCTGCGGATGTGGCCGCCGTCTGTGAGGCCTGCCTGCGACCTATGGGTGAAGCGGTGCCTGGCGGCACCCGATACCTCTTCATTCTCCAAATCTGCTGGAAGCCAATGGTTACGGCGGCTGAGCAACGACCGCTCCACGGTGTGCCAGTTCAGCCGTCAGGGGCCCCGGCCAAAGCCGGATGGCTACCGGCGCTGCTGCAGCTGATGGCCCACTGATATCCCTCCACCAGTGGAATGTGCTCAGGCCTGCGGCCCGCTGAGCTTAACCGCCGCATCGATTACGACCGGCCCCGTGACGTGCCGACGCTCTGGTTCGCCGAGGGGTCACCAGCTATTCGATCAGTTCCTGCCCTGCTGCTGGGACGCAGCAAGCGAAGCGCCAACTCTTTTGAAGATCTTGGCCCGATCTCAGACCGCTACCGGCTGAACACCCTGACGCCTGCCAGGCCGACCCCTGCGCCAGAGGCGGCGAGGAAGCCTGGGTGAAGTTGTAATCGAAGAGATGCCTACACGCATGATTCCGCATATCAGCTATTAACCTGAAGGGCCGTGGTTTTCCGCTGGTCCCGATCTTGCCTTGCGGCGCGCCGCCAGTTGCCTGGCCGAAGTCCTTGCGTGGACCTGTGCGCAGCCCGTTCCTGTGAAAGGGCCTTACAGCCGAAGAACTTTTGGTTCAGGACTATCTTGCCCGATGCGTCCAGATCTGGCCGATGAACCTCCGCGAATGGCGCGAAAGCCTTCGATGATCCTGATTTGACGCCTATGCTCCCACGAATGTGGGCTTCAAGCTTCAGGCTGTGTCAAGCGCCCGATCATACACGGCTTCCCGTTGTGGAACTGGGAGCAGGCTGAATTGAAGGTGCAGCGGTTGCAGCGCCAGCCCTGGGCAACAGGCGCCTGTCCGTGGTGATGAGCGATGCAATCGATGGCCTGCGATTTTTTTGCGCGCCCTGACCGACCTGCCCCCCTGCCGTCGCTGCCGGCTCAACAGCTGACGAGTCAGCCGCCGCGGCGCCTGCTCAGCTCAAGCCGCGAGCGTCCCCGCCGAGTGGAGCGATGGACGCTTGAATCCCGATCCGAAATGCCTCTCCCCATGCCTTGCGGCGGCGGACCGAGTGGTCTGGGCTCCTGCCGTGTTAAGTGTTCCGCTCTGGATCGCCTCGCTCAGGCGGTTCTCCCTGCAGTCGGGCGGCCTGGATGGTGGGGATTGCGGCGTGCGGGATCGCGCTGGTTGGGTGCGCCGTGATGTCACCGCTGGAAGCCGGGGAAGGTCAGCGACCGTCCTTGCTGCAGTTGCTGGAAAACGCAATGGGCGCGTGAGAAGGCGCCGGCCGTCGAGCCGCTCTCCGCGCCGCGCCGCTGCCTCGAAAACAGCCACCGCCCTTGCTCAAGCCCGATGGCCGCCCCGCTGCACCACACCTCATCCATGAGAACCTTTCGACTACAACGCCAAGCTCCGCTGTCTCCCAAACCAGCTGCGTCTCTACGCATCGATCCCACCAATTTCGGCGTCCGTTACGACCGCGATGCTTTCGGCAACCCGATCGATCCCCCACGCCCCAAGATGGTGGGTGCTGCACGAAACTTTTGGAATGGAATCGGCCCCGTGCAGACCTTCCAGACCCCCCATTTCCTCTCTGAGAACGAGGCAATCAGGTCCCAATACACGTGATGATCGTCCTGATGGCGAGGTGGGGAGCGCGAGCCCACCGCCGGCATTCGTGCCGGAAAATTCAGCTTTCAAACGGTCAAGTGGGGGTTGTCACCATCCGGGATGTGGGCCGGTTCGTGTGAACAATTCGCCCGCATCTCAGCCTCGAAAACCCCGATCGACGGCGAAGACAACGTTCCGTCCCACAGCGCTACAGCCCTGCCCAGTACGAACGCAACGGCGGTGGTGCTGACCGATTGATGCGCCGTTTTCGACTTCCCGCCAGTCACACACCACCACACGCCTACGTGAAATCTCGGCCGGTGGAGCGGCCGATCCCCGCAGTTTTGACTGGGCTGCTTTTGGAGTCGGGCTCGGCGGCCGCTCGGATGCTTCCCTGCGAGACCGAACGGATACTGGCGCCGACCCAAAAAGACCTAGATCACCGGCAGATCGTTGCCTGTAGGTGCTGTAGATGAGGGCAACCAAGGCCTGGACGCTGCCATGTAGCTGAGAATCCTGGCCGGATAGTCGAGCTGCCGTGGGCACCGTAACCTGGGGGGCGCGCGCTCCAGGTGCGTCGCAAGTCCACCACCTATAGCATCCCGAGAGCGCGGCTGCGGTCATCTGCGGCCGTGACTGGGCACAAAATCGTCGGTGGGGAAGCCTACGGGGACAAGGTCGGTGGAGAGCGAGCGAACTTGCCCACCAGCAAGCCCACAATTGCTTCCTGGATCAGCACTTTTCGCGGGCAGCGAACCATTTCGCCTCGCTGGCAACGGGCGCAGCAGGCCCTGATGAACCATTCACCCCACCGAGAGCTGGCGGGGCCATGGTCTTGAACAGGCGGACTGCGGCAATGGCAGATCTTCGCCGGTTTGGCCCGTTGCAGCTCATCAAAGAGCACGCCGCCACCAGCAATCGGGTGACCCCCTGCTGTTTCGACTCCCTCATAATTCGGCTGCAGTGCTCCAGGCGCTTTGAAGGTGTGGTCCCGCAACGGCGTAGCTTGGTCGAGGCCCCGGTCGAGAGTTGGCAAGCTCGCTGCGGGCCATGACCAAAGCGTCGTTTGAAGCTTTCCGGAGTTCCCCTCTGGGTGAAATCTAAGGGGTTCGCCGCGTCCCTCCCAGGCTCAGGGCAGAGGCGGAGCTGCTGTCGCTGCTCCACCACCGTTTCTGCTACCACGGTGTCATCTGAAGGGGAAGGGGCGGCTGCTGCGATCACCCAATCATGCAAGGATGGCCACCGGTCCAGCCTGGAAAAGGGGCATGACCAAACTTTTGTCCCACTGGTTGAAATGAACAGATACTGCTGCGCACGTCGTGAAGATTTCAGAATCTTCAATCATTTTAGCGTTTGATCTCTGGCTTGAATCCCAGTCCTGGTCGTTTTAAGCGCTGTCCATGCGCTGGAGCTTTGGCTGACGGCCTGGCCTAGATGAGCTTGGCCTGGAAAACGGTTTACCGATAGGTTTCAGCTTCAACTCCCGAATGAACCACCCTGGTCGGTGACGCTTCCTGAATTCAATCTCCGAGCCCCGGGCTCATGGAACCGCTTTTGTGCCTTGCTTCGGCACCACGAGGGTCTGGCCTCTGGCTGGATGTCAGCCGCATGGCGCGAAACCGATCCAAGCTGAGCGTGAGCCGGCCTTCAGCGAACCTTCGCGCGATTGCGGAAGCTGGAAGCCGGAGCGATCGCCAACCCTGACAGCAGCGCACGCGGGTGGGGCACCTACGCTGCGGACCCCCAGCTGTGTCCGATCAAGCTGAGGCCGAACACATACGTTCGGAATTGAATCAGGTTCGAGCGTTTTGGCCAAGCCGTCCTCGATCACAGCCGTCAGCCCCCCGGAGCAAGCCGGTTCACTGGACTCCTCTGGATCGCATTGGCGTTCTGCTGGACCGTATGCTGACCTGCGGCCTGCCAGCAGGAGGCGGTCGCCTGCCCTTTCATTTCTCGACAATGGCGACCCAGCTTCAGCCGCAAACACCGACGGCCCCGCGCTCGGCTACAGAACCACCTGGTGGGTTGTGGTCAGCAAGTCCGGGCGGGACGCCCGAGCCCTAAATTACGCCATGGAGCAGGCCAGGCTGCTCTGGAGCCAAGGGCGGCCAACTGCCAGCCTCCAGGCGGGTGGCGGTCCGATGGCGGGCAGTGCCTGGATCGCCAGCGAAAGCGAAACAGTGCTGGCCCGCTTCGACCATTTCGATTGGGTGGCGGCCGCACAAACCATCACCAGCGCTGTCGGTTGCTGCCCGCCGCTTTGATCGGTGCCGATCTACGCGCTTTCCCTGGCGGGGCTGCCGCGATGGATCAGCCACCCGGGTGGCCCGATCTCGAGGCCAACCCTGCCGCCTGAGGCGGCCTCTGCCATGCCGCCGCGCCGGAAAGGGCAAGCGCGATCGCGTGCTCTCTTACGCGACAGGCTTGAGTGTTCAGCGCTACCTGCAGCAACTGGTGATGAGTCCATTGGCAAACGCCTCGATCGGCTTGGCCAGGGTGCAACGCAGCTGGCCGTGTACGGCAAACAAGGGCTCCTCCGAACCAGCACGCCTACGTGCAGCAACTGCGTGATGACAATCGACAATTTCTTTGTCACCTTGCATCGAGTACTGGACGACCCGCGAATCAAACCGATCGATGGTGATTGGCCTGGCGACTTCCTCGATGGCTTTTCTGCAGGGAACCCGTGCGGCGCTCAGTGAGGGGGCCGCCAGTCGACACCCTCACCTTTGCGCTGCTTCGATGCCCGGCGCTGTGCCCCTTGTATTTTGCCTGTTTGAGCGGGCACGTTGGCCTCCTATGCCGAAGCTTGGTCTAACATCAACGCCTACGACCAACCTGTGTTGGAGGCCGTCAAAGAAGGCCCGCGCCACCGAATCCTGGATCTGCAAAGCCGGACCGAACGCTTGCTTGCCGGATGGCGAAATCCGCAGCTGGAGATGACAGAAACAGCCCTTGGCCCGAGAGCCTGAGCCCATCTTCTGGACCTGCGCCATCCTCTCGGTAATGATCGCGCTACAGCGCCGAGGGACCTGGGGCCCACCCGATCCCTGCGCTTCCTGCCAATCATGATCCAATCCAGGGCCGCCCGTGGCCCTGGGCCGCCGGAGAAGCCGCTCGGATCACCACGATCGATGTGGCTCCACCTCAGGCTGGCAAGTGCTCCTCATAGTGGTTGGCCAGTGGCGTCCTGTCACTACCGTGCCCTACACCCTCTCCGCCAGGATCCCGAAGGTTTGTTCCCGGCCGTCCCTGCATGATATGGGGTGGCGCGGTTGGTGAGCCCTGGCGAAGGGTGACCTCCCGCCGTTCGGTGTCACGTGATCCGCTCTACACGCCGTGAATGCCGCGCTGATCTCGTTCTGCCTGTCGAAAACCAATCTTCTGCATGGGGGGGGGAGGCCGGGGGGGGGGGGGCCGATTCGTGGCACCCAGGCCCGGGCCTATCCCGATGGCACCAGCCGCTTCTCAAGAACGGCAAGCCCCATCTATCACTACATGGGCACCTCCACCTCTCGAATACACCCGGTGGTGCGGTAGATCGCCGTGGCCAAGACAAGAGCGGGCCAACGCCTGGAAGAAGGTTGCCTGCTGGCTGCGGTGTGACCACCGGCATCGGCGGTGCTCAACACCGCCAAGGGTGGAAGCAGCTGCCACGGTGCGGTGTTCGGTCTCGCCGGCTATCGCCGGCGGTGATCATCGGGCGGTATGCCGGGCCAGCCGGATCATCGGGTTGACACCAAACCTGAGAATTTCGCGTCGCCCGCCAGCTGGGCCACGATTTTGCCTTGATCCCACGCAGTCGCAACGGCCGATCCAGAAGGTGACGCCGACTCACCGATGAGGCGTATGATTATTCCTTGAATCCATCCGGCAATTGTGGAGGGTGATTGCGGCAGCCCTGGAGTGCTGCCACAAAGCTGGGGTGAATCCACGATCATCGGTGGCCGAGCAGGCCAGGAGATCCAGCCAACCCGGCCGTTCCAGCTGTCACCGGCCGGGTGTGCGCGGCTCGGCCTTCGGCGGAGCTGCGCGGCCGCAACGAACTGCTGGTTTATGGGAGCGCTTCCGAGAAAGCGAAGTCCCGCCTCGAACACCTTCATCACCCACATCATGCCCCTAGAGGATCAACTTAGGCCTTCGATCTGATCACGCGGGCAGAGCACCGCTCTGTGATAATTCACTCAACGCTGATGGACTCGCTTCCCTGTTCTCAACAAGACTCAAGTGAGACCCTCGCAGCTTCGGCGGGTTCATAAAGCGTTACCGGCATCAATCGCAGTGCTTTGACTGTGCATGACCCTGGCGGTGTATCTGCCCGCCCCAGGCCCTCGCTGAGCCCAGTGCCGCGCTGTAACTGGGCTTTCGGTCTGACCGCACCGTAGAAAACTTCATGCGAAGGCCGGCCCATCGCCTGGCCGCCAAGCTCGGTCCTTGCCCTGATCGCCCCCTGACACCAAGCCCCGGGCCCCAGGTTCGGGGGATCCGGAGGGGTGCTCTGGGATTTCGGCCACGGGGCCGGCTTCTAATCTCAATGCCACGAGCCCGCTCTTGGCACGCCACTTAAACGCATGCCACGACTATGCAGGAGTTTGCCGGCGCTGCTGGACGGGAAACTGCCCCTCAACGACCCGCCGCGCATCAGTGGCCATCGATGGGAAGCACGGCCTGGGTGCGCCTGCGCATCCAGGGCCTACACTCTTCTCGGCATTCGCCCCAATCAGCCACCCCAGCCGCTGCCGCCTGGGTCGAAGAAGGCCTTCAGTCCGTTACCTCCGGCCCCGATCGCACCAGCTGGAGTGCCTGGGAATGCGTGCGAGCTGATCGCCTCCAGCGCCGCACCGCTGCCGCTTTCTAAATCGAACCAGGGACCTCGACGATCCTTTCTGGAGATCACTGCGGCCGCAGGATCTGGAAAGAGGCGGCTCAAGCGCCGCCACCCACTGACGCTGATGCGCCGCCTGGCTACAACCACAGCTACTTCTTCATCGCTAGCTTCATCTGCCGATCAACCTGCCCATCACGCTGTGGCCTGCTTGCGTCTCCCAGGTTGACGCGCTTAAAGGCACCAGTTGACGAGCTTGCCCGGCAACCACGATCACCGCGGCGTGGGCTTGGCCTTCAGCCACTTGAGGGCGATCTCGCTCCTCGAAGGCCAGACGCTCAAGTGGCGCATCGCATCGCGGCAGCCTCCAGCTGACCCCGCACCTTGCCTTCACCTGATCACCAGTTGCACCGTGTCCCTGGATCAGGGCGGTGGATCGGGCCCGGGCCAGCGCTGGCGGTGCACCCGCCATTCCACCCAGCCGTTGCCACAGCTCCCTCGGCCAGGTGGGGAGCGAAGGGGGCCAGCAGGATCACCAAGGCGCTCAAGCTTCGATCA
>Ga0163217_1053011_pt1 | contig 10045 bp, 8 predicted proteins | sample SynspAceP_FD_185933 | JGI IMG/M metagenome (GOLD analysis project Ga0163217, IMG submission 185933) | Saline lake microbial communities from Ace Lake in Antarctica - Synechococcus sp. Ace-P (PacBio error correction) | ecosystem: Environmental > Aquatic > Non-marine Saline and Alkaline > Saline ...
CTGCAAAAGCTCTTTGGTCATCGCACACAATTCAAAATCGCCAAACAAAAACCGGCTTTTCCCTGCTCGAACACCCCCACTTTGATCATAGTAACCCTCGTTTTCGCGCAAATTAATTTCTTTCCCTGCTCCACTTTTCAACGCATAATAAATTATCCCGACAGTTAATGGGTTTGGGTGCTAAACTAGATCGATTTCTCCTGTAAAGACGTGGGGTAGATTCTTTTCCCGTTTCCCCTTTAGGTAAGTTGGGATCTACATAACATTTTGGAACTTTTTGAAATTTGAAGTAGAATAAATGAAACGAAGCGAACTCCTCATTTTTCTGCGCTTAGTTTTTGGCTAACGCTCGCTCGATTCAAGTTTAAAATTTCATCTGGAAACAACGGTTTGGTAACAAATCAAAAGCCACCATTTATTAATCACTTCTACGGCTTTATTTTGACATCACAGCATAATCCAGTAATAATTGCAACTTGTGTCTTCAGGGGAATCCATTGCTGGACTTTTTTGAGAATAATCCCTACCCTCCATATCTCGAAGCTTGAAGTCACCAAAAGATCAAATCAATAAAAGTTCTTTCGGATTAGATCAAAGTCCACTTTTGCCAGAAATAGTGGTGGGTAACAATCGAAGTCTCCCCAATTCTTTTTTAAAAAAAACGATCTAAAAAGTTGAACAAATATCAATATTATCATCGATTACTAGAAATTTTACGGCCATAGTTGAAAGTTGAATGTTTTTCTATTCCATCCTATTTTTGGACTAACTCATTTAATCTTTGGAAACATTAAATGGCTTCTTAAGAAAAATCAATAAAAGCCCATCATTCATGGCTTCGTTTTCAGAACCTCGTTGATTAATCTAAAGCTCATAATGATAATTTTCTTACCGTGATATTAATGAATGACTTTCAATTCTTTCAAAGCTATTCCCATCCGGCAAATTCAGCATCTAAGAACAACGATCCCGGTCTCCTTTTGTCTAAAAATATGTAAATCCCCTCTTGAAGCGTCTCCTGAGAAAGGACCCGTAAAAGCCCTTTCGGGGTTAAAAATCTTTGCAATAATAGAATTCCGGATTTCAGTTCAACTCATCAACTATTAGAATTAAGTTTTCTTCGTCACTTTATGTCCTCCATTATTAATATGATGGTTTTTATTTTCGATAATACTAGCAGTGGTTAAAGACCTCTGCTAGATATTGATTTTGATTTTAGCTCGTTTTTTTACTGATTCTACCCCAGCATGCCTTAGCCAATGTTTTGATGCCCCTTCAAGTGTTCTTGCCTAGCTTTAAGAGCCTGAGAGCTTAATCTCTTTTATGCAGTTTTTTTAAGGTCAAGGATAAAGGCTTTTCATCTTTTTTTGCTGGGCGAGCAAATTCCTTTTGATCCGATAGAGATACTGCTCCAAATGACACGCCTGTTATCATCCAGTCACCCACAAGGTTCGATTTATATATTGCTTTTTCATTTTTTTATAAGTTAAAAATTTGTGTGGCTTTTATTTTAATTTAATAAGTTAATTTTTCGAATAGGTTTAGTTTTTTTTAGGGATAATTTGTCCACTACTGTCATAGAAATAAAACTTTATAAATCAATTCTATTCAGATTTAACATACTTCTCCCTGGTCAATTCTCATTAATCTTCAACCTTAAGATTGTATTAATCGATAGACGATCATCAATACTTAAATAAGTTTTCACTCAGATGCCCCCTACCAGAAATCAATCTATAAGAAGTACGGCAATTACAGCTAATACCAAAAGATCATGAATCAGACGCAGATGCGCTGTAAGCAAAAACTCCGGATAAGCCCATCCCTATAACAAGGATAATGGCAATGAAATAAGTAATGAAACTCATAATTTAGTAGTTTATATGGATAGATGATTTTAATTGTAATACAATACTGTGCCGACAAAGTACTAAATGGTAAAACCTGCTTTATGAAGTCTCAAGTGAATTATATTGAACTCGTCAACGGTTAGTAATAAAAGATAAGATAAATTATTTGAAAAATGAAAAAAATTCCCCCTAAAATGGGGCAATAATTGTGAAAATATGAGAAATAAAGGCGACGTTTACGCTTAATTTGAAGACCTCCACCTCATTTATACAAAATCAACATTGGAGCCTACCTTTTTTCAAACTAAATAAAACGCTTTGATGATATGAAAGCCTCAATTCAATATATGAATACCTTTACTAAAAAGTTTCAGGCAGTTAGCAGTTGCGTGCCGACTTAATAGTATCGATGAGCGCGGCGAGCTCGTAGCTCCGGCGGAGTGTAATTGCCCGCGCGTAGCTGGGTTCTGCCATCCCGACCGTGCGATGCGGCGCGGGAGCCACTCGCATCCGGTCGCTGGCCGCGGTGAGGCCGGGGACGCCTCGTAAATAATCTGAGTGTGCATCAGTGTCAAGAAGACTGCGCCAGGCTTATGAGATGAGAATGGACGCTGCTGCAGTGGTAGGAGCGGCCTGTTTTGGAGCAGGCGGGCTGGACGGTGGCGGTGCGCGCCAAATCAGTCTGGATATGGGGCGCCGGCGTTAAATTTTCCCCGAGGTACCCGAACGCCTTTGGCCGCCCGATGCCATCAACCATTTGCAAAAATGCGCTGGTAGAAGAAGCAGGCGGGTAAGTCGACCTGAATCGTTTAATTGCCCGCATAACCCAGACGCTGGCTGCGACTGCCGCAGAGCTCCGCCACGCGTTTGTTTGGCAAAAGATTGCCGAGCACCTTAGCGCCGACTTGAACCTGCGTAACCTACGCGTATTGGCGATAGCCTGCCGTGACCTTCAGGGCCGGCGTTAGACGTCGGATGCAAACCCTGTATCTGGTGCGCACCGGCCAAGGGGTACTGACGAACAAAAAGCGTTGCCTCGAGGCGACGCTGATTTTTTTGATAACCTGGCCGCCGTGGTCGTATTACCTTTCTGGAAATCGAATAATGTCCAGTTTGATGCACTTGAGCGTCATTGTGTTTTTACTCTGCTGCTGGCCGCGAGCGCCGGCAATATGGGGCTGCTGATGTTAGATAATCACGCCTTCATACACCTCTGCCCAACCTGCGCTCATGATGTTGAGTCAGTTGGTGGCAGCCGCACTTGGCTATCTTGACAGCCACAAACACCTGGTGATGGGTCAAAGTTACGAAGTAATTTGGCCGGGAGAATATTCCCGAACAGCCCGGCGTTTGTTCTGGCCAACCACCGACCACTGCGGAAACTTATTTTTCCTGCAGCAGGTGTTCAGCCGCAGCACGCAATTGATCAAGAAGGAATTGCCTCTATGTGCCCTTTTCGGCGTGCTTTTCGAGCGCTGGACGCAACTTATTGCCGATTGACCGCCAGAACGGGCGCGGCGACTCACTCAAAGAGCAATGTTTGAGTGCCAGAAGTCGGCGGACGGCGTGCTGGCCTAGGAAGGCTTCTGGATTCTGATATTCCCGACAGGCACTGACACACACATAGCTGCCGGACCACATCCAAGTTTTCCCCGAGCGGCGGTGCCGCCCTGGCCTGCGCAACAACGCCCACCTGTGATTCCCCGTGGCGGCACAATGCGGGTGCATTCTTGGCTCACAAGGTAGGCTTGGGGCAAAACGCCCGGGTACCATCAATGGTGATCATATGGCCCTGCGCTGTACCGCCAGAGGGCAGCGATCTCGCGACGTGCCTATGTCGTGAAAACAACAAACAGATCAGAAGCCTGGATCAACCAGGCTCTGGTATCCCCAGCGCGGGAATGAGCGTCAGCCCGTTTGAGCCAATTGATAGGGAGTGTACCTGTGATGGACGCAAGTGAACTACCGGCACCGCCTGGCTGAGCGTCAAGGGTTCACGACCTGTTCCTCAGTGTAGGTCGCCGGCGACCAATCAAGCCGCGAGGGGCAGCATTCGTTCTAAGCTCGGCGACCGAGCCGCTGGCCAAAGGCGCTGTCAAGTCTAGTGGCCTATGATCCGCACGTAACACACTGACGCGCCAACAGATCAGCGAATTCGAGCGTGATCTGGAGAGGGACTGGCAGTAGGCCTGTCAAGGAGTCGGGCGCGTTTTCGGCAGCCAATGCTATGTGCAGCGCGGCGAGTCGCCATGGTTAATGCTGGTTTAGTATCAGTAAGTGACCTCATACGTGCATAGAGAGGGACTCTCCTCCGAATAGATTGTGAGGTGTCGACGGCATGGTGCAGCAATAAGTCAGACAGAGAGTAAACTTGATATGGCGTAGGACTAAGCACACGCGAGAGTCATGGAGTACCTCGCATATGCACGATGTAGCTGCTGATTCCATCTGAGCGAGGGAGTGCAGTAAACAGGATCGATCTACTGAGGTACCGACACGATCAGTACGCAATCGCAATCAGTCAGCGGCCACATACGTCCTCGCACCGAAGATCCGAATCGCAGCAGTTTCTCCTGCATCAACCAAGGAGTCCGATTCATACGCCAAGCGCGAGGTCCGGGCTGGATACCCATAGCTTTTCGCCGATGCGCTGCACAATTTCGCGTGAAGCACCGAACGTGATTTCATAGAATTGGTGAAATGGGCCTACCATGGCGCAGCGACAGTGCAACGGCCAAATGTTGCCAATACATACACAAATCAGACGACCAGTAACGGATCCAGAGAGAGGCGGCAGTGCAAGCCGTATTGACCGCGATGGCCAAACATGTTCCCCAGGGACTCTCGCCCACAGCAAGTGCTGAGGCGATATCGCAGCCAACATCAGACGCGAGTACATTGGGGTTCAGCGGCTGGCCACGAGGACATCGGAGGACAAGGGGCGCGTTTCAGAGCCGGTTGTACGAAGTCACTAAGGGTATCGCGCACCGAGTGGCCTATATGGTCAAACAGCGTGGATCGCGCGGGATGTAACGAAGACCCAGTAAGAATACTCGCCGCGCGTGGGCAAATGACAAGCCGCGCCGAGCCTTCTGGACAGACAACAGGACATAGATACATGCAGTCTCTGTTGATCACACCTGTTTCCAGACTGATTATCGTGATTGAAAAGCGCCATACCACGAACGCTGAAGCCTTGCGGGTGCGACTACGTAAGGACCTGATGCTCAGGGCAAAAATGGAGACCTCAATACCGCCGGCACCGCGCAGCAGCCCGCCCGCCTGTCGGCGAGCGCAGCCCACGCATGAGAAGGTCTGGTGAGCTCTTTTGATTCTGACCTGAGCTGACGATTTTCATAAGGCTGGAAGCAACTGCTTCAGGGCGATTCCTAGGCAGGTAACCTGTCGCGTGTCCAGCTGGGCGTGTCCAGACTGCTCGGTCGTCCCCAAACCTGCCAACCCTGCCAGCGCCTGTGGCCCAAGGCTGGACAACCAGCCAATCAGCATGGAGCGCGAAAAAGGGCAGGGCTCAGTTCATTGAATCGCTTCGGCTAAGCGCTTCCCAGTTGGCCGACAACGGAACCGTGACCTTGCATAGGTTATCCTCTCAAGGTTCCCATATCGAGAATTGCTCGACTTGGGCATTGATCCACATGCGACAGGTCGGGCGAGTCGAGATAGAGGGGACTGGCATCTGCGTAGTCATTGCTTCTGATTAGTATGACTCTCGAAGAAGCAGTGTGTGTGTATTCCACATCTATCGAGACGTCGATCTTGCGAGAGTCTGCCGATGCTATCATACATGTAGATCTGTCCACTAACATCTGCAGAGACGCACATGTGGTCTATGTACAGTGCAGAAGCGCCACAGCCTGGTGCGAGGTACTTGTAGCCCTAGGGAGCAGGAGTATTGTCGGCGACTGTGGAGATTACAAATCGCCCTTGAGCAGCATAATATTGTAACATGTTGTTATCATACGTCACGATGTCCTATTACGTGCGTTGTAGATGACAGCGGGCTGCGCGCTGATGCGCTGAATATTCTGAGGCGGAGGACTGATAGAATAGAATTAAAAGGAAGGCAGTGAGATAGAAGATTCCGAGATGGATCTGCTGGGACGCTCTGAGTATCGTTAGGATTGCAGTATAGAGTCGGAAGTAGGTCATCAGGTCGAACATATTCTCGGGCGGAGATCGCCTTATGTACAAGAGGAAGCTACTCAGGTGATAAGGATCAGCAGTAGACTTAGATACTGGTACTCTTGAGACAGGTGGTTCAGCCTTGACGCCAGGGGGGAGTCGACGCCGCTTTTGCACAGGTAACAGCGCTGGTTGCCTGTTTTGGGTAGGAAGATACCGATGTCAGCAGAAAAAGGTAGCGCGGGGCCAAAAACTTTTTCGCGACTACCGGATCGGTCGAACAGAAGCTGTCAGCAGTGCCCAACTCAATTTATCTGAGTTCTCGTAGCCCATAACGAGCAGGAAGATTAGATCCATTTGCCCAGACCGATGTAATTTCGATCCATCAGCCCTATAAGCCCTCAAGATCCGCCCTTTTCGAAGCCCCCTCCGATAGTCAGCGGGCAGTAGGAAGCACGGGAGAGGCAAACCATACATGACTGCAAAGCGCGCCGGATCTGCGCCTTGAGCCGCCCAAACGAAACCGATAAGTGCCGCTCACGGAGTGGCCTTACAAAATGTAAACATCTGGGAGTTCCAAACGCTTTGCAATTTCGCCGATATATCGCGGGCATATCCTTCAAGCGAGCTATAGCCGTGACAAGACGAAAGCCGCCAATCTGACTGACCGCGCCCACGTAATCAAAGAAATCAACCTATACGATCAACCAAGCCAGGTATGAGGTACTGCCACACATTCTTGATCACACCCGAATCCATGGCCAGCCATTAGCGTCTTTGAACAGATCCCATTACACCCTATGTTTTGTTGCGAGGCGCTAATGCGCTCTTTTGTAAGCAATTATTGACCTTTCCTACCAAGAATCTCTAGGGATAAGAATTCAAATTTCTTTTCATATTGCGACTTGGCTCCCAGATCTTGGAATCAGGCTGGCAGCTCGCCGGCGGGCAATCAGGCTTGGCGATATGAATAGCCTTGAGCCATCTCAACACCAAGCTCCATAAGGCCTGCCCGGTTGCAGCGTTTCGACGCCTCGGCGATGACCTCTGCAGTCAAGGCTTGAAGCACAAAACTGATGACCCCCGCAAAATCAGCCAGGTCACCAAGCACTGGTCAACATATCTTTTAACAAAACTGCGGTCAAATTTTAGCTACGTCTACCTTCAAAGCCTTGCGGTGGCCAAGAGTTGAATCAAACCTGTGCCAAAGTTCGTCGAGCGGAGATCTTTACGCCCAAACGTTTACAAGCGCCTATACCACAGCAACCTGATCTATATCGTTGACTAGCCATTTGATTTCAACACTTCAGCTCAACTGCTGTTTCCGGCAAAGCCCGGGAATTTGGCTTAGCATTGAAGCAAGCTCCGCAACAAGTCTGAATGTTGCAGGTGGTATCCGCAATCAATTTGGACGACTGACGTTAATACTTACGCCCTGATCGTGCCAAGCTCTGAGCTGGGCTAGGGCGGCGGTTATTGACCCTACCGACCAAGATCCAGCCTTGGTGGCATCACTGACATCGGTAAGAAGCTAGCGGGGGCCAACAAGCCACTGAGGCGGGTGATTCCCAATCTAAGCATGCTCAGCCCTAATACCTGCGGTGCGCATATCTAATTTTAGGATTGGTAATAAAGCCTCGAACGTGCTCATCAGCTATAGCGTCCTTGAATCTCAGCTTGCCTTCCTCGGATGCTTGCCTCTTTGCGCTAGCTCTTTATCTACATTGAATAGGCATATCTCGGTTTCTGCAGTCAGCTTGGCCTGGTTACAATGGCTTGATCCGCCTGCCGCACAGTTTGATCAAGAAGCGGATTGGGCTCTGTTTGCGGATAAAGTGTTTATACCCGCGCTTGGCCGATTATGCTGAGAGATACGAACCAATATCAAAAGTTCGGACAGTTGCTGAAGTAACCTGGTGAGCGATCCATTCGCTTGAACGAGCGCCAAAGTTCTCCCCCGTAATGATGAAAACTCGTCACCATGCGCCGAATCGCGATAACGATGTCTTTCTGTCTGAAGGTTGGCTGTAATTCGCTTGGCTACCATAGCAAGCAGCTTGTCGCCTACAGGATGCCCCATGCCGATCAATTGATCTCTGAACCCCATCCAGATCAACAAAATGCCGAGGGGCGAACGCTGTTTCGCTGGATTCGAATAACTCATACTGTTTCTGGTTTAAATGGCGTGTAGGGCAGCCCGGTTTTAGGCAGTCCCTGTCAACTCATCGGTGTCCGCCATGGAGATGCAGGAGAGATACTTTCTGCTGCAGAGCTGCTTTGGCGTTGTGGCCAGTTTTCCTCGTCTATCTCATTCTGATCGATGGCACTGGAGAAGCTTCCAAAAACATGCTTCCTTGCCTGACCTTCCAGCCGAGCACTTACATGCCGGGTATCGTTTTCGCCATTTTTCAGCTTTTATATACCAAGACGGAATTTCGTGCAATGAGCTCTTGAACCAGGAGAGGCATTAGATAACTGTCCATGGAATAATTTGTGAACCCTTGTCAAGGTGGGCAAACAGATCTGCGGCCTGCCAAAATCGGGTCCCCAGCGTAACGCGTAATGCCTATTTGAAATAGCTATTGAAAGAAGAGAATTTCGCCGCTGAAGTTGGTAACGAGGCAGCCGACTGGGAACAGGTCCAACGAGAGATCAGCCGCGTTAATAAGGTTCTCTCGCAAAACAACTGGCCTAGCCCTAGCAGGTCAAAAGGCTTACAGAAAGTCTGCCGATATTCCGTTGCGGCAAAGCCCGTACGCTTCCAATACAGGTACGACGGTTATATCTTGAAACGGCCGGGTCAATCCATATCGGCTCTGCGCTGACGTCGCTGCTTGATCGCTATGATGGCCCGGCCGGCCACCAGCCGCGCCCCAATTGAAGTCCAATGAACGGGCCCCTGTTCTCCAGCACTAACTTCGCCCGCCTGGGGTGCAGCTATGCGTAACGCTGCTACCGCCGACAGCTAAAGCCAATCCAGCATCCCTACTCAATTGAGATATCCTTTAAGTAGCAAGGCAGTTAACATGCCGCTAAAGGATATATACCGCCAATATACCAGCGCCGCAAAATGACGCTTTAAATCAAAAATGCTAGATGAGCCAAGCCAACAAGCAGGACCAAGAACACTAAGCTCCCTGGAAGGGCAACGTGAATAGGATTCACCGAGCCTTTGTGGCGGGTCAAATTAAATCTCTCAATTTCATCAATGAATTGCCGGAGAACTCCAACGTACTGATATATAAATAAAAAAATTCCGGCTCAATCAAGGCCGGATTTTATAAACAAACGACAAAGAGCATTAACGTCGAGGTTGGAACCGCCAGTGCGTTGGTTTCAATGAACTCGCGACGCGGCTCGACGTGGTTCGCCCATCAGGGTATTGGAAGATCTGATCGGCTGCAATCGCATCTTCAATATTCACCCCGCAAATGCGGGGCGGCTTTCCGGATCCATGGTGGTTCCCACAGCTGTCCGGGTCATCTCACCCAGCCCTTTGTAGCGCTGGAGGTGGCCGGCGAGCGGTTTCGCTCATCAATCCATTCCAGGCTTCCTTGAAATGGGTTGATGGGCCTTTTTTCTTTTCGCCGCGTTTTGCATATAGGCGCCCTTCTTCCAACAGGCTCTGCGCTTTCTCGCCCAGCTCAGCCATGTGCGGTAATCGTTACTACCGAAGCAGGTCCGGTTTGAAGGTGCAAGTAGCTGGAGAGGCCGTGGGAATGGGATTCCACTACGGGTAGCCACAATTGGCGCTCCTTGTCTTCGCGCAGCTTTACAGCGTATTGCTGGCCGGATTTCTCTCCGGTTTTAACCAATGGTCTCGACAACTGACCACCCACTTTCCATGAAGGACTTTCAGCCAGAGTTATCCAGTGTCCAAACGCGGGCAAGGTAGATGAAATGCTCCAATCAATTCAGCCCGGGTACCAGGCGCGCAAGCGTTTCAGCGTCTTCATGACGAGCGGAACTCTTGCAAACGATACGTTCGAGACCTTCGCCGGTGATACCCGAAGCGTCTTCAATTCACAACAGGTATGATCTCTCTAACAACAACA
>Ga0163217_1090069_pt1 | contig 10045 bp, 8 predicted proteins | sample SynspAceP_FD_185933 | JGI IMG/M metagenome (GOLD analysis project Ga0163217, IMG submission 185933) | Saline lake microbial communities from Ace Lake in Antarctica - Synechococcus sp. Ace-P (PacBio error correction) | ecosystem: Environmental > Aquatic > Non-marine Saline and Alkaline > Saline ...
AGAATGATGTTCCTTATCTATTTAAATATTCCAATTTTCCATGAGCCCTATACCACTCAATAAAGTTTCCCAGGATTTAGTTATATCTGGCATAACGCTTTTCAAACGGTTTCCCTTCCCTTGGTTTCAATATGGCCCTGTTTTTTAAGGCAATAAAAGGTTTTTAACCGGAGGTGTAATCTTGTTTGATCGTGTTTTTCTTCAAAAGTGTAAGGCAATACTGGGGCGCATCACAGGTTTTAAAATTATAGGTTCCGATTGGAAGGATTCCGCTTTGCCGACAAAGCCTTTTTAATTGCAAAATGGCAAAAACCTATCCCAGGCCATTCCTTGAATATTCTTATTGGAGCTTGCAGCCCAAATAATCAAACATTCATAATTTTCAAATACTACCGTAATTGCCTGCAAAAAAAAAAAAAAAAACCCCCCCCTTTTTCATAGAGTACCACTATAAAACTTATATTATGGTAGCCATAATTCCCCAACGCAGTAATAATCGTTCAAAGCCTGTAGTGGTCTTCAATGATGAATCATGCCAAATGCGTCAATCCCTTTTCTTCTTGTTGGGTTATTACTTCCTCAGTCGCCTTTAAAATTCTATGGGTACTATGGAGACGAAGATTCGAAGAATTACAAGTAAATCGTAGTTTTTTATAGATTTTGGGTGATCTGGGCAACATGACCGCCTCCATAAGCGCCAATTGTCAATCTAATAAGGATACGACCATTTTCACGGCACTAACCCGGAAACCAATAACTGGTTCTACTACCGTTGCCGTTCCCGAACCGCCGAACATAACTGTGGCATTACTCCTTAGGATCGCCACAAATTTGGGTAATCTCAAAGTACACATATTCCATTAAAATCACCAAACCCTTTTTTTCCCTAGGGCAAAATAATCTTTGTAACTACCTGAAGCTAATTTTAACCGGAGTTCAAGTGGTTGTTGCAAGACCAGGGTTTAACAACACATTTCCTTTTTTTTGCATTTTAATATTTTTTTCCGATTAAGATTTAGACATTACTTAAATAATGATTGAAAAATTAATAATTTAACCCTAGGCAAATATCCCAACGGTAAGGAATAGGTTTTAACATAGGTATACACCCTTTTCATCGTCTCTATTACCCTTCCTTATACCCAAGCAAAGAATCCTTTACTCCACCAAAAGGCGTCCATTCCCATCGGTAACTGGGTGCTTCGTTCACATTAACTGTACCTGTACCGATTCCGTATTAACCCCTTTGTATGGATGCCAGTGGTTACTTACCAACCTCCGGATAAGGCATAAGGCGTATCATTTGCCGATTCTCTATAAGCCTCGTCCAAAGTTCTTTAAAGCGAATTATCGAGCAAGGGACCAAAAGTTTCTCCCTTGGGACACCACAATTCATGGCATTTTGCACATGATCTAATACGGTAAGGGGCCATTAAAAGTGCACCTTCACACTCTCAATGTCCTGCACAAACCCCTATAGCAAACATCGTCTGACTGCATTTTGGCGACACACGTGCCGTTTTTGCAAACAACAATATTCCTTCTAGCAGAACTCCTCAGTAATAACACGTACCAACACAGATATACAAGGCATTCATATCGGCCAATCAAACATATAATTCGCTCAAAAGCTTTTAGCAACGTGTTAGCCCCACCACACTCTCGACCCGCAATAAGTAATCGGCAATATCTTCGTAAAACCAATCCTTCGCAATGCCGTAACAGATTCGCTGAGCGAATTCTTAAAATTTACCTGGTGACCTCAACAGCCTCATACATCTCGCATCCTCAAAGAGCCAACACGACTGAACTTCGCCCTAGCTTCCAAAACCAATTTTTGTTAACCAGCCTTTAGAGAATAATTTTTTCCCTACCACTTGGCCTCCTGTAAGGGAAACCATTGTAAATTTCAAGGATGTATGGTCATCATTTCCGCAGTAGCCTGTTACGTCTTGCAACGCATTGATCACTTTACAACAATATTGGGAGGCAACCCACAATCCAACGCCAAATTGAGCAAATAGTAGGCGACAAAGGCGTTTATCTCCGAAGTTTCAAGACCACTGTATTGTTTTCTAGCTAATTGCCGGCAGCTATTTTGTGCACTACCTTGTTCTGGGATGACTTAAAATGGAGTTATACAGCTAAATCCAATCCAGGGTACACGAGTCCGTATAAATTCCTTCTAGGTTACATTTTTTGAAACCATACACAAGGAAAACACCTGAGAGTCCTCGTCCATGTCTTTCATAGCTGAAAACGCAACACATCGAACACTCTACCGGCTTCATAACGGGTATCCTTTAAACAAGTCCCCGTTTCATCTGTAACATTCTACTAACCTCATCCTTACCGCTTCTCAAGGGCATTGGCAATTTTGTAAGTATAAGTCAATAGCGTCATAGCGCGTAAGGGTCATTTTGGTATTTTTGGTATCGGTTAAAAACCTTATTCCAAGGTTTTTGTATCTATAGAGGCTACTTTCCACCTGCTTCTTGGCTATATGGATTATAAATATCGGATCCATTCCCCGCTTCTACTTGCTTTTCCATTATTATACTTTCCAAATTCGATCATAGTAGTGTTTTTTAAATCGTTCTAGTTAGAAATCCGTTACTCAAAAAAGTGGAATAAATCAAAAGTTCCTGCTGGTAGCCGGATGCCAATTTAATCACGTGTAATTCAGCATTCATTTTCCTTTTGGAATATCAATAGGTACGACTTGACAATGTTCTCCACGCGTGTGATCGCAAGCCCTCCTTAACCTTATCCAGCTCAATGCCAATGCAGGGGTTCCTACCAATAGTGGAGCTGCATCTGCCAAGGACCACAGTCGCCTATGTCTTCACCAGGCAATTCGAATTCTTCCACTGCTTCCCTCTTGGTCAATCACTTTTCATTCCCGTCCAGAGACAAAAAATAGTCCTTAGAAGCCGCAATTTAATTGTGATTTTATCTTCAAAGATACAGGGGTTTCCATAACTCCGCCTAAGGCCCCCGTGATGTAACTACATAAATAAGGATCTGTGATAGGTAAACCATTACCTTGTTTTAATATTTTGGGCATCCAAAAGTTTGTTCTATAATTGCCACTTTGGACTGCCCACTCACCGGATTGGTCTTGGCCTGCAATTCCCATGATCTGCGGTAACGCCGATAATAGCTCCCAATTTATATCCAACTCACCCAACCAAAGATCAATTTTTTAACAGATAAAGTCGTTCGCATCAAGCGCTTCCAGGAGCATTTTAATGTTTGCACAAAAATCTGTTTGTTGTCAGGTAACATTACATCAAAATGCTCCCTCTTCAACAATTTAGCACCTGCCTCTAGCAATACACAGAAATATAGGGGTCGTAAATAACCTGCCTTTCCTTGCCCATTAATCCTTCCTCTACATTTTCAATTCCGTTCTCTTGCAAAGTGGCCTGAATTGGCGAATTCAGCAGAAAAGCAGATACCGTCAGATTTATGGGCCAAACATTTTTCGGCAACTATCCTTGCCGTAAACTACAGCCACTTTTCCTACCCATTTTTTACTTAGTTCGGAAAGTATAGTAGGCACCTTTAAGATTACTTTTGGATCGTTCTCTAAACCTCCTCTGTAGTCGGTGTCCCAATAAAAATTGCCGCAAATTCGTTACTTTAAGGTGTTTACCCCCTGTTACGATAGCCATATTATTTGGGTTTGGTAAAAGATGGAATAACACTTTTGACCAATTCCCATAGACCCTTTCTTTATAAATCGCGCAAATTTGGCATTACGTCCTTGGCGTCTTCATAAATACGGATAAGATGTTTTTTCCGTCCATACCATATCCCGAAATAGTCTGCTTTTGTTTTGGGTAACTTTCTGTCGTTAATGTTCATATTTAAAAATACTTTGGTTATTAATTATTTTGCACTAAAGAACAAAAATTATACTAAATGAATAATTTTTTGTAAATAAATTTAATTTTGATTTAATAGATGTAACCGGCACAAATGACCATCCTAAATCAAACTAAAACCGAAAACGAAACTAGATAACTAATGTAATTAAATTAAGGTCAATAAAAATTGACATCAAAGCTTAATAATTATTGGGCCCTCAGTTAGCAAAAAAAGTCCCATCACAAAAAAGCGATAGGGAAGTAATATAAATTAGATATTTTAGTTTTTTAATCGATCAAACCAAATACTCTTGGCAACCATAAGGATAAGTTCCCTGGAACATAAGTAAGGAGTAAAAAAGCACCGCTGTCATTGCAGCCAAAAAGGGCAATAATGGCTTGATAATTTTTGTGACCGGTACTTTGGCGACGCCACTACCCCACAAACAGCAGCGTTCCTACAGGCGGAGTACCATACCATACATAAATTGAGAACGATTACCATTCCACAAATTGAACCCGGGAAAATGCATACCCATGCCATCACAACGCGGTAGGAATATAGGAGTAAATGAGTCAAACTGCTGGGTCCATTCCATAAAGGTACCCACCAACCAAATAAGGTATATTATAAAAAGCAGTACAAAATAAGGGGTTTTTTTTCCAGAACTCCAAAAGGAATCCAGTGAACGACTGAGGAATAGAATTCAACGAGAACAACAGGCATGGCCATGGAGGTAGAAATCAAAGAACATAAATATAGCCGTGGTCTGGCACTACGTAGTAGGATAAGGCCTAAAATTCGGCAAACTTAAGTTCCCCTATTAAATAAAACGCCGAGCAAAACTGCATATAACAACGCGATGGCGCTGCTTCCGTAGCCGTGAAAATACCCGCCACAATAACCCGCCTACCACAATTACCAAAAGAGTTTGGCTTTAAAAATGGGCGCATTCTTAAAATCAGGAATAAACTTTTTAAAACCTAACCCTTTTCTTCCTTGGGCAATCCCCTTTTCGAACCGATAAAAATAGACCATAAAGCATAATAGCCAAGCCAACCAATATTCCAGGAATTATCCGGCAATGAACAGGGCCGCAACAGGGCGGTACCCCCACTGGCCAAGGCAAAAATTAATTAAAAACCATTGCTAGGGGAATCAAGTCCTGTCGTTGATGAACTTATATTTAAAACAGCCAGCACTAAACTCTCTGGGATAACCATCCTTTGCCATTTTCTCTGTCCAGGTGCTCCCTCTGGCAGATGCAGCGCAATGGCCGAACCCCGGATATAGCACAAAATAACATAGCAGATATAACATTCAATACGCCATGCCTCAGGCAAACTTCCCATAAGCATTTTGCAAAATTTTATCAAAAACGATTGGCAATACCTCCCGGTTTCATTATTTCCCCGCAGCCAATATAAGAAGGGGAATGGCCCAATAACGCAAAATTATCTATGCCTGTTGGTCATTCTTGACTAACCGTAGTGGTGCTGGATTATAGGCTATATTGATCAATATGTGATCGGTGTAGAAATTCCAATAGCATAATGAACCGGGTACCCCCATAGGCCAGCAATCCCATAAAAGTAATAAACAATACTAGGATACTAAATGGTTTCAATACTCATTATGGTTTGGCGTTAAAGGTTATTTTTAAATGTGATAAAAGGAAAAGAAAATAATGATAAGGCCGCAAATTGGCACTATGGCATATACATATCCCACGGCAACAACAAGGCTGGTGATAATTGTCCCCAATTTTGATGGTGGGTATACACCAAAATTAACCTCCACCAATTAACCATAATGACCAAAGCGAAAATTGCCATTAATACCTGAAATTAATCCTTTGGCCTCTTTTTGTTTGTCCATCGGCAGCTTTCGCCAATAAAAAGTTCATTGACAGATGGCTTCTTTTTGCCCATTAATGTAGGCGGCGCCCAATACCGTTAACCAGATCAAAGAAAATCTAGCAAATTCTCGGTAAACAAGACTGGATTGCCCAACTACATACTCGACAACTACTTGCATACCACAATCAGTAACCAACAAACTAAAAATAAGTAACTAACAAACCTTCAATGGCCTATTCAATTTTTATACGTCTTTTTTGCATTATTGATTGTTAATTTCTTCGATTTCTTTTTCATCTTAGTATCCTTCTTAATTTCTTCCAAAAATAGGTTTTGGTCTTATTCTAGCAAAAGGGCTTTTATCAGGATTATAGATTTCTAACATTTGGCTTTTTTCAATCGATTTCCATACCCCTCTTTTACAGTCCCTCTTTGCCAGTAATACTTTTTGTTTTTTGCACTTTCATCCGCTGCTGCCTGCAACACTCTTTTTCGATAATCGTTTCAACGTAATCCAACTTGGTCCCCACTACAACAACATCCGGTACCAATACTATGCTCGTCTACCGTAATGAATTTACAAACTTCGTAATGGTTGGAGGTTACAAAAGGAGGGGATATTGTTTTTTTTCCGCACCAATCCACCACGCGTTGTGTAAAGCAGTATAAAGCTCTCCATAGGACATTGGCGTTAAGCGGAAGCCCCGAGGTCGTTTGACCATAAATTAACGGCCATTTGATCCGTTATAACCCTAATTTTACCCTTTAGATCACTTGGGGTCTTTATAAAACCGTCTAAGGGTATAGGAAACTTTCTACTAACCAGATCATAAAAACAAGGCCCCCGAAGCAAATATCACTTCCGCCCTCCAAAAGTTCTTTTCCTATTTTCCCCTTCCAATACACTGAACATATGTTCGGTATCCTAAACAAATAAAGGTACTCCCAAAAAAACCCCTATATTCTGGTGAAAAGCTAGACATGGAAGCTGCACTTACCTTGGTCATGCCACCTATACCGATCGTAGCAGTTTCCAATCCTCCGCTCTGTACCCAATTGTCCATCGGGAAATATTTTGATCTGTAACTTCCTCCCGATTTTTCATTAAGTGCCCCTCTTTGCCATGGCCAATATTCCTTTATGGACGGATGGGTTTACAGGCAGGGAATGGGGCAAAGAATAAAGTTTTTGTGATTTGTTATATCAGAACAAGAGTACAAACCTAAACACGCCAATATCCCAATGGCAACAATTAATTTTTTCCTAGGGTTTTATAATCTTGCATATACATTTTTTTTTAACTTGAGCGTTAAACGTTAACGCTATTCACTTTATATTTTATTTCCAGAAAACTTTAAATACTCTTTTTTTTTAAGTTTTAACACAATTCCTTACAATTCTAGCCAAATAATTGTGATTCTACAATTATCCCCTCCAATTTATAATTTAATTTGGAGGCTGTTATGAGCATCTTCTCCCTTATCCCTTTTTCCAGGCCATAGAGCTTCTGCCATAACAAATAGCCCTCCCAATCAGTGAATATTCCAGAGTAAAACTCGTCCTTCCTTTTTTTTATCGTCCAACAAAACATCGGCCATGGTCTGGTCTAATTGGAATCCCCAACATCCCTTCCCACTTCATGTGCCTTTTTTCCGTTGTTTCCCTCACAATCCGCTACCTATCTTGGCCATAAGGGTAATGGGACCCCATCCAAATGGGCGGCTTCGTAAAATCTACCATCTTGCTCCCTGGATACATTTCTTAGATGCAAAAAATGAATTTGTGACCCCGAAAATTCATGAATAATCTTAAAAGGTCATTGGTACTACTGCCCCAAAGATCCTGAGGCAAAAGGTTTAAATCCATTGCTGGAAGAGGGTACACAATCTAAAATAAATTTTAAATGTCATAGGTAGAGGCAAATTCGAGGAATACGATACTGGAAATGGCGGGTATCCGGAGCGCAATTGCCATTTTTCACTTCCCAAACTTCTCAGCTTCCTGAATAACGGCTTTCAGAAAATTAAGCGCAGATTTTCCTTAAATCCGGTTTTTTCCAATTTTGCTTACTTCCTCTGGGTCGACCCAAAATCAGTAAGGGCAATGGCCTCTTTAAGAAGCCTGGCATTTCCAGCCAGATAAGCACTTTTAGCGTTTCAAGTTCCTGCTTATACTAGGGCATTATTAATAATGTTCCGGCCCTTTTGGAACCATAAGGCAACACCGTAAACTTCTCCGCCCTATCCCTTTTACGAATGAACAATCAAAGCGCAATGGCAACGGGATCATACAATAAACTTATGGCCCCCGGTTGGAAGCTCATAAACTATAAATTGTACGGGTCCAATCGATCCAGTTTGCATAAAAATTATAACAGACCACATTTTAATATCGTTTTCTGCCAATCCTTAAGAGTTCCAATTCATATAATTCCGCATGTAGATATCCCTTTCGGGCAAACCGTACTTGAATGGGCCTTATGGATAATTAACACTTTCCACACGGAACCATTCCAGCGCGTTAGAACTCTATTTCCCTTTAAGTTCCTTTATTATTTTGGATGACCAAACTCTCCGATGGGCAACTTTGGTGGCAAGCAGTCACAACCCGGGCAACACACCAAGGCCTCCATTGATATCCTTTAGGGACACCCAAAACTAGTTCCGAACACGCAGTGTTTTTCTTTAAATATTGCATGGATTATACTCCCGAAAAAGAACTAATCCACCGTCGATCTCATAGATACCTCCTGTAACAAATGAAGAAGCATCACTGAGTAAGATAATCGCACCATTCCGTTAAGCTCAGAGGCATCCCAAAGCGTGCCATTGGGGTTATTGGGTAATAATTTTTTCTCCCCCTATCGTAAAGGAACGTCTTCCTTGGTTAAAAGGTCCTTCTATTCCTGATTGCCGATGAAAAACCCAGGAGCAATGGCATTTAACTCTAAAATCTTGTCATGAATTAGAGGCTAGTTCATGGGCATCCACTTGGTGAAAATATCTACTCTGCCTTGCCAAGGAGTAACCCTAAGACTCCTTGAGAAATGGTCTGTTTAGCCGCCATGGAAGAGATATTTATATGACCAAAGCCATGCTTTGCCATAATTTTCACTTAAATACTATTGTAGGAATTACGCGCTACCAAACAAATTTATATCCACTACCTTTTTGGGTATCACAAAGTTCAATCTCAAAAATGGTCTGATCAAGGTTTTCAAAGTAGCTCCTGGAAAATATTGCCACCAGCAATTCACCCAGTTCCGTCCAAACTTTTTAAACTTGTGATTATAGTGTTCTTCATTCGGATAATCTGCTTTTCCGTCCATGTAAATCAAGAACGTAATAAGCATATTAGGTCCAATCGCAAAAATTTAATTCCTTTGCAATTTTCCTCTAGCTTATCCAAGGACCCCCCAAGAGCATACCTTGGCTCCGTTTTCCACAAGAATATTTTGGCAATTGACCCTCCTACAAGTGCCAGTGGCACCGGATAAGGCATATAATTTTATTTTTCAAATCGAAAAAAGTTCACTCATCAATTTTAATTTTATTATTCTAGTTAAATGAACCCAAATATAACACAAGGAAATTAATAATGGGCATCTAAATATAAGATTACCCCCAAAGTAATAATACGCAAAAGGTTTTGCATAGTTTTAAAAAACCACCTTAAGTCTTAACTATAAAATGAAGACTATAGTACCTAAATTCCCTATTTTTTGGCCATTTTATTTAATAGCCTTCAATAGTCGTATATAGTGGTAATCATATTAGGTATCTCCCGTTTTGGGCAATTTACCTTTCTTTCCAAATACCGCAAATAATTTTGGGTTAACTTGCCCAATAATGAGCTTCAGACCAATCTTAAATCAATCGGAATATTTAATTTCACTATTTTTTCTGACACTTTTTCAGCTTTCGTTCCTGAAATTAGCCACTTATAGTCTGCTCAGTGCATTGGAAATTAAGAATATCAAAATTCTCGTCCGCCTTTTGGAATTTTTATATATAAGGTAGGCTTATAATTTTCCTCCTTAACCCCTGTTTGAATTATAAGATCACTTTTTTGTCCCCCTCATTATGGCTATAATGAGTATCCCGGTGGCCCTCAGGGGCCTTTCATAATTCCATATCACCGGATACCTTGGCATCTTCCCTTTTTTTAATAAAGCATTTCCCCCCTTGCAATACACCTAAGTTTTATCGCCATCAGATATCATTTTAAGAAAATAATCAGGAAAACTATCCAGTCCTGTTCACTCTTTTAAATTCTTCAGAGTCAAACACCGTAAGCCACAGCGTCTAGCTTTA
>Ga0163217_1097292_pt1 | contig 10045 bp, 9 predicted proteins | sample SynspAceP_FD_185933 | JGI IMG/M metagenome (GOLD analysis project Ga0163217, IMG submission 185933) | Saline lake microbial communities from Ace Lake in Antarctica - Synechococcus sp. Ace-P (PacBio error correction) | ecosystem: Environmental > Aquatic > Non-marine Saline and Alkaline > Saline ...
CATCATGGCCCCTAGCATATCACTTTTCAAAAGACTTAAAACCTCAATGACGCTCGGCAGCATAATAAGGGCTAATGGTAAGCGGTCATTTGCGCGTAAGTAATTCGCCGCTTGTAAACAGTGGTCATAGGCAGTGTTTGCCTGTGAGGGTAGACGCGAAGCGGCCATTATAGGCAATAATAAGCGATTTTTTGCGATGCCTTTTAGTATGCTTTTTTATATGGCGTTTCCCCCTAAACCACGACTTAAACCCGATGACAGATAATATAATTAAATAAATCGTTACAACCGCCTAAGTAATGGAAGCAACGGCAAAGAAACCTCGTCACCATAGGCCATTAACGCAAATAAGTAAACCAATGATTCCCATTTTATTGGTCGGAAAGCGCCCTGTGCTAAAAACAGCGCGTTCGGCCTTTGTCTGAAATCCAAATGGACATTATCAGCTCTTAAGCTGCAACATAGGTAAGTGTGACGGCAACGAGGCGTAATAACTCAAAAGGGGAAAATCGGTATTACTGGATAATTCTGTCTTAGAAATACTGATAAAGAGTAAGAGCAGGCAAGAGTGACGTAAACACTAACTTAGATGCAACATCAATGGAAGTTGTCCATTGATGAATTCGTATACGGTATAGGTGCAACTTCCCAATACCAATATCAAAAATATTGGCATGGTGATAGAGAAAAGAAATACCAATACGTCTAAAAAATTGTTCAACGGCCAATTCCTTAGGGAAATTACTGATCGTTGTTTTCGAAAGCGATATCCCGCACATAAACTGAGTGAATAACTTCAATTCCGGGTGCAAACAGCGGAAAGATTTTTTTTGCGCAGTTTTTTTGATATGGCATTCAATCGTGCGATCACTCACTACTCGACTATCAGCATAGATACTTTTCATTATAAGGTCGCGACCGAAAACACGGCCAGGTCCTTTTATGATAATTGAAGTAAACTGAAATTTCAACGGTTGTTTAGATCGATTTAATTCGCCTTTAATAAAGTTACTCGTAGACGATCTACATCCATGTCAAAGCCATCGGTTTCTTGGCGATTCAGCTATGATCTAGTTCAACCCACGGCGTAATTAGCTTCACACGCGCTACAATTTCTCGTGGGCTGAACGGCTTGCAAACATAATCATCTGCGCCCCATTTCTAAAGCCAATTAGACGGTTCAATTTCTTCTGCTTTTGCAGTAAACCATAAATGATAGGAAACACCGCTGAATTGGCGCACCTGTTTGCAAGATTTCAACAACGCCATCTAAACCTGGTAAGCATTAAGATCTAAGTAGAAATGGAATCTACTTGATTGTTTTTAAAATATAATTGACAGGCAATGTCCCCCACGATCCAAGGTGGTGATGTCATAGCCTGCTTGCTCTAAAATAAGCGGACATTAATTCTGCTAATTTCGGTTCGTCTTCAATAATCAGTACTTACTCATAAATTATTTATCATAATCAGTTTTAAAGGAATTCCTATTCTTTATTCCTAAGCCACCATCTGGGAGTGATAAGCACTGATAGTGCTTGATGTCCCATCCAACAATATAGAGCAAATAGCAAGGCTAAGCCTCTTCCGCCAGTTTGCTCTGTTTTCTTGAAGTTCAACGCGGATAAATTGTTTCAAAAATTTTGTCATTTTCTTCTTCGTCGACACCTGGTGCAGTATCTTCAAAAAAGTATATGACTTTTTTTTTATTCTGCTTTGAAAGCTTAATAATTTATTTTCCAGGCCGCATTCGTATACTTTTTGTGAGTTATTTCATCAGATTCAAAAAAGTTGATGTAGTCGATCTGCGTCACCTTCATAACAATAGTTTTTTTCTGAGAATAATTCAACTCTAATTCTAAATCCGGCTTCGTTAAAGGAAGCATCATGGGATTGAACGGTTGCTCCATAATGTCATTTATTGAAACCTCAAATCCATGTCGTATTCAAAAACTGCCCAATATCATGCCTGGATAATTTGAATTTAAGTCATCAATTGGCGGGCAATAATGGAATCGTTTTCTTGATGTAGCGAGGCGAGCTTTCAGGAGACCCTAATAATACCGTCCTTGCATTGCTTCAATTCTCCGCCTGAGTATTGCCACCGGTGTTCTATTCATGCGGCGGTATCAGCTACCCCCGTTACGTGCTTCCCTAGTAATGTTCTAACGTGCTGGCTAAGTTATTTAAGTGCACAACTGAGACTGGCTTAAATTCATCAAGCGCCTTTGACCGTTACTTCGATGTCATACTTTCCAAGGCGGCATTTTTTTTGTCGCTCGCTGCATAGAACAAATTGGATCGGCTTAACCATTGTTGCCATGGCCATGGTTAAAAGTGCCGCATTTGCGAGCATGAACGCGGAGATAAGCAAGAATGCTTCACCTTGTTGGCGAACAAAGCGTAAATGTTGGTCTTGACTAACTCCTCCTAATTGAGCGGTAGGCCAACATAAAACAGACAATTTTTTTATTGACCTATTACGCGGCGTGAAATTTCCTGCTCAGTGAAGTTGAGTCCTTTCCAATAAATTGGCTTCTGTTGGTAACATCAAATAGAGAGGAAACCGCTGAACGATAATATTGTGACGGATAAATCAAGTCTAAATTGGTGTGCTAGGTGGTGGCACTAAAATCTCTTAAGTTTTCAGTTTCGGCACTTGGTGCCATTCGTTTTCCATTCGGCTTTCTTGGACCAAAAAAAATACAATCATCATAATATATGTTAGAGATTGGCGGTTCTTGTTCGCACATTTGCTCTAAAAATCACGGTCACGTTTTCCGGTCGCGTAAGAAACGAAAGCCCTATCAAAGCTTCCCATTTGGAACACCTGCCATCAATAGAAACAATGAGTAAGGATATTGGCTCAAACAAAAAATGCCAAAAAGTTTATGCGAATTTTTTAACCCTTTGGTAATGGCCATAGGTGAGGTTGTAATTCCTATTCTGTGTCCTGCTGAGGTTTAATTTGCAGGGGATTAAATAGTCATCGTACTAGATTAAAGAGTGTTTTAGCATCGGAACTTAAATTCGTTAGTCCGTTCTAATGTCCTGTTTACTATACATTTTTTAATGTGGAAAGCTGGCTACTGGTTGGAGTGTACAAAAATAATGAGGATTTCTAAATTAAATGATTTCCTGTTAATATTAATCGGCTGATTGTATTTTTGGGTTTTCGTTATGGCTTTGTGGTCTGTGTTGAAGGTGTTGTTTCATCTACTGATAGTGATAAATACCTTAATGTGTTTTGTCCCAGTTATGTTTGTCTGGCTTTGTGTAAGTGCATCATGCCGTTCCCACAGTGCGCGCCTATTTTAAACGTCGTTTGGATCGCGTGGCGACTTTTTGGATTGGTGTTAATAATTTAAATCACGTTGCCTTGGTCAGTCGGTTATATTAGCGTGTCCAGGCGCGAAGGATTTTCAATTAATGGTGGGTACATGAATCACGTCGAACCATCAGTCTTGGGTTTGATATTCTTTATTCTGCAGCGTTCTTTTTTAATCGGACGGGTTCCATTTATTAAAATTTTTCTTAAAAAAACGAGAGTTGATTTGGGTGCCATTTTATCGGGCTTGTTTGGTGGGCATTAGAGTTCCGCTTTTATGAAGCGCTATAGCGCCGCGTTACTCAAAAAGCGACCTGATCTAAAGGGCAAGGACATTGAGATAACAAAAAAGCCTGGATAAATTTTCAATACTTTCCTGTTTCCATCATGAAATTTTTTTGGAGGGACGCGTTTTTAACGGCTCAACAGCAGACTCAACAATCCTAGCGTGTTTAAGCATCTTTAATGCCAAAGCTGGTTGGCCCTAATCTTTTGCGTTAAACGCCGAATGGATGGGCAAATTACATCAATTAAATCGATGTGACGATTGTTTACCCGGTGCATCCCCCAGTTTTTTGATTAACCTAATGTGGAAAAACATCAGAAGTAAAGTGTCATGTTTCGTATGATGCCGATTGAAAATGCCTTGTTGGGTGATTATCAAACGGATGCGGATACAGGCAATTTTTCAGCAATGGTGAATGAATTGTGGCGTCAGGATCCAACAGATAGAACGTATAACGAAATTTTGAATAATACAAAGTAGGTTTTCCCTCCGTTAAATAGTTTTTCTTAATGCCGGTAGAGGTGGTTGAGCTGTATCCTTATAAAATCTTGAAAATTGTATCTTTTTTTCTTGTATAAAAAATCCCCGATGCTGTTTGTTTCAGCAGCATTCGGAGTATTTAATAGGACATCTCTCATTTACTCACTTCTCCACGCCATCAAAACTATGCAAGCCTCATTGTCGCGAATTACTTCACTATAGTCCAGCAACAGATATTTTATCATTGGCTGGCGGTCTGCCTGATGAAAAATTAAATGCCAGCCTATCCTGCATTAGCACCAATTAACAGACAGCCGCAAAATGGCGCGCAAGTGAAGGTGAAAGGGGTTGCCGAGAGATTATTGTCGGACTGGTTGCGGAACCGAGGTTTACACACGACGCTTGATAATGTGTTGGTAAACCAATGGTTCTCAAGCAAGTTTTGGATATTAATCAGTCGTCCTCACTCTTGATGAAGAGCTCAACTATTTTTAACCGAGCAACCTACCTACCTTGCCGCTTGTCAGGTGTTTAAGGTTACAAGGTGCCATATTCAAGGAGTGCCTTCCTGATAGCGAGGGATGTCGGTTTCAGCATTACGGAATGCCATAAGAAAATACGAGCCCGAAATCCCAGCGGTTGTATTGATTCCAAATTTCAGAACCCAACGGGACATTGTTATAGCTTGAAACGTCGTCAAGACATTGCTGCGTTGTTGATGAAAAGGGGATCTTTGTTGATTGAAGATGAACCCCTATCGAGATCTTTGTTACGAAAAGGTTGACCTTACTCCATCACGAACCTTGCCTGAAAGCGAGCGCCTTGGTTATACATGGAAGTTTTTTTCGAAAGTATTGTGGCCAGGGCTTCGTTACTGGTTATGTGGTTTCTGTGCTGAAATTTTCGCCTCATTTAGTCAATGATCAAGCCAAAGCTAATAGATTTGCACACTAATCGTCTGGGATAAAATATGATAGCGGCCGTTTGTCGCATCAGAAATGTTTCCGGCGCACATCGTTAAGCTTCAGCAATCCTATAAAGAAAAAACGTGATGCCATGGTCACAGGCATTGGTTGCTGAATTGGGTGATATGGTCGAATTCAACACGCCTGCTGGCGGCATGTTTTTTTGTTGAGGTTGCCTGAACGGTGTTTTCTTCTAAACAGGTAATGACTGATGCGTAGAAAGAGAAAGTATTAGTTTTAACCCGGCATGCCATTTTTTCCGAAAATCGACACTCGCAGACGATGTATTTTGCGTCTGAGTTTTGCCCGCTTTCTTTGGGCGTCGAATCACGTCCGACAAAATATGAACGGCTTTCGCTGTATTTTCCTCCAAAGAAAAGGCGGCAAACTCAGAACGCAAAAATACATCGTCTGGAGTGTCGATTCCGGAAAAATGGCATGCCCGGGTTAAACTAAACTTTCTTCTCTTCTAAACGCATTAAGTCATTAACCTGTTTAGAAAGAAACACCGTCCAGGCAAACCTCAACCAAAAAACATGCCGCCGCAGGCGTGTTGAATTCGACCATATCACCCAATTCAGCAACCAATGCCTTGAATGGGCATCACGTTTTCTTTATAGGATTGCTGAAGCTTAACGATGTGCGCCGGAAAACATTTCTGATGCGACAAACGCCGCTATCATATTTTGACCCAGACGAATTAAGTGTGCAAATCTATAGCTTGCTTGATCCTTGGAACTAATAGGCGAAAAATTTCTCAGCACAGGAAACCACATAAGCCAGTTACGAAGCCCCTGGCCACAATACTTCGAAAAACTTCCATGTAATAACCAAGGGCTCGCTTCAGCAAGGTCCCGTGATGGGGAAGTAAGGTCAACCTTTCGTAAAAGATCTCGATAGGGGTCATCTTCAATCAACAAGATCCCTTTTTTTCATCCAACAACGCAGCAATGTCTTGACGACGTTTCAAGCTATAACAATGTCCCCGTTGGGTTTCTGAAAATTTTGGAATCAAATACACCGCTTTTCGGCTCGTAATTTTTCTTGGCAATTCCGTAATGCTGAACCGGACATCCTCCGCTATCAGAAGGCACTCCTTGAATATTGGCACTTGTAACTTAAAACACCTGACAAGCGGCAAGGTAGTAGTTGGCTCGGTAAAATAGTTGGCTCTCATCAAGAGTGAGACGACTGATAATATCCAAACCTTTGCTTGAGAAACCTTGTTACACACATTATCAAAGCGTCGTTGTAAACCTCGTCGCGGCAACCAGTCCGACAATAACTCTGCAACCCCTTTTCATCTCACTTGCGCCATATTGCGGCTGTCTGTATTGGCTAATGGCAGGATAGGCTGGCATTAATTTTTTCATCAGGCAGAACCGCCAAGCCAATGAAATAAAATAATCTGCTTGGCTGACTAATAGTGAAGTAATTCGCGACAATGAGGCTTGCATATTGATGGCGTGAGAAGTGAGTAAATGAGATGTCCATATTAAATACTCGAATGCTCGCTGAAAACAAACAGCAATCGGGATTTTTTAATACAGAAAAAAAGATACATTTAGATTTTTATAAGGATAACAGGCTCAAAACACCTCTACCGCATTAAGAAACTAATTTAACGAGGAAACCTACTTTGTATTTCAAATTTCGTCCATAACGTTTCTATCTGTTGATCCTTTTGACGCCACAATTCATTCACCCATTGCTGAAAATATGCCTGTATCCGCAATCGTTTTGATAATCACGCCAACAAAGGCATTTTCAATCGGCATCATAACGACATGCACTTTTACTTCTGATGTTTTTCCCCACATAGGTCAATCAAAAAAACTGGAATGCCACCTGGGTAAAACCAATCGTCACATCGATTAATTGAATGTAACTTTGGCCATCCATCGCGTTTAACGCAAAAGATAGGCCACCAGCTTTGGGCATTAAAAGATGCTTAAACACGCTAGATTGTTGAAAGCTGCTTTTGAGCCGTAAACCGCCGTCCCTCCAAAAAATTCATGATGGAAACAGGAAGTAATTGAAATTTATCGCAGGCTTTTTTTTGTTATCCTCATGTCCCTGCCCTTTAGATTCAGGTTCCCTTTTGAGTAACGCGGCGCATTAGCGCTTCATAAAGGAAACTCTAATGCCACCAACAGCCGATAAATGCACCAAAATCAACTCTCGTTTTTAAGAAAAAATTTTAAATAAATGGAACCCGTCCGATTAAAAAGAACGCTGCAGAATAAGAATATCAAACCCAAGACTGATGGTTCGACGTGAAATCATGTACCACTCATTAATTTTTGAAAAATCCTTCGCGCCTGACACGCTAATAACCGACTGACCAAGGCAACGTTTGATTTAAATATTAACAACCAATCCAAAAAAGTCCGCCAACGCGAATTCCAAAACGACGTTTAAAATAGCGCGCACTGGGGATGGGAACGGCATGATGCCTTACACAAAGCGCAGCAAACATAACTGGACAAAACACATTAAGGTATTTATCACTATCAGTAGAATGAAACAACACCTTCAAACACAGACCACAAAGGCCATAACGAAACCCAAAAAATACAAATCAGCCGATATATTAACAGGAAATCATTAATTTAGAACCTCATTATTTACACTCCAACCAAGTAGCCAGCTTTCACATTAAAAATGTATAGTAAACAGACAATTAGAAACGACTAACGAATAAAGTTCGATGGCTAAACCCTTTAATCTAGTATCGATGCTATAATCCCCTGCAATAAAAACTCAAGCAGACACAGAAATAGGATTACAACCTCACCTATGGCCATTACCAAAGGGTTAAAATTCGGGCATAAACTTTTTGCAGTTTTTTGTTTTGAGCAATATCCTACTCATTGTTTCTATGTGGCAGGTTGTTCCAATGGAGCTTTGATAGAAGGCTTTGTTTCTTACGCGACGGAAACGTGACGTGATTTTTTAGAGCAAATGGCGAACAAGAACCGCCAATCTCTACATATATTATGAATGATTGGTATTTTTTTTGGTCCAAGAAAGCCGGAATGGAAAACGAATGGCAACAAAGGCGAAACTTGAAAAACTTAAGAAAGATTTAACTGCCCACCACCTAGCACACCTTAATTTAGAATTGATTTATCGTCACAATATTATCGTCGGTTTCCTCTTATTTGATGACCAACAGAAGCCAATTATTGGAAAGACTCACTCACTGATGCAGAAATTCACGCCGTAAAGTCAATAAAAAAATTGTCGTTATGTTTGGCCCTACGGCTCAATTTAGAGGAGTAGTTCAAGACCAAACATTACGCTTTTGGTTCGCAACAAGGTGAAGCATTCTTGCTTATCTCCGCGTTCAATGCCTCGCAATTGGCGGCACTTTTAACATGGCCATTGGCAACAATGGTTAAGCCCGTCCAATTTGTTCTATGGCAGCGAGCGACAAAAAAACTGGCCGCTGGAAAGTTGACACTCGAATAACGGTCCAAAGGCGCTGATGAATTAGCCAGTTCTCAAGTTGTGACTTAAATACCGTTTAGGCCAGCACGTTAGAACATACTAGGGAAGCCGTAAACGCTGTAGCTATACCGCGCATGAATTGAGAAAACACCGGTGGCAATACTCAGGGGAGAAATTGGAAAGCAATGCAGGACGGTATTATTAAGGTGTCTCTGAAAAGCTCGCCTCGGCACATCAAACGTCCCATATTGCCGCCTAATTGATGACTTAAATCAATTTACCATGCATGATATGGGCAGTTTGAATTACGACATGGATTGAGGTTTCATAAATGACATTAGGAGCAAACCGTTCAAATCCATGATGCTTCCCTTTAACGAAGCCGGATTAGAATTAGAGTTTGAATATTCTCAGAAAAACCTATTGTTATGAATAGGTGACGCAGATCGACTACATTCAACTCTTTTAGAATCTGGATGAATTAAACTCACAAAAGTAATACCAATGGCCTGGGAAAATTAAATTATTAAGCTTTCAAGCGAATAAAAAAGTCATTATACTTTTGAAGATACCTGCACCAGGTTCGACGAAGAAGAAAAGAACAAAAATTTTTTTTTTTTTTTTTTTTTTTTTTTTTGAAGCATTTTATCGCGTTGAAAACTCAAGAAACAGAGCAACTGGCGGAAAGAGGCTTAGGCCTTGCCTATTTGCTCTAATATTGTGGATGGACCATCAAGGCACTATCAGTGCTTTATCACTCCCCAGATGGTGGCTTAGGAATAAGAATAAGAATCCTTTAAACTGATATGAATAAATAATATTATGATAAAGTACTGATATTGAAGAACGAACGAAATTGAGAATTAATGTCCCGCTTATTTAGAGCAACGCAGGCTATGAACATCACCACCTTGAATCGTGGGACATTTGCCGTCAATTAATATAAAAACAATCAAGTTAGATATCCATTCTACTAGATCTAATGCTACCCAAGGTTTAGATGGCGTTTGAAATTCTGCAAACAGGTGCGCCAATTCAGCGGTGTCCTATCATTATGGTTACTGGCAAAAGCAGAAGAATTGACCGTCTAATTGGCTTAGAAAATGGGCGCAGATGATTATGTTTTGCAAGCCGTTCAGCCCCGAGAAATTGTAAGCGCGTGTGAAAGCTAATTTACGGGCCGTGTTGAACTAGATCAAGCTGAATCGCCAAGAACCGATGCTTTGACATGGAATTGATCGTCTAACGAGTAACTTAATAAAAGGGCACTTAATCGGATCTTAAACAACCGTTGATTTTCAGTAACTTCAATTACTCATAAAGACTAGGCCGTGTTTTTTTCGGTCGCGACCTATAAAGAAAAGTGAATCTATGCGATAGTCGAAGTAGTGAGTGAGATCGCACGAATTGATAGCATTATCAAAAAACTGCGCAAAAAAATCTCCGCTGTGCACGGAATTGAATGTTATTCACTCAGTTTATGGTGCGGGATATCGCTTCGAAAACAACCGATCAGTAAAATTTTCCCTAAGGA
>Ga0163217_1028771_pt1 | contig 10044 bp, 6 predicted proteins | sample SynspAceP_FD_185933 | JGI IMG/M metagenome (GOLD analysis project Ga0163217, IMG submission 185933) | Saline lake microbial communities from Ace Lake in Antarctica - Synechococcus sp. Ace-P (PacBio error correction) | ecosystem: Environmental > Aquatic > Non-marine Saline and Alkaline > Saline ...
TATCAGGACTCATGAATTTTCGATATTCTCATTTTCTTCAGAAGGATTAAGAACATCACCTTGAATCCCTTTATAGAAAATTATTTGTTGAAAGATTTAAAACATAAACACCTAATCCGCCTGATAAAGGCTCATTGGGCATGATTAACTCTGTTGTGACAATCAGAATAATTCTTTCAAAATTGTTCAATAGGAACTATTATTTTAAAAACAACAAGAATATTTCCTTCCTTCAAACAATAATTTCACAAAAAATCTCATAATACTTTTTTTTCTCTGCCAAAAGGTATTTTATACAGAAACTAAAATTCTATGCTTAAACACTTTACAACTTTTTGAATTTTCATCTCATTAATTAGACATTAATTCCCATAATCCATTAATAGGCTCATGACAAATTTTGATTACATGCCCACACCAAACTGCAAGTCCTACGTTAAATCAAAGATTCCTTAATCCCACCACACCATATGATGTGGAGGAAAATTTTAGAGTATCCCCATTTTTCAAAAATAATTCAAATAGGGATTTGAATTGGGAACACTTAAAATGATTTTGACCAAACTAATCATTCAAAACAGAAATTTGCACTCTTGAAAAACAAGAAATTGTGCCAAATATGCTCAAGAACCTGAAATAGAAACTATCGAATCGGTAGTTTTATTTCGTTAAATGGCTTTCTAATTGTTCCTGAACAGACATTATATCCCTTCTCCTTTAACTGTTAAGAATGGGAAATCAGGATTCAATTCTAGAGAAGAACACTTTTTAACATTTGAAGAGATTATATCTTAAAAACCTACCAGAACCCTGACCAACTTCCCCAGTACATCAACTTTCCAATTAGAATTTCTTTTTTTGCTAAAGTCAAACTCCCCATCGATCATGAATAATAATTTTCAACTCTCCATCTAAATCCTTTATAAAAAATTCCATCACCCCATTAAATAAAAGGGGTGAAAAAAGAATCTATATCCTGTCTTAATGGCATCTATTAAGACTTACGACTTTTAAATCCCTCCAAAAAACGAGATATAATCTATGTTTTTTATTATTCTTATAAAGATCTATAATAAATTCCGATTCAAACTCTTCCTCTAACAAAAAGTCAAATTTTGAATAATTGGATTTTCTACATATTTCCGCATATCCGAATTTAATACGTATTTAGCGTCAACCAGGCACGGCTCAATTAATAATCTCTCACCATGCTCCCCATCACTTTCAATACCTGAAGGACAAACATTTTTCCTTCTTCTCTAGTAACACTTTAACTTTTTTTCTATCAGCAAAAGTATATAAAACACTGAATAATGTCCTGGAATAATTTAATATTTTCATAATAGGATCTCAATTTTTTTTCACTTTTTAAAGTTTGAACCATTTCGGAAGCCTATAAAAAGCTCATGAAAATATGGAAACACCATTTGTGTCAAAAACTTTAAATGAAACCGCAGGCAATCTTAGACATTTAATAGCGTTGCATATTGAGATTTCAAATTTCCCATTTTTTCTCCATGGTTTTTTGAATATTGTTTCCATGTGAGTCTTTAAACAAAGCCAGATTGAATATAATCTTCTGAACTTATTAGAAATAATAGAATGTATAACGTTGAAAGTGAGTTAAAATATATTCATTGATCGCAGATTCTGTGTTTTTTCCTATATAATTAATTGCACTCCACTATTAAAACCAATGATCTAATTAGTCATAGTCGATACAGCTTGCATATTATGGCTAACAAAAATTAAGCGGTTCTTCCTTTACTAGCTACATCTCCAATTTTCCCAAAAGACAAATTTACTTTGAAATTCATAATCTCCCACTGCCAAAAACCTCATCAATGATCAAAATCTTCAGGATCTAAAAATGAGCAGCCACTGAAGATCCCAAGCGCACCTTCATTTCTGAAGAATAGAAATTTGACTGCAGTATCTAAAAACTTCTCCACGCCTGAAAAATCAATAAAATCTCCATCAAGCTTGGAATCAATCTCCCCTCCTAAGTCATCCCTAGGATGGTCCCATTCATAATAGATAATTGTCCCGACCCCTGAGAGTTCTGGAATGGACATCCTGTCCCAACTTCCAGCAAAGAGGCTACTCTAAACCATGAATTTCATTTTTTCCCGAAGTGGGTTCTGTGATCTGAGAAAGCATCTTGAGCAAGCGTTGATTTACTGCCTCCGTTTTTTACCAATTATCCCCAAGAACTGTCCCCTTCATTTACTTGAAAAATTTGATGTCTTTTGAGGCGCCCAGGAATAAACAAGATTCATCTTCGCCACTCCAAATCGGTTCATATTTTTCGGAGATTTTTAGATTCTTAAAATGGCGCCTTGATTTTATATTCCCTATTCTAAACCTGCTAAGGTGGTTGATTGCCTCTTCCTTCCAATCCTATCTATAGCGCTTAGATAAATTTTTCGAATTTGTATTCTGGTTTCATTGATAGTCTTGTAAAAATTCATCATCCATAATTTCCCACACCTTAGTATTCATATGGAATGAATTCCAATAAAAAAAAAATTTGATCTAAGGAAATTTCAGATATTTTTTTTTTTTTTTTTTAAATACGATTTCAAGATTGATTTTCGAGCCTTGAGCAATTTGTAAAAACGAATTTCAAAGTCGGTCCAAACATCTTTGTATTTTAAATTTCATCCCTAAAAACGGGCGGGATTACCAATTCAAACTTCAATTTTTTGAACTTTCTCAATTCTGAAAGTTGTAAATTTCAAATTCTGAATAAAAAAGTCAATTGGGACCTGATCACAGGCTTATTCTTTTTTAGATAAGTTCTTGCCCTCCCTTTTCCATTTCAAAATCCATTAATCTATACCCATTTATGACCCTTCTTTATATTTCACTAATCCAATAACTCCAATAATCCAATTGAATCATTCTAGAATTAAACTTATATCGTATCAAATGGGAAAATAAAAAAAAATATTCAGGATTAAGAATCTTGGATGCGAAAATGATTTTTGCTAATCCAGGCTTATTCATATAAGGAACCAAACCCTGCTCCAGTTCCAAAATAAGGTATTCAATTTGCCTAAAAGTATTGAAACTATCGACCAAATAAGCTTATTGGGTTTAAGAGGGAAGCTTTGGGTTTTTCCGAAGGTAAAGCCTCTAAAATTTCTTTTGAAGAGAAAATTGCTCCCATTTAAACCCCAAGTTATTAGGCAACTCAGTTCCAGTTTTTTTTTTGAAAGATTGTCTCACAATCATAATGAACCAAAGGCTCGTGATGAACCCACCTATGATCAGTCAGCGTCAATAACACCACTAGTCACTTTCCTGCCATTTGAAATATCTCGGTAGTTGGCATCGCTTCAAACCCTGTGTCAACAATATCAAGAATTGCAAAAGTCCTATTAAACCCTAATTCCAAAATTAAACTTTAAATCAATAAAAGGAGTTCAAGTTAATGGAATTAAGTTTTTGGATTGGATTTAGCGAAATTTTGGATTGAAATAATTGCCTTTAGGTCATCCGCCAAAAGTTGATTGAACAAATTTAACCTCCTTCCAAATTCATATGGTAAAAGTCATAGAAATAGCTTCAGATTGATCCCTCGTATTTGTTCCATAGTCCAAAAATATGCTGCTCGAGATTCCGCTAAAAGGTAAATTCTGTCAAGAATTTTGATCTTGATTCTTGTATTGCTTGCTTCCCTTTTAAAATAAATAAGGCGGAAGAATCAGAAAACAACTTTTACATTCAATACTAGTTACTTTTTCAGTAATTTTAAAAATCGAAGACTTTTCATTAAAATAAAATCAACCGAATTAAAAAATTTTTGTCTGAATTATCGTCAAGTTTTTTTTTGGTCCCAAGAAGCAGTAACTGGATAAAACCCTTTTGTCCATTTTCCGATTGGCCTATTTCCCAAAATATAAAACCTTCCCACCCTTCATCGCGGTCCAGTGTGCAATCTTTGCTAATGGGAGATCCAGCTCATTTTCCTGAAATCAACTTGTTATTAATTTAAAATCTCCTCTTTTACAAGGCCTTTCGTTTCAAATGGGAGAAATTTCCTGATAATCTTGGATTTCGTTACTCTGTTCAAAAAGAATCAAAATCCAAAACCCAAAGAATCAAATTTGGTTTTGGATTTTTAAGAAGAAATAATTCCAAAAGCAAAAGTTGAAAAATCAATTTTAGCATCCGAATTTCCAAAGGATAAATAGCAGGCATAATTTAAGTTTTTCCCTCCAAAAATAAAAAAGGATCATATGTCGATAGGCCTCTAGAGGAAGCCTAATATACACATTTCCTCTTCTAAGTCTCCTGCTAATACTTTTGCTCCATGTTGTTTATATCCTCATATCGGAATTTTGAAATTCCTTTGGGTGATCAAGTAGTCAATCCCACAAGAACCAATCCCCAAAAATGAAAATCAAACGTTCAGTTTTAATAAAAATGGTCTCATTAAAATGGAAATAGATAAATCTTTTTGCCTCCCCAAATAGCCTCCCCAAAAGACTAATAGAAGCGCAAACAATAATAAATCGGATTAGCGATAGTTAGAATTTTCAAGTTAAATAGCCAGTTATACTGATTCTCTACCAAGCCATTCAAAAATCAAAAAACAGTAAAAAAGCCATCCTCAAATCATAACCAAACAAGAAAAAATTAGTTGAAAGAAATTGATTTTTGGAAAAATTCCAATCAAAATAACCCCAAGCCTCTTCAACGCGTATCAGCCCTAAAAAAAACCAAGCCCACACAGACCAATAAAGAGGTGGAAAGACATTTGAAAAAATTCCCTGAATGAAGGTAAATAAATGATCCCCCTCAATACAAGTGAGCTCTGTTCTTACCTATCAGAAATACCGGGAATAAATAAAGCCGCAATGAATCCCACCCCAACGATAAGGTCCAGTTGGCGCCATGCCAGAAACCTGAACTAAGAATTACGATTAAAAGATATTTCGGATGGCTTTGGCCCTTGTTCCCTCTGCTACCAACCCCCGCTGGGACTGTAAGACATAATCCCGAAAACCAGGTAAGAGAGTGAAATATGCCATCTGCCGGCCAGAATTCTGCAATATCTGCTGCTCCAGTAGGGAGTTCGGAAGTTTGTCATCAGATCGAATCCAAAAGATTTGGCAACCCTATAAGCGATATCAGAAAAATAGCCTGAGAAATCACATAGATCTGGAAAGCGAATAAAAATCCGCCCCTTTTCCATGATGGTTCTGAGACCGGTGCTGTTGGTAGTTTTCTCGAAGGATTGGGATTGACTACCAGGCGCAAATTATCCGCGATTACCATTTTCTTGAATAGTCCCCATAGGAATCAATTTCATTCCTCGGAACCTCGCTGATATTCAACTCCCGCTTTTTTGAAGAACTGAGGAAGTAAATTGGATGCCCGCTCTATCGGTCCGGCTACCAGTTTTGCGGGAAGAAGGCCTACGAAGGTAAAGAAGGCAATAGGGTCTTTTGTAAGATTTGGAGCCTTGCCCGTAGACATCGATGGAGTTAGCTTCAGGGTTTGGAAGGTGTAGAAAGCTGATACGTTACCGAAGGATAAATGTTAGGGTGCTGAGGTGGCGGTTGGAATCCAATAGTTGCTATCAAGTCCTGCTGCGGATTCTATAAAGAAAATGAAGTACTTGAAGAAAGGCGCGAAAGGCCCGAGGTTGAAGGCTAGAGAGATGGTGAAGGTAGAGTTTTGCGACGAGAAGCCAAGAAAGCTTGTGTTAGTTGTTGGTTCTTGTTGTTAGGGTTGTTCCGATGTCCAATGTCCGATGTCCGATGATTTCGAAAGCTCACCCATTTTCAGCCACAAAATAATCCACTGCGGAGCGGCGATGAATGAGGCCGAGGAAATTCTCCAATCCCACCAGCCGTAGAACACATAACTGGCAAGGAGTAGAAAGGCATTCCCTGAAGCTGTAAGACTTTTCTTAAATACAAACCAATATAATTAGAAAAATACTATTGGGTAGGAAGAGAAGAAAGGTGAAAGAGTTAAAGAGCAATTGTTGGGTGCTTGGTGTTAGTTAATAGTTTCTCCGATAACTAGGGTGATAAAAATGTAAGTTATGATCAATAGAGGTAATTTCTGAATTATGAATGGCTACAAAATTGGAAGGCAAGATTTCTTCTGTAACTATACTCTCCAAACTCTAATAAATTAGGAAACAACTTACCGGGACTTTATAGTTGTTTTTTTCAAAAACTCCGTAGAATCTCTTAATAGAAATCCGGTTTTTAACACCAAATCCTCCATAACATCAAATTGAAACGCATCCCAATTCTTTTTCAATGGAAAAAAAAAAAAAACAAACATTCTATCAAAAACGCAAAAGCACTTTTGATTCAAAAACCTTCCACAGTCATTTTTTTTAGAAGTCTATAAATTCAACAATTGTGCAATTGGCAATTAAGCATCCCCCATCATAACTTTTACTTCACAACATTCGACTGATTCTTTCCCACATTGATGTGGTGAAAGATGAGAAAATAGAATTTGATGGAATAATAATTCATTTGTAAGACATCTTCTTTTTCACCTATATGCTTAGATTATTATAGATATTTGGATCAATTTACATTGGTATTTTCTGCTAGCTTTTCGAAAATAGCCGGAACTGGTTCGAAAGAATGGATTATTGGCATTCTTATTTTTTAGAATAGGCCAATTTTAGACAGTCCTCCGATTAATTTTGCCCCCACATCAAAAACTATTATAGCTTTTATCGGATCCAAACTATCAATAGAGCATTTCTCCGCCATTTGTCTTGAAATCATTATTTTTATTTTTCCTAAAGCCATTCAAATATAACGATTGATTGATCGAAGAAAGTCTTTTTGCACATGATGTAGGTCTTTTTGCTTGCTAAGCATGATTAAACTGATTGTTTAATTTTTTTAAGTATCTGCATTAGTTGATAAATATTTAATTTGTAAAAATTTAAAGTATTCACCTTAATCCACTAAGCCTTGAAAGTATTAGACTTTTTCTTAAATACAAACCAATAGAGGCAAGAATACTTTACTATAGGAAGGAGGAGAAGAAAATGAAGGAGTTTAAAAAGCAACTACTAATTTTAAAATGGAGGGTCAGAAGTGTTGTTGGTTCTTAGTTCCCTGGTTCCCCGTCACGACCTGTCCTGTTGCATCTTTTTGGAGTAGCGGAACAGGTTTGTCAGGTTGACATACTAGCTTGCTAACTGAGACTGCTTGCTGATCAACTGTAAGTCTCCCCCATCTCCACATCTTGACTAATCAACAGCGCGGCTCCCAATGGTGACTCGATACCGAATTTGACTCGCCTGAAGGATCGTCGCCATTTGCAGCCTAATGGAGCAAAAATCTCCATATCTGGCAAGCTCCTAAGAAGCACTGCAGCTTGATTGATTCTCTGTGAAGTCTCCGATCCTGCAACCTCATGGATGGATCTGGTTGGGCACCCGATTGAATCAGACTTCCGAAGACCTATTTTTACATTTCCACCAATGTAGGCAGAAGTTAAAGATATCAGCATTGGAAAATCTGGGCACTTTGGGCTGATTCGGGAACTCGACCCGCGGATAGCCTTCAGCATTCCACCTTTCTGTTGGAATTCGGTGTAACCAGAATTTTGCGGGCTTCCAGGTTTTCCTACCTCCCAAGATAACACGACGGGTCTTTTAAAAATGTTCTTTTATTTCCTCCAATGAGGTGAAAATGGGGAAGCTATTTTGAAAGATTTTGATTCCAGTTCGATTAATCAAAGAAGTATAAGTTCCCTACTTCGCCCGTTTTCGGTTAGGATGTCTAATACTCAATCGCGTGTCCTCCACTCCTGCTACAATCATTGGTTTTGGGTTATTTTGAACGAGCAGCAAGCGAAGCAATCATTCGCTGATCCTCCGGTTTTAAGGCTTATCGTACAGGCGGAAAGGCCACAAAGACCTTTTTTGCTGATTTCCTCAGAAATTTGGACATGCTCCAGAAGTGTAGTCCAGTGTATTTTAAGCTGGCATAAATACCTTCCTGGATGCAATTCCAATTTGCTCAAAGGGCTTCCATCGCTTTTTCCCAAAGAGACTTCCGAAGGGAAAGATAATGCGGGAAGTAGGAATAGTTGTAAGGCTTTCTATATTGGGTCACAGTCGGATAGGGTTTATTTCTAGTCTTTTTAAGGAGTTGGTTTGTAACAGTTTCCGATTGTTTGCTTGCGATTGGCTAAGATCTCCGATAGGTGAGGGGAGCACCGAAAGCCCCATTGCGGCATGGAATTCAGAAGTTTTTGCCGTTAATCCTGTTTCCCGTCAAAACTCATAAGGGGCCCGAGTGACCGAAATTTCGCAAAAAGGCCGCAGTTTCTTGGTCAAGTTCGGCTGACTTCGTGAAGACTGCTCCGCCTTCGGACAGTATGAAAAATGCTTGGTGGCATGAAAGCTGGTGTGCTTGATATCCCCATATTCCAAAAATGGATTACCTTTTACTTTTACCCCAAAGGCATGCGCCCCATCGTAAATCACTTTTTAGCTGGTACTGTCGTTGCGAGCTGCTGTAATGGCCTCACACTCGCAGGGATATGCCATACGACATGAGTTGGCGAGAACGCAGTCGTGTTTGGGGGTTGATCGGCTGCCCCCTTACGATTTTCTGTCAGGAATCGAATGGTGAGTTTTGCCCGGGCGAATATCCCAATCGGCTGGCAGTCCCAGGGGTACTTCCTGTGGTGGCCACGTAAGAATAAAAGGGCGTGGTGATAGAGTTCTCTCGCGTTGAGATTCCAGGGCTTTGATGGGCCAGTTGCAGGGCGATGGGTGGCCATTGGCCCTAGACAAAAGGCAGGTGAGGGATCCAGGCGAGGTATTCTTGAGTTGGAAGTTCCACTCATTTGACTAGGGGACCATTGTTAGTAGCCAGTTGCGCTCTCTCCAGATATCATTCAATGTGCGCTGATAAGTGGCTTTAGGAGGAAGGAAGGGTTTGGTGACGGGGATCCAAAGTTCGGTAATCGGTTGTGGGTTGTCGGTTGTGGGTTGTTGGGTTGTCGGTTGTCGGTTGTTCCGTGTGTCGGTTGTGGGTTGTCCGGTTATATGCGGTTCCGTTTTCCACGCGGACCAGGTGTCGGTTCCGCCACGCGGACAGGTGTGGGTTGTGGTTGATCGGTCCGGCCAGGCGGACAGGTGGTCGGTTTGTGGGTGTGTGGGGTTGTCAGTTGTCGGTTTGGTGGGTTCCGGTCCGCGGCGGACAGGTGTTGGGTTCCGCCAACCTGTGCGCCTTTGGAGTAGCGGACAGGTGTCGGTTTGACTGAGTGCGTACTGGAAACTGAGCAATACGACTGCCGAACTGATCTAGATATATCGAGACTACTCATTCTCAACTGAGAACCTGCAGCCCGTCCGTTAACAGCTAACGCGACACTGCTAATCTGCACTGACACCTGGTCCGCGCGTGGCGGAACGCTCAATGCGAGCTTCGCCCTTCAACTCCATCTCATGAGCCTCAATTTGAAAGTTTTGCCAGTTGAGGAAGTTAGGAGTATAAGAGTAAATCGGACTGAGTAAATAAAATTACTCAGTGGATTTGGAAATGCAATTGGCAGGTGATTTTATTCCACAAAGAAACTCGTACTGTCCAATACTAATCCAGTCTAGAAGGCCAATGAGGATCAAAAGTAGGATTTTCCGTAGTTCGAAGGAATCTTAGCCGGTTTCAAAAATGGAGACTTTCTTGGACTTTTATTCCTTTGCAAAGGATTTGTTTTGGCTTTTCGGTCTTTGGCGCATCTTGAAACTGCCTTTGTGGTTAACCCTTCATGATCCTTGCCGGTACGCCTAATGACGGTGACTCCATCTGGAAAGACTCTGGTCACCACAGCTTTTCCTGACCTCCTAACGTCACTCCATGTTCCGATTCCTGATTCCAGAGAATAGTAGGGGCAATGAGCTCCAATCGAGCAGGAAATCGCCTACTTGCAAGCCGCAGCCGAGCAGAAATGCCGCCGGGCATTGGATGTACGGTTGAAGTTTCCTACTTTGGACTTCATGAAATGCACCTGAGCGCCTGTAAATTGACCCATGCA
>Ga0163217_1063325_pt1 | contig 10044 bp, 7 predicted proteins | sample SynspAceP_FD_185933 | JGI IMG/M metagenome (GOLD analysis project Ga0163217, IMG submission 185933) | Saline lake microbial communities from Ace Lake in Antarctica - Synechococcus sp. Ace-P (PacBio error correction) | ecosystem: Environmental > Aquatic > Non-marine Saline and Alkaline > Saline ...
AAATATAACAGCAGCGAGTATCGTGAATAGGCACACAGTAGTTACATTGAAACTTGGTATTTATATAATTGGTGAGTAATAAAAAAACTATAGTTTCCTCCGATCAAGATATTGATACTGCACGACTTTCAAAACTGTGTAGATATATGAGTCCGAGGACAGAGGAACCAGAGACATGGAAGTAGTAAAGGAATTTGCCGTGTTTGTCTCCGCTAACAACGAGAGAGTATATCTAGTGAAAGCACAGGCGTTCCAGTCGGCTTGCACGAATAGGAATTTATAAACAGCGAGTCGAGTCAAGCTGATGTTTAGGTTACCTCAATTTAAAATTGAGTATTCGGAGAAAAAATATCACTAATTTGTCAATTTGGGACTGAGGGAGTTTCCATGCCTCAAGGCAGATTTCCAAATTTTTTTTTAGGCAAGAGGGCTCTGAAGAAAAAAAAATTTCCGGGAATTTCGGTTATGCCTTGGCAGACAGCCCCTAGAAAGGACGCTTTGTTTGGTTTTCAAAAATAAAAGCCCAAAAACAAAAAAAAAATTTTTTTAAAAAAAGACTGGGAATACCTCCCAGCTTATAGAACCAATAAACCACCATTAGGGGGGATAGATTATTCCCCAAGGGGAAAAATTACCCCCCTAGATTGTTAAAAAGGAAAAAAAGATTGGCATACTCCTATATTGAAAATGGATACCTCGCCCTGCTGGCGCAGCGGGTGCGTTTGCGGTTTTTCACCTCGCGGCCCAAACCGCGGAAGGTCATACGGTGAAACTCGAATATTATGTTTGAAGTGTAGAAAGTAAATCCAAAATTTGTATCAAGCCACTGCAGAGTAATTTTATCCCCCCAGCATTCCCACTCAAAGACGGGTATGGTCCCATTTTCCATCAACATCTGTTGCCCAATTAACATGAAACTATCAAGCCCGTACATCGTGTAAAGGTAAAAGAATTTGAAACAAAAGCTAAATAGTTATGAAAAAAAAAATTGTTCAGTGGACGGGGGGTTTCTGGGCATTGTCAGAAAAATGGTCGGAAAGAAAGTTTGAAAAAGGATGCCGTTAATGGGGGGATCAAAAACCTTAACCGGGGTTTATTGATAAAGGGGATTCATATAATGTCATGTTTCCGTCTAAGGATCCAAAGAATTAATATGGCACCATCAACCTTGCAAAGGGCTCCCTGGAATAAATTGTTTAGGGGAAAGAGATTCAGGTTCAACACCGAAAAAGGGAAATAAACATTTCTCCCTTATTATAAAGAAAAGCTATAAATTGGGTGAAGAAAATTAATAATGGAGATTTAGGCCTGATGGCAAAATGCATGTCCTTTTGGGATTTTAATTTCCTCCCATTAACAAATTGGATGGATGGGGAAATTTACCCTCACCATAATTACGCGGATTAATAAGGAGGTAGTAATTGATAAGAGTGGTTGGCAGATAAATTGTATAAAGTGGCAAAAATATGAAATCAGTTTGGTTCTGGGCCATAAAGGATTGGAAAAAGGATGAAACAACTTTCTATTGCAAAAAAATGGACATGAGAATTCCAACTAGAGCATTAATGGGCTAAGGTGTTTGGCGAGGGAAATCTAGACAAACCGCCCAGGAATCTATAAGGAACATTGGCCCCCTGGATCCCAACAGCTTTTATTTTGCCAATCCGGCTTATTGTAAATGGTCCCCAGGTAGAAGGCTGTTGTTTACCCTATGGTTTTTATGAAGCCTTGGGTATAACTCGGGGGAACCAGGATAGTGATTGGTGACTTCAAAACGGATTCTTTATTTTCTATAACGGAAAAGGGAGGCGGGTGTCCAAAAAGGATTTCAAGTTTGCCAAAATGGAACTTTGAAAGTAAGGGGTTTGAAAGTTTAATGCCACACACCGGTCGTCCCTTTGTTAAGGAAGCAGTTCATGATTTATCTCGATGGGTAAATTGGTAAAAGTATTCCTTAAAAAATGCAAGGATTTAAAATCAAAGGTCCATTTATAGTCCCCTTTGGATATCAGTACAGGCAAACAATGCAGTTTAACTGGAAACCTTGGATGGACTACTCCTTTGGATTGAATTAAGGTAGAGTTGTAATCCATTAAACATCAAAAATTAAATTTCAACTTTGTTCAAACATGCAGGCCGTACTAAACTCTTGCAAATAGCGGATTTTGGTGTTGGTTACCTTTTTATTGTTTTGAATAATAGAAATAAGAAGCTTGATTGCATCTCTTGCCATTGGGATGCCTAAGTATAGCAAAAGGCTTTGGCAGTGGGCTCAACGGATTTAACCGAAACCTTTTATACTCCCGCAATCTCTAAAATGCTGTCAGCCATCATTGTTGCTTGTACATATATTTTCCTTGACAATTGGGAGGCCGCAGGTTGTGAATTTCTTTTATTTTATACTAGATTTTATTTTTCGATCTAAGGCATGTTATCTTCATTTTCGAAACACATAATAGGTAAGTGCGGCAAAGCAGGCTCATCATAATATTTTTTCTCCAAATGAGAACAACTAATATTTGTTTCGATAGCTAACCAGTGCAAATTAACAGAGTTATTGACAGTTTCAATTCCGTATCTTGTTATCAGAGCGACACATGAAGCGTGCACAATCAGACTTTTAAATTAAGTCCGAGTGCTTATCTATCCAAGTACGAATAAAAATCGCTATACATGCTCAATACCTCTTCAGCCAGCTTCTGATCATTGAACTAGACTAATACGCAAAATAACAGAGTTAGAATGAAGCTGAGATCACGACTAGAAACAACTGTCTCCGCTAAGCGAAGTCCAAGCCACCCCTGACTTTAGCGCTCAACAAAATTCTCGTGTTAGATGGCTTTATCGTGAAACAAGTTTATGTATAAGCATATTGCAATTATGATAAATAAATTAGTACTATTGGGTAAGTTTAAAAAAAATTGTACTAAAGAAAAGTTTCTAACGGCGTATTGTGTAAATCGCATTGTACGTGATTAACACAGTAATAGCAGAAGAAACATGAAAAGGATGACTGATAGTAGACTCAATACCCCAATTCATGGAGCCCGAGTATCATAGCTCCTCTAAGACACACGTTTGCACTCAAGCACGAGGATATAGAGAGAGTTAAAACGAGATAGCAAGGATCAGACAACCAAATATCGTATGACAACGCCAAACCACACGGCACTCCTATGTCCACACAAAACTATTTAGCACAGATTCGAAACTGAGTCAGAATGAGCGCAAGACAATTCGAGCAGCATAAGGCCAAATAATATACTTGAAAAAAGCAATTCAGAAATTAATTGTCGACGGAGATAAAGACCTGTATAGAGCTACACTCCAAGAATAACCTGTCGCGTCTGCACGTTAGAAGTTGTATTCAGGCCCTGACCGCAGATATGTTACAGGTGGAGAAATTATGAGGTCACTGAGGATGAATTCTTAATAGGACCATTTCTTACAGAACCATAATTGAAACGCCCTATCTACATACACACGAAACATATCAATTACAGCGCAAAATATTAGAGAATGGTTCCAATAAACAGCCCGATTCTATCCACTATAGAAGAAAGAGAGCTTCCATTCAACCGAAATGATCTATACGGACAGAGGTAGTGCCTCTAATTAAAACATCACAAAACCTCGCGCGAGAACATTCGAAGAGCGGAACAGACAGTAGGGTTACGGAAGAGGGGAAAGGACAATCAATTTGAGAGTGGTCCTCTCAATATTTATTCACAGCCTGTTCCAAGAGGACCGAGAGACAGATCACCTGGACTTAGATCCTGATGAGAACGAGCAAGTGATGGTCCACAGCCGAGTCCGCGGCTTGTAGTATCGCCTGTAGCTACAATAACCACAATATCGCCACAACTTTATAGTAAGTTGAAACAACAGACTCACCCGTCAGAGAAAATATGGAAACTCGTAGAAACAACGCAGTATAACGAGGTACTTCGACACCGTTGTCTTAATGACGACTCACTCGAGAACTGCGATACAAATTGAGCAACTGGCCTCAACTAATTTATAGTTTTCTAAATCAATTTCAAGAAATAGGAGGTCTTAGCCGCACAGAAATCATATATTAAAGGGCCTACAAGGAAGAAACTACAATATTATACACTTTAGTGAAGGCAAAGTGGCAATAGTACGGCATCTACACACAAATGTCACTGGAGCTCAACAACACAACAAAGTCAACGCCGCTGAACCGTCAAATGATGACAGTCGTAATTGAGATTATTGGCCTACCCTACATGGGTCAATCCAGATTTATAGTATCACAAAGAAATTTCTGGAAAGAGGTGTTTTTAGTGTTTCGTGAGATAAATCCGGTTAGTCAGCACGGATTAACTGAAGGTGTTATCACGCTGGTATGATATCGATGTTATTTTGAGAGTCCTAAACTTGAAAAACAGCACTATTTAATGAGCGTTGGGTAAAAGATCAAAGATAGTTGAAAGAATTATTGAATACCAATTAAAAATTTCGGAGTCATAAAAGGGATTTGAAAATAATTAATGAAAACAATCCTTTTAAAAAATAATATTTTTATAAAAGGAGCGAGAAGAACATTTAGCGGTGCACAAAGTTTCGTCCCTTTAGAGCGTAACTACTTAAACTAATGTCTAACCATACCAATGTAAATTTACATGAAAATTAAATTAATTAAGTCGCAGTCAATTCGTCCGAATCCCGGGTGACTAATTTTGATTATGAAAGCCCTTTATCTTCTTATGTGCACAACCGTTTTTGGAATACTACGAAAAATCTTTTCTCAAGAAAAAATGAATCTATTGAATAGATAAGGTAGTTTCCTGTAGATGAGGTTTTTGATATTATTCAGGACCACAACAAAGTTCGTTTTTTATATCCTGCGATTTGTTTACAACGCGCCTAAGGTTAACAACTAAAGAAAGGAGCCAGATCGGAGTAGAAATGAGCTCAAAAACAGAAGTTATCCAACAAGTAGCTGTTTTGAATTTGAACTGTCACAAAAAAAAATCGATCGTTATCCGGGAACGTAATCTCAAATGATAAGCCTACCGAAGTGATTTCGCGATCCAACCAGTACTCCAGCAGCCAATTCGATCGAAGTCCCGGTATGGTATGTCGACGATAGAAGGTGGGCAAAAGGGCCCGACATTTATACAAGCTGAGCTAGCATTGTATGAAAATGGGAAAGCGCTTAAATGAACCCAAACCGATTTTTGAAATGGTATAGTCCCATTTTCACTAGCCGTACCCACCAATGAAAGCTGTTTTTAAAGATATCCACATTGGTGTTTGCGTTTCTAAAACAGAAATTTCTATCAATGGGTCAAGAGAATATAAGCTGTGACCCCCTAGGAGTAGAGGTGGCCTCTGGACTAGAAGAGGTCTGTAGTTGTTTGTATTGAACCCAGAAAAGACGGGACATTTTAACCGCGGCTATTTAAACCTCTAGCAGTAACTCAGGCAATCGTAGGAGCAATATATACCTGTAAGAAGCAACCTGCCCGCTCGACCTCTGCAAAAAGAGTCCATGTGGATAATAACTGGTGTTAATATCAATAAAGTAAAACGAGCGTAGATCGGAGAGAAAGGGCGATTTTCACACCTCAGTTCTGAGTGTCTCCTGGTCTATATTATGTCTTTGGGGTGCAGAGAAAAAGTGAGTCGAACGTGCATCTCTCTCACTGTGAATGTAATTGATCGGGGTTGCCGCGTGAGTATAATGGCAATGAGACCTAATTGAGAGATTACGTCGGAAACGCGATCGGAATGGAGGACATAGAGCCATCATCTTAGAGCGCCTAGTCACGGTAATCTCACGCCAGTCTCAATGGGTGTCATATTGAATCACAACCCAAGAATATGGCGAATGTCGGAAGCCGAAATGAGCACGTATAACAAAAAAAGCCATACCAGGAATAAAAGCTACTACGAACCTCCCCGCATATGAATGAACATCAGCGGAACCAGGTTATGCCCCTATAAGCAATGGAACTCATTAATTAATGCGTCCTCAGGAAACAGAAGGACATAATAAACCCGACAGTAGAAACGTGGCCAATCTGCGTCAAAATGGATACACAGTCGATTGGCTCGATTGATAACGGGTTGCCGAGCACTTACAGAGAGATACCCAGCAGGCGAGCTATATAGAGCGACTATCCACGTGCGAGCCTCATTGAGAAGATGCCTACTAATCGAGAGTTTTTCAGGCACCGGTTAATTGATATCGAAGGAGGAGAAATACTTTGGCGAGATACTGGCGTTTAATAAAAGTTATATCTATAAAGGAGGAATCCAAAGTATTTAAACGATAAGTTTAAAAGTAGGTATGTCAACTACTATACCTAATAGTAATATTTGCAAATTGCAGGGAGGCAACCTGAGCGCGCCGCTGCACACGACAAACTTGCCTGGAAAGAGCAAGGACCCTACATGGAAACTAGTTGTCTATTATGCACGATTAAATTGACCGGAGAAGCATTCCATGCTCAGGACCGACGTATTGGGGAATGGGTATTGCGGTTTTTTATGGGAAATTAAAGACAATCAGGTTAATTAACGCCTACGTTTTGTCGATATATAAATCTGAAAAATTGTTTCATGGAATCCCGTTCGTTTCATTCCCTATGTGCGAATTGCCTATGTCGATTTTTTACTCCCGTTAGGGGATTGTCCGTTCAGATCTCGCTTCTGCAGCAGTATCTAAACAAAGGCCGGTGATTATAGGGCAGCTACACCAAGTCCGAGAAAAACCACTCGCTTCGCCTAAAGCCAATCAGCAAACCACCGCGATGTGTCTCCTATAATCCTCGACAATATCATAGAGCGAATAAGCTAAAATTCGGACTCTCACAATTGAAACCGAACGGCTTATACAGTATTTTTCATGAAAGAGACACAATATTCTCGATAGATGTTATAAGACTACCCATAGTCCTTATGGTTTTCCCGGGAGAGTGGTGAGGTCTTTACACAAACTACGAGTCCAGTTTTGTCCGAAGCAGCTAAATTTCTTAACATGGGGCGGGTCAATTAGTAGTTTAAGAATAAATATTGTGTGACTGTACTGGGCAGAACTGACGGCGCATCTGTATTGTCCGAAGGCAACAAATGGCAATTTTTTTCCTTCAGTAGCTCATAGCGGCAAGTGGTCGAAGAGTAAGCTAGACAAAACATTACGAAACTTGGTCTCATTTAAATTAAGGGCGAACTAAAATGGCGAAGTGGTAACGATACTTCTATTAGTCACAACGACACCCAAATCTAAACAGTGACCCCAAACCCAGTTACATTTTGCGACGTTCTCGCTACTGGGGTTTGCAAATCAACAACCTGGCCAATAAAATTTGGTATGTGGCAGCGAACAGGGACGGAACTCAATTTCGGACTTACTAGGGCTCTTAATAATCAGGCAATCTCCACATCGATGCGAAGTTAACGATAGAAAAAATCACCGTTGAGATTGGATCTTGAGTGATAAACTACCCAATTCCACTGGATACCGCTGTCGAGCCAATTGATGTGTGAGATTCGCATCCGGGGCGTAGAGTTCTTTGAACACTGTAATATTATAAAGAAGATTTTAGCATTGGTCTACCTCCGTAAATTCTTTAAAGCAAAAAATAAATGGTAACACTAAATATTTTGGCCCGGGGGCCTACTCAGGACATTGGAAACATAGATTTGTTGCGAGTCCCGTTAATGCACTTTATACTCATGAGTGGCCGGGATATGCAAACCAGACGCAGCAGCAGAGGCCAGAAGATTTGGTTACTGAACCTGGTTATATGTAAAGTTTGGTTGATCAAATGGCAGAATGGCAAAATACAGTAAGATGACGACCGCGTGGAATCGCGTTGGTCTAAGTCCTGATTTATTATGGGTATTTCCAAAACCAATTTAAGTACAAAAACATCAGCGATTTTTCCTTTATCTATACCAGAAAAACAAGGTTCACAATGGAAAAAGAATACCTGACTGGACTTTGTGGTCAATACAAACCGAGGATCGTTAATAATGCAGATGCCCAGTCCTCAACTATTGCGACAAGTACAAACCTACTAACGATGATCTATTAGGTCTTATATGGCGGCTTCGGGCGGCTCAGGTAAATATCTATCCAAACGAATTCCTTTGCCGTCAAGTTTGATATCGATCTTTATTATGTGGTTTCGTGATATAACTTTGGTGTTTATCACTTTCTTTACCTTCAATTGAAGTTAATACAGTCCTAGGGCTAGTGTCATTTAATCTGAATTCTATTGCACAAGCATATCCAATCCATTTATGTTTTACAAAACCTAATAGGGTTACAGTCCGGAATATCTAGTTCGTTTTATAATAGTGATATTGTTCTCTCTTTCAGAATGTGTGCAATTGGGTTGAATCGTGACTTTTAGTTATATAAATTTGGTAAAAAGTTTCACAAAAAATAGAATAATGAAAATTGAATAAATTATAATAAAAAATGGCATATACTGACCACATATTTGATTTTTGGTCTTTTTGCGCGAGCATGTAGTATTTTGGATGAGGATCCTATAAAATCATTTCAGACCGCTAATAATTATTATGTAGAGAAGATGGTTTGAAAAAGATTCTGTGAAGGTAACGTTATTCCTTATGGCGCGATTATTTTATTTAGGGAATACGTTACTTAGTGTTGAGAGTTCATCGGATATTATTTTCTAGCGCGTGTCTGGTAGCGCTACTACCAATTCCTAGGTCCAGGCACCTGAGCCAGCAGGATGTCTTATTGACATCATGGTTTGGATACTGGCTGAACCTGTGATAACCTTATGGATACTGGTTGTTACAGGTGAAATATCACAGGCCATCCGTAATTGTACTCGTGCGGAAGTCGCGAGAGTTAGGTATCTCTTGTGAACCGAGTCCTTTATAAATTTGGGTTGCCGTATAGCGCAAGTGTTTGCGTTTCATATTTTCGCATACTCTCTATGCAGTACATTGCATTATTGGGAAGATTATTCTCTATAGTTGCCTATTTGTACATGTAACACACACTTCTTTTACTTCTTGCGGACCAAGGATAGTTGACCAATGTAATTTTCTGTCAAAGCTGGTACTTGTGTTAGGTCCCTAACTCATTTACGGATTTTTTATATTTTTTTCGTGTCTGCCTTGTAATGTACTTATTTTTTATTTATTTTTTTATCTACTATATTAGAATGGCGATTCACCGTAATGGAGAGTAAAACCGCGAAGCGGAACCGCTTCAATTGTGTTGGTCCCGGTATAAATCTACCTGGATGAATCTCTCTTAACAATTCTTCAGGGAGTAGTAATCATGATGATTTTTTTGATATGGCGCTTGATTTTGCACAGAAGTACTGTGCAAGAATATCCGTTGTACGTGCGAGAGACTAAGCCCTAGATCTTTTTCACAACGCACAACAATAAATCCGTTGCTGTAAAACTCACATGACATCACAAAGAATCAAGATATGCTAAAGAGCAGGAGGAAATTGACTTGCCAGTTCAAGAGGAATGAAGTACAGAGTAAAATATATTTACACGCCAGTCAAATGGCCGAGTGGAGATGGAACATAACGTAAATTGACAAATTCGATTATAGGTTTTGTACATCGAGAGGAAAAAATAACCCGACCTACGTCCGGTTGGTTAACCAAATCCGAGACAATAAACTAGTATAGTGCGCGCAAGCGTCAGTACATCTCGTATCGGGATCTCTTAAAAACCGTACAACTTGAAATAAATTCCAGCAGAGCGAGAACCTCACGCAAAATACCGTGTGAACACCGAAACTGTAATAGCGCTTCCAACCAATAACTCCATCTACGAAATATAATGACCTAAGAGCCATCTGGTTATCCGAGAGAGCACGCGAATATTGATGGCTCTGTGCTCTCCCCCTAGTATTTGGCTTCGATCACGTACAATCCTCACGTTGGTTCGCCACACATTAGCTAATAATGCTTTTGCTATCATTCAGGAGACGACGGCCTCCGGCAGTTTTTTTTTTTTCTCTTGGCTCAGCTCTTTTGGTTTAGGAAATGAAGAATATTGTGACCA
>Ga0163217_1105385_pt1 | contig 10042 bp, 5 predicted proteins | sample SynspAceP_FD_185933 | JGI IMG/M metagenome (GOLD analysis project Ga0163217, IMG submission 185933) | Saline lake microbial communities from Ace Lake in Antarctica - Synechococcus sp. Ace-P (PacBio error correction) | ecosystem: Environmental > Aquatic > Non-marine Saline and Alkaline > Saline ...
TCGGGTACCGTTAGCTACAGCAAAGGAGTGTTCCGTAAAACCAATACTAATAAAACCGATCTCGAGATACTTCACCTTGCATTTCCATGAAATGAGGGACCTAGAAGTATATATTTGATCCCTTCGCTCGCTATGCAATCGATCAGTTTGTTGTGATCAAAGCGAAGCAGCATATCCACGCGATAGCTGGTGCCATGAAAACCGCCCTGACTAGATTCGAACAGCGTGAAACGCTTTGGAGGAAGTTACCCCCATCTCACTCATCTCATCTAATTCTCTGAAATCCATTAATCGAGCAGAATGTATAATGCTTATGAACCGACTTAAGGCTTTCGCTCGAAGATACATTGTCGACTATCCATTCTAGAGACTCAGAGATTGCGAGAAGAGCCGAATGACGAGAGATAACCCACCATATTTGAGAGAAGAATTGCTTTGTGAATGGAGTCATCAAGGTTTCTTTTCATTTCTGGCGTGTGTAAGCCAGGACAAAAAATCAATTACTAGCCAAAAAAAAACATCGCACCATCCGATTAGTGGTAAGTCTGAGATAGGGCTCAGGTCTATTGTACCTTGCGTCACAAATTGAGAGCCAAGCGTAGCTAATATGCACTAAATCCCTTTAATTTCGTCCATAACTACCAGCGCTGCTGGGTTTTTGGAACAAATTCAATTACCCGAAACCTGACGCTTTGAGCGATCGGATTCCAAAGATTAAAATAAACATAAAAAAATTAACCGAACTATTGTAATAGAAAAATAGTTGACTCATTTCTTGTATATTTGATCCATCTATCCGTGGGGTATTGCTCAATTACGATAGGTGATTTATATTATTTTTTTCTCCGGGAATAAAATACAAAAAAAAAAATCGATTACTTCTTTGTCTATGCCTAAACTCTAAAGGCGATTAAATAGCACCACGTGTAAAACCAGACGAGATTATGCAAGGAGACTATTGAAATCAATTGATCCTAGCTCCATTCTTATCTATTTGAAGAATTCTCCATACCATGGAATTGCCAATATATTTTACAACACCACATGAATAACTAGATGTCTTTATAGCATGACTTTGAATGAGTTATGTTCATGAATTGAGTACCACACACACTCATTACCATTCTTTTAGAGGCCAACGGAATTATATACCATTTTCTTGCGTATTGTCAAAGGATCAAAATAATGAGATCGTAACGCCTCGTACTTCCCTGATATGTCTCTTTGCTTGAATAGGCCAGAAAGAATAGCAAATAGCATCGACTCATTCTATGTGATGTATCCAGAAATTCTAACTCGTGGAGCTTTCTTATCCATGGAGATCATAGACCAATTCCAAGTTAGTTCCTTTAGCATCTACTAGCCAATAGCCTTCCGGAAACTGAAGCATGTAATTGGTCCTCGGTTGGACTCCCAACGAGGACGGAAAACTTCACTCCTTTTTCTTTTCTTCGTTCAGTCTGAAGAGCTTTCCCTTTAGTCAAGTTTCTCGCAATTCAAATCGCGGTCAAATTTTAAAGGCTAAAGTCGGCGTTGACCTATAAAACCATATGGTGAAGAATATATAGACCATTTACTATGTGAATTCTTAACACACATGCATATATGTACATATAGTTCACCTTGAACATATCCATATCCAAGTGAATATCTTCGCGTAACGTATTTAATCGATCCGCGTGCGAATAAAGAGATCCCCTATTAGTCAAAGTAACGGGTTCCTTAGTGTTTAAGCCCAGATTGAGAGTTGTTTTGTCGGTAGAATTATCACCGTAAAAAGAGAAAACAGTATCCAATCTATAATATACATACAGCGCGAGAGCCATAGCTGTGCGCGCATATCTACATTGGATCGAGTAAAGTCCCAGGAATATGGCGTCGTCTACTGCTGGTGAATCAGAAAAAATCGGAACCCAAGATCAATATAGATACCTTGAGACGAGGTAATTGATTAACCAACTCTGATTATATTGTCTCTGTGTAAAAGTCACTAACTTTGAGAGAGAATTTATAACAGACAAATTGGGGCAACATAGACCATTATGGACTATGGTGCGAGATATCTCCGCGTATTCTCCAAATTCGCGAGATGTATAAATAGCAACATTGATTCCATTGTAAACGATTCGCTCAATAGGTAACTCTATCTTATAATGAGCATGAGAAACCATTATGAGAGCTCACATGATCATACTAGATGCAATCCGTAAGGCTTATTAGTATTCTGATCTCATCCCATTTCAGAAAGGCTTGAACCATCATAAGACTCACCGAGTTTCGTATCAAGAGAGCAAAACCTCCTTCTATGTGCCTATTCTTATAGTACATACTTTTGGCCGAGCCGATCAAGAATATATAACCACACCAACATGCCTCACGTGCAATAAAGCAACAATAAAGTGATTGCGGTATCGTTGTGATTCCAAGAGAGATTGCCTCTAAGCGGTGTCGCTAAGGCGGTACATTTCCATATAATCACAAATTTCTCTACAAAGCCGAACAACTCATTGCGAGTCAACAATCAGTACTACACACTCTATAGTGACCACTAGGCAATGAACTTAGTCGTCACACCTTTATAATATCAATATATACGTCATAGCCCACCAATTATGGCTAATGACTTCACCGAATATTGCTATATATGAGAATAAGAACACCTAATCATAATTTTGAAAATGAATATGCTCGAGGCTTGATTATATTAAAGTCCAAGCTAAGTTATTCCAAACTTTAGATTTAAGGCGCCGCTGTATAAACTTAAACTAATCCACTGCATCAACCCGTATTATTAGACTATTTTTGGGAATAGCGGTCTTAACTCCCGAAGCGTCTTCAAGATGTGATTTTCAAGAGATTATGAGCTCTCTATATGCGTGAGCGGCAAGGATATATAAAACCACTCTATATAATGAGCATGGTATAGCACAATATAAATACCTGATTATTTATCTAGAGAGATGCTGAGTGCCTTGTCTCTGAATTCTAGTCACTGCACTCTACCCATCCCAATAGTATATTCGCCAGACCCGCAAGAAATATTTCCCGTCATCTGATAATTTTTGACTCCCCAAGCCTTTTACTTTGATTCCGCATCATCTAAGTAAAGCGCGGTTTTCTGTGCGATTACTATTGTCAGAATTGCTAATCCAAAGCACAGCACAAGCGAATAAAATATTTTATTTTGTTGCCTAGTACTCGCACTTTTTCGTACAGTATGAATCCTTCCATTAAATAAAGCGAGCTACTACAAAAGAGTTAAAAATAAAGGGTCTTTGATGCGGAGTGCAGTAAAGCGTATCAGATTTTAGAAGTTCTGAGCAGCGGAGACCAATATATAGCAGTCGTAATATACTATATTGAATGAGACTTGAGCATATGAGCATATTTTATTTAAATGCAACACGGCGAACTCTATCTATTATCGATTTCAAGAATTCATCTAGCATAACTACGGTGTTACTCCTTATTCGCTGGTGAGTACTATGGTTAATCATCTAACACACACTGAGAGACAGCGTCTACAGGCAGTATTCAAACCCTTATGATGTACCCAAAGCATAATAGATCACGTCTATATATCCCTATATGCAGTGGCTCACACCTATCTTAAGGCTAATCAATCTATAGGGTATATATCGTGCTGTGGCTGACTATATGAATAAAAGCGATATAAACTTCTACTATGCACTGTATAGAATCGATGTAAGACCCAGCGCAAAAAAATACTCATATTCAGCATGAAGTATCTTTTAATTCATAAAAGGAATCCGGCTTTCTGCAAACCATGAGCTTAACTTGCCTTTTTACTCTGCGTTTATTAGGCATAATCTAGTTTCTTTCTGTTGTTGCTCACTTGGTATTGGCAAAGTAAGAAACAAATACTAATATCGAGCAACTGATGAGGAGAGAGGCCGACTTGCGATTAACATAAAACGCCATGGCGGCGAAATAATAAAAGGGCAACTCTCTCAAATATATGTCGTCCGACTCAGCTGAGTGTGATGGTCTAATCGTATACTGCCGGTTAATATAGCTCCTATTCCTACAAATCTCGCGATATATCAGAATACTAGATAGCAACTATATAACTGGCAATCGGACCACTCAAGTAGAACTAGTAATCCAAATGGTGCGGCTTCTACACCAAGTCTCTGACTTGAAGCGAGACAATCGGAGATTTACTCAGTTGAGGAGAATCAATTATTCAGCTGGCGTAATATTAGCCGAGAAAAAGCAGACCTTTCTTAATTTCAATGCACAAACTTCATTATATACCCAATACTAGGCTGATTAACTTGAAGCGTAAACTATTGGGATGTCGGAGACTTAGTTACATGAATTCACGCAGCCATGAGACCGCGATACTATACCGTACATTAACTCACCAACACGAGAATCCCAATTTATACAATGAAGCCCTAGCTCTCGCGCAAACTGCGATCGAAATAATCGTACGGAATTGTATTTTTTGTCAGAGTTGGTTCATTAAGTAAATATCTAACAATATATGTAATTGTGATTGATTGCGAGGCCCAGATGTCTAATAATCCCAACACTAGTGGTCTCTTTGAGGATAATCTGCGAAATACTTGAACTAAATGAGAGAAGCTGTCACTTGGGTGTGGTATTAAGACGCAAAACTTTGAAATTCAAGTAAATGACGGATGGTAAAACTAATATTTTTTTTCAAACATAGCGTCAACCACGACTTTTAGCGACGCATATGAAAAGAAAAGAAGAGTGAAGTAATTCGCGCGTCCCGTGTCGCTTGGAGTCCAACCGAGGACCAATTAATGCTCATTCCGAGAAGCCACTCACAAGTTATAAGAACTGATCCTTGATAAAGGAACTAACTTCGATCTTATGGTGTCCTATGACTTCCCTAAAGGATACACAGAAAAAGAACATCCACGAGCTAGATATTGCTGGATAGGGATACATCGATGAATTTTTCAAATGTGAACGACTAACTTGACGATGTCTTAAATATAAGTCTGCGTACTATACATACATAACTCACGCCAAAATGAAATAAATCGAGAGCTTGAGGTTTCACTACATAGTATTTATTGACTTGCAACCAAGAAAAATAGGCAAATCTCGTATCGACTATAAAATGAATAAGAGTAAGTCTAAGCTAAGTTCCAAACTCATCTCTGTGGTTTTTTCTTGTTAATTGATTTCAATTAAAAGATTGAACAAAACCAAAAGCGCCAAACCCAGCGAAAGATCCAGGGAGAGTCAAAATATTAACTACCAGCTTATACTGAATGGAGTGATCGAATTCCCTATTCTTTCTCTATTTCTAAATAGCTGCTGTAATGAGTGCTTACGAGATATTAAGAATTTAAAATTCTCTTCTATATTTCTTCGAATCTGAGAGAAGTCGCTCAATACAGGTCCGAGCTGTTTTCGGAATAATATCATGATTAGATTCCATATAGACCCAGCATGCTGGCTTGTGAGTCATGTATAAGTTAAACACATGCTAGTCAATTTCTAGAGATCAGGCATTTATACCGAAGTCACTAGCCTCATCGTAGAGTGTGCCTGAGATGCGACATGAGCGGGAAAACGTGAAGAGTGAGTTAGTTTTTTTTAATTCTTTGAGAATTGTATCCCAAGGAAAATACATTATTCAAAGCATGTTCCGACCATACGTGTTAATGAGCAGCAATCTAAGTGGTATATTCCATACCTCCACCAAGATCAATCGGCACTTCGTAGGCGCTATCGAATTTTGGCGAGCTTAAATTTTTATCAAGTAAGAGAGTTCAAATGATCTACAGACGACAAGAGTTATGTTGCTAACTTAGAAGCCAGACTTCCAAACTTCGCTGCTTTCGACAACGGCAATACGCAACTTAGGAACTATGGAACCATTAGTGCAAACTCCAGAAAAATAATCAAGTGTGTATCCAATGTCGCCCTCGTTCGCCCCTCCGTTTGATTTGAGAACGTAATTATTGGCTAAGATTTTTTAACGATACTCCTTCGTATCCTAGCGTAAAGAGACGATGAGCTTTGGGGTATCAAAGATCTATTAGAGTAGGAAGCTCCCTAGGTACCGCAATTCATTTTGATTAATGGAAGGGAATGTCTTATCCTTAAGACTAAATTCGGCCAAAAAACATTTGTGATCAAAATGCAGGAGCAAGAGGCGTAGTCTGAAAAAGAGATTAAAAATCCGATATCACAAAGCAATCCAAATGCTCGAGCGGATTCGATCGTATCAGTACATAGTGCCCGGAGAAAGCCAGGTATGGCCTAGTGAGTTCGATAATATTCTGTGCTTATTCTCGTGAAAAAAGACTGGATATTTGAATTCTGAGCAAACGCAACGGAGACTGATGTGGCGAATAAAGCGAAACCTTATGACTCGCGAAACCGTCGTCGACACGAATTGCTATAGGCGGAAAGAATTCCTATTTCATACGTAAAATTTGAGAGTCTTAAAATACACGTCGAATTCTTAATCAGATCAGCGAGCTTTTTAATTCACTAGAATATCTGGATAAGTCTTAGGTGTTGGTGACTCGACGGAACCCAGTAATTACTTAAAACCCCGGAATTACCACAACGTCTTAATGCCTAGAAAAATGTGTCTTAATGTGGAAGATCACAAATCGGGAAGGCTGCTTTGGATGAGCCTTTAAAATCATTGCTACAGTGCGTAATACAGTGCGATCGTGAATCAAAACTCTCACTTGATTTTGACAGGTGAAGGGATTTGGAATGTGCCTTTACAAATTCCGAAGCTCTCATTATGCGACTGCGCCGATTAGCAAGAAAGTGCCTCTGGGTGAATTTACCTCAACGGGCCATGGTGGCTGGAGCAGCTAGTGATTACGGAAGAAGACGATTCTACTACGAATCCAAGGATAGATAATCGCATCTTCTGACACTTTTACGAGAAGCGTAAAGTTTAAAAAAATTGGAATGAGAGCAAGAATATATGAACATGTCCAATTTTTTGGATGGATTTGGCACCTATGCGCGAAAATAAATAGTGGTGAAACGGCAAATAAAATTAGGGAATTAGGGATTAGAGCTGTGGAGAATGCGAGAGAGTCATAATAAGAGGATCTTTTTCACAGGCCAAAGATAAATCCTAAACCTACGATCTCAACTAACACTATATTTATCGTGCGAGCGAACTAGCAAACACCTCGAAATGAAGTGCGAAAACAGAAACCGTATAACACTAACGTTGATCAAAAAACGACGAAACATGAAACGGAAACTGATATCGTTGACTCTCCGAGGACAATAAATCAAAGAGGATGTATAGAGAAATAAAAACGAGATCATAATAAAACTCGTTTCAATTTATCAGTCGATTACTGTCAGTAACTAGTTCTAAAATCTTCCCTTTCGAACTTGCCATTGTCAGCCAATAAAGTGTATGAGAGACTATTCCGGTTGTATGTTTTCACTGCTCGAAAACAGCACGTACTACGCCCATAACTCCTTATGAAGCTTACAGCGGCTGATTTATGGAGGGAAAGTTCGCAAGAAGTATGGCATTTCCGAAACCTGTTAATGCAGTCCTTCAATAACTACCAGCATATCTTCTAAAGATTGTGTAATAATGCTCCTGCAAAACTATATTATCGAAGTCCGAGAGACAATTCATAGTAACTGTGCTTGCGTCGTTGACTATATTTTGGAGACGGGCGCAATGGTTTGACTGATATTTGGCAGTAGAGTCATGTGCGTTGCTCATTCAGAGGAAGGATTTCTCACAGAACGTGTTATAGAACCCTCCGAAACAGGTCAACCGTCAAGCAATATTATGCACCAACGTGACTCTCCAATCTTTCTGTGATTAATTAAGGCGTGAGCATAAAGTATTAAGATGCAATCAAAATAACGAATAGATGAGCAGTCAAATACACCTGGCACTCTAGTAGCATTCGGAATGGCCCGCGTTTATTCGAGTATCCCGGATAACCTTAATCCAGTATCCAGATACCTAACTGCTCAATGATGGACGTTTGACACTCTGCGATTCAACTTCCTTCTTTCGCAGAATAGACAATGTATAAAATCTGCTAACAACATGCTCACAGTCCGTTCGGATCTGCATCAGTAGTTCGAGAACTAATTTGATATTTGTATGTAGTAGAAGTAACTGATCCGTCACTCTTCTTGACTATCTGATTGAAGGAAGATACTGCCAGGCAATGAGAACCAAAAGTCTAAGTGGATCTCAAGGAAGTCAATATTCTCCTCTAATTACATTCCATGTAATCAAATTATGGAAAGTGAAGTAAACTCTTTTTCCCACGGCAACATGTGAATCGATCCCCACACCCTAAATGAAGAGCATCAACCTCTAATCCGCTATATGCAGCGGAGAGCTACTTACCGATACAGAAAGGAGTATTTCCGTAAAACATCTAATAACGTCCCACCGGCATTGGCCAAATTATTTCTTCGAGTTGACAGGTGAAAGAGTCAAATAGAGGGCATATCACTTCTACCAGAATCAGTAACACTGGTGGTTGCCGAGAGACAGCGAAAAGTTACTAATGGCGAGTTAAGTTCTTGAGAAAGAGACCTCTTTACCGAATGCCTTAACCATAATTTTGTCCAAGTGACTAAATCCTCTTACCATTGAAGGGGAAATCTTCGTAGCGTCAGTACTCCCATACTAGATTTGACCTCAACCCTTTTCAAATATAGAGTAAGGTACACATTTTAGACATAGATCTTCGCTATATAATATAGGGGTTCTACGATTCCATTGACCTTGGAGATTGGAAACCACTAGACTGATGTACCGCGATTGCTCTCCGTATCGATGTCGACACAACCTTTTTCTGACATACACTACTAATACTGCCTTGCGGAAAGAGACACAAAGATGCAGATCGTAATAACACACATACGGAGAAGCACACAACCTAACTGTCAAACACTTCGTTAAGATCATTCCAGAAAACTCTAATAACTATGCCATCGACCGTGGCCTTGTATAATGAGCTATGGAACTCCGTGCGATACCAGGAGAATCCCCGTTCAAATGGTAAAGAAGACCAACACTTGGACAAAATATCAACGTTATAAGGAGCAATATAATCGTGAAGGAGCGCCTATATTCCAAGCACTTACGGGCTCTATTAGGAATATTCACCTACATAACACACCCATTTTAGATTCCATTAACACCCGCGAGAAGCGACCTACCCATTTATCGTTCTCGCTGCCCAACACGAGTTGACTACACTGCGCGTGCAATAGCCATTATACCACATCCATTCACATAAGTTCATCCAATAAACATCTAGCCTGAAAAAGTATATCAACACTACAATCCATGGTAAATAACACACAAATTGAGACACATACTAGATTTTATTTGAAATTCACCTTACTAATCAATCACTCATAGGCGTTCCCAAACAAATAATGATATTTGATCAACTTCTCCCCCACTAGCATTTCGAATTTATACATCTCTGAAGCCGCTAGTAGTAAGAGTCACACAAAGTCCTCGAGAATCGGCTACCGTGTCTCCTCTTTATGCTTTGTGGTTTTCGCGATATTCCGTTTAATCACACAAATGAGTACCAATACCAGCTTATTACCAGCCACGCAGATGGACTAGTTGTTCATCTTTTCCTTGAAGATAGCACAAGTGTTCTTACCGTACTCAGAAAAAAACTATGATTTAATTATATTATGTTTGTACAATACTCTTTTCTTTAATCTACGTGTAAATTGGAGAGTTAAAAAATAAGAAAACTACATCAACTCGATATTCGCATATTCGCAGTCACCAAAACCGATGACCTGGTAATAGTTGCAAAATCTACTTAAATTTCTTGTCCCCATCCCTCCAGTTAGTCAAAGTCCGTCCAATGCCTATTTGGAGCCGTTCAAAATAATTACAGACTATCCAATCTTGAAGCCTTAAGCTGCAGCCACTCACCTGAGTCCCTCCATAATCACGATATCATAGTTGCGCTATAACCCGTTTGAAGGACAGAATCCAGTAAGATCGGCCCTAAGCATACTAATTCAATTTTAATAT
>Ga0163217_1004840_pt1 | contig 10041 bp, 8 predicted proteins | sample SynspAceP_FD_185933 | JGI IMG/M metagenome (GOLD analysis project Ga0163217, IMG submission 185933) | Saline lake microbial communities from Ace Lake in Antarctica - Synechococcus sp. Ace-P (PacBio error correction) | ecosystem: Environmental > Aquatic > Non-marine Saline and Alkaline > Saline ...
TACGGCTGCCTGCACTGCCCCTTGGGCTTGGTGCACGTCTTAGCCGTGCGTTGGTGCCTTGGGGGGTCGTTCGGCCCAGCAGTCTTCGGCCGTCGGCTCTCCCGCGGCGCTGTTTAGCCACCTTGCTTGCCGCACGACGCTGTTTCCGTGTCGATGGGCTGACAACTGAGCTGGCGTTTTCTCTTCCCCTCTGCTGGCCAGCCTTTCATCCCGATGCTTCGCTCTGTTCCCTCCGCGCTTGTCTTGGCCGCTCGCGACGTTTGGGCGCCCGGTTGGTCACCTCTGCGCCCGCCCTTGCCTCTGCTCCTCCCAGGCCCGTTGGCGGCAGCCGGGCTCGGGTTGGTGGGTGGTTTGGTGCCCGCATGCCCGCTGACCGGATCTCCGGTGTTTGGTGACCGTGCGGCTGACCCGCTGCTTCTGTGGGTGTTCGCGGTGCCCGCTGCGATGTTGGCTTCGTGTTTGGATCCGTGCCGGCTTCGCTCTCGCTGTGCTTGGGGCTTCCGGTGTTTGGCTGACCTGCTTTGGTGGCCCGCTGCATTTGCCTGGCTCTTGCCCGTCCCTCCACCCTCGCCGGTCCTTCACCTCCTCCCTGCGTTGCCGCTCATCCCTCACCTTTAATTCACTCCCCTCGGTAACCGATTTGTCCATCCCCTCCTCTTTTTTCTCGCTGGTACCCCTTCAGCGCCTTTTCACATTCGCCTCTCCGCCGCTGGGCTTGCTTTTTCCCACTTCCCTGCTATCATCGTCCTTCGTTCTTATTTTTCCTGTTCCGCCTTCGTTTTCCCAGAGTCCGTATCGCTTGCCCCTCTCCTGGGCTTCCGTCCTGTCGCTGTAATGTGTGCCTCTTTGTCGGGGCTCTCTCATGCCGCCCTGTGCCCTCCGGGCTGCTGGCCTGTGGCACTACGCCCCCTTGCACCCAGCAATGGCTGTCCTCCTGGCCGCCTCTTTTCCCACACACCTTCGGCTCGTGCCCCCTTCTGCCTTTTTCCTGATCCATGCCATTGCTTGCGTGCCAGTCGACTATCCGTCCCTCGCCGTGTCCGATCAGATTCGCAGCGGCCCTTCCCTCCTGCCGTTCCATCTCTTGTTCTATAACTCTGTTTCTTGCGCTCCCCCTTCCTTTCGTTGGCTCTTTCTTTGCCCCCTCGGACTTCATTTTCCTTGCTAGCCTCACTCAACCGTTTTCCCCTTCGATCTCGGTCCTTTTTCCCCGGCTTTTTTGGGGCTGTCCGCCGCCACCACCTGCTTTGGTCTTTCGTATGCCGCGCTGCCTTGCTTTTCCGTGATGGCCTCTCTTCTCATTTTTGCTCCTCTTCCCCGCTGCCCGCTCGAATTGCCCTTTCCCTTGGGCGGACCCGACTCCTGCCAGACATGCTTTCTCCCCAGATCCAATGGTTTCGCGCTTCTTGCTTGTCCGGAGTCCCGGCTTTTCCCCTGGCTGCGGGCCAGGATTTTTCTTCGTGTGACACCCTCCAGCCTCCACGGCTATTGCCCACGCTCTCGCACCTGTCGCCCATTTTTGGCCTTTTTGCCTGCCTCTTCCTCTGCCCGCCGTGGCCCGCTTCTGCAGCACTCCTTCCCATACATTCCTTCGCTTTGCTTCTCTCTTTTCCGCCCGGGACTAGTCTACTGGTCTCCTTTCCCCGCTCGCTTCCGACCCTCCCTGTGTCTCTTTGGCGTCATTTTTGGGCCTTCGCACGCCTGCTCGCGAGCTGGCTTTTCCTCCCACGCCTTGCACGCCCCCCGTCTGCCTGACCGGTTCCTTTGGGCTCCGACGCTCTTTTTTTCGACCACAGCCCGGCGGGTTTCTTCTTGCGTTATTTGCGCGCAAGGCACCTGGCGCCCCTTGCTCGTATTGCCGTTTTCGTCCGGGATTCCACTTGCCGCCGAATCTACGACCTGCCTTCGCTTTTAGCAGTCTTGAGGTCGTCGCGTTGCGTTTTTTCCGCCGCGGGATCGTCCTGAGGCCTGCCACCTGGCCTTCTTTCCCTTCCCTCGCTGACACGGCACCTTTGGGTTTTTTCTTTGTTTCTGCCTCAATCTCTTTGGGCCCGGCCTCACCGTCGTCGACCGCTCCACCTTGGCGCCGCTTCATTTTTTCCTCTCTCATGCACCCTCCCGTCCGGTGTACTGTGCGCCTGCCGCCGGTTCTCACTCGCTGCATTGCATTGCACTTCTGCTGATCACTTTCTTCTCACGTTGGGCTCTGCCCTACACACGCCGTTTGCAGCCAGGCCGTCTGCTCTCCCCGTCCGGACATCACTCTCTTCCAGGGCCCCCTTTGGTCTTTCACTGGCCGGCGCCGGGCCGTTTGGCTGCAGCCCCCCTTTTTTCCGTTCCGCCCCCCCGTCTCACTCTCCACATTCTGGCTCGTTCTGTCCTCTGGGTTTCTGCTGGATCCGCCTCCTCTCCTCCGGTTTGTCTATTCGGCGGTTTGCTGAGCCCCGGGACGTTCCGCCACTGCTGGTTCGCCTTCTTTTTTTGGTTCTGCCACCGCTCGGCCCGCCGTCTCGCGTCTGTCCCTTCTTCGCCCCCCGCCCTCTTGGGTTGTGCTGCTCGCCTATTGCGGGCTCGCTTCCGCGCCCCACCCCCTCGTGCTTGCATTTCTTCCCGCCACCGTTTCCTTTCCCTGCGGTAGCTATCGGAATTGAAGGAGTTTGAAAAATCGAATTTATGATTCTGAGGCTGCTGAGGCTACTCGAATCACAACAGGGATGGCCCATGTACGACTGCAGATACACCAGTCTCTACGATCGCGGAATGAGACGATTATCGAGTGTACTCGACCGGGGTGCCGCGCCAAGCGCGCTGCGGGAACAAGCTGGTGAGGCCAGAACCAAATCCGGAAAGATTAGATTTTATGCAGATTCGGAGTGTCTTCGGTACACCATCTCTGTAGATCCAAATTTTGAACGCCTAGCCTTCCCAAAAAACACGCAACATCAGTCTTTATATCGCTTATCCTCTTTTTATCCCGCCACGTCCAACTTCGATTACTAGGCTCAGGCGCCCTTGCGTACGGTGTGTCTGGGCCGGGTATCGCGTCTATTCGTATTGGTAGTGCAAACGTTTTACGGTGCTGTTCACTGGTATCTGGCACTAGATTAGTGTACAGAGAACTTAATCGCGCGTACAATTACCGGCAGCAGGGATTAGTAACGTGTATCCCTAGTCGCACAATATGCCAATAAAGAGCACCACCTTTTTTCGTCAAAAGTTCAACATCAGCACGGCGATTCGAATCTCGGGGCAATGGCCATATATGCATCGTTAAAATGACGTCGAGGCACGATGGATCGGCGGCATCGTGCCCGGCACGGCACACCGGAACTGAATACACTTCCTTATGAGATCAGCGATCGTGAGGGAACAAAGGGCTACCTAGCAATTACCTTGGACTGACATCAAGCAGCAAAACTGCCTCCGTATTCAGTAGGAGTCCTGGTTCTAGCAGCACAGAGAACTACGTCCGTAGACGCCTCGCGTGAGGTACGGGAGCGCGCTCTCAGATATGAGCGCGGACCGCAGGGAGAGCACGCAGGAGGCCACGGCTATATTATATACTTGAGAGGTTAGCCAGCCAAGCGCAGGTCAGCCGTTTGTACTCAGGAGTTCTATCCGTAATCACATGAAGCGGTAAGCAGCTGGCGCGTTCTACTGTGAGGAGTATTAAAGATAAGACGTATGGACGATAGCGCATTTGAAGCGAGATAATTAGTTCGTGGTAAATTCGAATCAGGAATCGCACCCTGTCGCACACCAATAGTCGCTTCGCAGCCACAACCTATGCATGGAAGTGAGGCGCGTTTCATCGGTTGCACTTGTGGACCAATGAGTGTGCAACCGATCAATAGAAGCGTTATTACTCAAACTTTATGGTTTCGCCTGATCGTTGGCCTATCGTGCTGGCGAGCACAAATTCCGTGAATATGGCGCAATGCGGCCTGATGGTTGTCTAACGCGCGCGATAGCGGCAGAGACACGTGAGTGCGTTGGGTGACGTTGAGGCGCGCCCGTAACTGCTGCGGAGTAGGACTGGTGAGGGCCACGGAGCCATATACGCTGTCCATTCGAACCTGCTCGAGGGTCAGGTCCAGTCCGACACCGGCAGAGGAGGAGCTGGTATCTGTGTCGCCTTGGCAAGCGGACGCGGCCCTGGCTTAGATAATTTCTGCCGCGATCTGCCGTCCTAGCCACTGGCTGGAAAGCATTCTCTCGAATGCTTTGGGTCATGACAGCATTTATCGGATCTTTGCGCCAGATAACTTCTCCGATGACACGTTCCAGCTCTGAGCATCCTGGCTCTCTGGCGCGGGGCGCCGGCGCAATGTCGGTGTTGATGTTGCGGCGCGCGGAGCGCGCGCGCTGCGCAGGCTTGTAATGTCTCGTGCAAATACCGGTGCTTGAAGTGTCTTTGTCCGCAACGGATCTGACTTATGGCGAGTATATCAGCAACGGTCGCCACAGGCCACGTAAGATTGACCGCACGCGCAAGGTATCTTCTCTGCAGCGGTGAGACACATCGCAGGGCACGCGGACTACAGCGAGGTTCGAGCGTGCGAGCAGTGAGCACTGAGGACACAGGCAGATGTCTAATTGGGGCGGCGTTGGACGAATAGGACTCGCGGCATTATCTTCTTGCAGATTTGCAAGAAGCAATTAACCGGCGAACACACGCAACCACGGCTACGCCAAGGATCTTCTTACAAACTTCGATATTATTTATGTCTTGAAACCAGGGGTGAAATTACGTCAGATATCACAGGATACCCAGCACTTGGAGCGCAGGTGAAAGTCCAATTTGCAGCAAATCGACCGTGAATGGACAAAGAGTGCGTTTCACAGAGCATAGAACACTTCTGCAGAAGTAGGCCGTTTTGGAAAGAAATATGTCAGAAAATTGCGTCGGGCGATTTGACCGAATCCTTGCCTAAATGGAACGTCTTACTCCATCGATGATCCTTATTAATCGAATCAGAGCGACGCTGAAGTGCGGATGGTCGGGTATGGCGTGACTCCGAAAGCAAACGGTCCGTAGGAATAGTTCTGATGAACTCTCCGAATAGTTGTTAGAGCGCCCATCTACACATGCGATAGACACTCTCTATGAGAGCGCGCTGTCTTCCCCGAGACACAGTAAGGGATGTATTGCGTCGAGTTCTACAAAAATTGCGTCGAAATCGCTTTGCAAAGGGCTGTATGTTTACTGCTCAGTCAGTTGATGTCCGTCGAGAGCTCTCGAGCGAATTGACAGGCTATCCAGATCGTTCGCTCTCCCTTCCTCCCGCGTCGGGTTAGCGAGGAGTATGGTTAGGGCGGCTTGGGCGCTCAGAGTATCGGAGTCTGCGTTTTACTTGAGCAGATCACGGGCAAGTAAGCTCGGATCCTATAAGATCACCGAGGAATCTCGCACACACGTCCAGAGGTCGACGTTAAGCTACCGAGAGATGCGCGAGGTCATACACGCATGCCAGATCATGAACATGAGCGTATCGGCTATTCTGGCGTCGACGTCTCTAGAGACACATGGAGAGTCCATAATATCGAGCGCGGTGGCATCACGCAGTTACCCGACACTAGCGAAAGCCATGAGTTTCAAAATCGGCGCGATGGGTGCAGTAGTCTGCGCATCCGGGGCAACGCCTATCGAAAGCCAATTGTAAACTAACGGATGCTGCGGTGTGGGCCGACCCCAGGAACATGCGGGCTGAAACCTCCGAGATACGCTGACCAGATGATCATCTTGTATCGTGAAATGCTACGAACCAAGGCATTTCCTGTTGTAATCATCAGCCTCCGGCTTTTGCCGAAATCCGTGGCCACTTCACGAGTCATGGGGCAAGTGACCACATTTTTTTGCTGCATCTTCACTAGCCAATGGGTTACATTCCCCCATTTCCTCTTAGGGCTTTCGCTTTATACGATTGCCCCAATCTAGAGGGCCGTACTTGTGAATCGTTCCCGGCTACGGCCGGCAGATCTATCGTCTCATCGATCACTGCATCCAAGATGTCCTTTGGGAGGGTGGCGGGCACAAGAGCTTTAGCCGGATAAGGTGCCTACGACATCACCACTTGGAGACTGAGCTACCAGAGACGGCTGAAAATGGGCGTGCAGGAAAACGGGCTCCCTTGGTTTACCGTCGTATTTTTTTGGGGCACATGTTCTCATTTGAGGTAACCGCCGCGTCTTAATTCACCGTCGTTTGGCGTCCCTTGGACCGCCTCAGTATCAGTCCCGCGCGGACTTGTTCATTGACTACTCGAACAAGATGAGGAGTGTGTAGCGATGCACGGGTGTGACCTTCCGGTACAGAGTAGACGTGTCTCGCGAGACCACGGGAGAGGACAGGTGGCTCTCTTGGTGTTTCACATAATGGGTTGCAATTTACGGCGATTTTTCATGATGCTGTGTTTTTTCAAATCCTTCTGACCAATACGGTCTAACCTGTCTCCGCGTACAGCGGCGGAACGTGTCATAGGCGGTAGACCAGGGGGCCATGGCGACTTATCGCGACGTTACTATGTCTCGAACCAGCTCCTTGCAGGTAGCGCAGCACGACCGCACCACCAGCGAGCGTAAGGCGTATCCCCTCATCTCTACACATATCCCATCACAATCTAACGCTCCCAGCACAGTGCTCCGCGTTCCCACGGCGGTGCATATGAGAGACGCGATGAAACCAGGAAGTATTTAAAAAACTCTCGGGTATAGTAGTCAAAGTCCGCGCACAGACCGGCCCGCAACGGGCACGCTGCAAGGGTATACCCGTGGGCAGCGATTGCGAAATTACACTGAATGTCGTATTGAATCGGCGTGCATATTGACCTCGAGTCGTTGACGGACCGTCATATACACTGTCTAGGCAGTATATCTCGCACGGTGCGGCATGCAGTTTCCGTGGAACACTAGTGAAGAGCGCGAGTGTGGGTTCCAAACCAACGAATTTCTGGGACCTGTGAGCGCGAGTCATGGTCCAGTACAGAAACATTCTGCCATGGCTGACTTCCCCCTGCAGGAGTGGAGAAAAATTATCACTTCTGTTGCTCGAGGTTGTGAGTATGAGCGACGTTCGCCCTCTCGATACAGAAGTGCGCCCGGCATATCGCTCGCACTCGGAGAAGAGCTGCGGATCCCTCTGAGCTCAGCGGATTCTCTAATGGCACTCCAGGAACCGCACCCATCTTTCAACATTTTTGATCAACTTCATCATCCAGCAGTGACCATGCTTACGTCGCTCCCTTTGCCGCCGCAGCAACTCCAGCGCGGCATCCACAGCTTGAAATTCGCTCCACCGGACGACCATTATACTTTTGCCCCGATAAAAGTGCGCCAAGGTTTTCCTTCATAGATAATGGCATGACTTCTCTCCACGTCTTCCTCCGGGAACATTCATTAGATTAGGCAAATCATCGAATCCCGTGGCCCAATACGAATTTCTTGGGTTTTGGTACTTGAATTTGGAGGCGTTTTTGATTTTTGGAAAACGATCTCCCCTGTCTCACGCTTTTCGGGGAAAGCGTTTTCCTGACTGACCTTCGGAGTTTACATTTTAGGTCAAAGTGGAAAAAAAATCCTTCGGGAATATTCCAAAGCCCTCAGTTCCTATGTAGGTTTATTTCCCACTGACATAAAAGGGAATGTTGGCCATCTCCAAGCGAATCTGAATGACGAAAAAACGTCCATATTCCACGCGGGTAGTTGGAAGATCGAAGTTGGTCAGGTGTTCCTTTCCAAATGACTAATTCAATCCCTGCTTTTTTTGCTTCCCACAACCGAAGGCTGTGCCCATTGGGGCCTGCCCTCCCAATAATAATGAGGTCAAAATTTTTTGCATGGACTAGGTTGAATTTAAATGAAGGCTGTAAAGGAAAGAGGGCAGTGTCCCTAGGTAATCCCATCCTTGATTTGGTAGGTTCGTTCCTTCATTCGGGAACAAGCCCTGAAGCTCTTGAACCTAACCCGCTATGGGCCTGAAACAGTTCCGTAGCGAATTCCTCCGATTCGGAACAAACTGTGCAGACAGTGCTATCGATCCATATCAATTAGGAACCCAGTGCTTGGAAGTCTCCTCCAATTCAATTAGTTTTCGGGGATTTTAAGATATGCAACAGCTTATTTTCATTAGTTCAGTCTCCATGCGATGTGTAATTGGTGCTTTTGCCAATTCGGTTTTTGGCCAAGGATCATTCAGCAATCCATTGCTGATAAGCATGAATTCCGGATTGATCGCTCAAATTCCATCCCATAATTTCACTCACAGAAATACCAGAGACTTTTACCATCTGAGACCCAAGAGAATTGAAGCTTCGTAATTTTCCCTGAGCTTTCCGCGAGCCCCAGGTATTTGCTTTCGGAGCAGAATTGACCTTCCAGCCAATTCTGGACCATTGCCCTCTACTAATTATGGGCTTTTAGTGAAGTGGAAGAAGTCACGATCGTTAGTCAGTAAAGCCCAGCCGATCCATTGGAATGAAAGCCCACCCAAGTCCCACCACTCCGGAGATCTTTTCCTGCATAAATCTTGCTTCCATTGGTGTAAGTTTTTGGTGGGTCGTTAAAACCTCAATCTCGCATTGGCTGAAATAACCAGTGGGCAATCAGGATGAACCTTCCAAAGCAATAAGCTCACTAAACACATATTCTAAAGTAAAGACAAAGGCCCGGTATTAACCGCCTTTTGGCAATATTATACTTTGATTCTTGTAAACTTGGGTACGTCCTGTGCGCCTTTTTCCACCTGGGGGTAAAGGTTTCCTGATCCCATGCTGGGCAGTTCGGCTCCGAGTTCCAATCGCTTCGGCTAAATCCTGCGATTAGAAATAAACTGGCTTTCAACGAACAACTTGCGTCCCAGCCCAAAACGCTTCCACGAATAAATTAATTTCCTTTTTCTTGGTCGAAAACTGCATTGATTGCTAATGTGCCTCTTGTACATCGGGCGATAGTGGCTTTGCGATCTCCAGTGACCCAAAATAGGGAATAGCACTTACATCAGTAATGGGTTCTGAAAAGATGGCAGGTAGGCCTAGATCGTAATCAATGTCAGTTTTTCTAACGATGTACGTCAAAAGTTGGCAATCGTCTCCTATCGGCTTTCCATCCCGAAAACACCGCCATTAAGTGAAGGGTTCAGTCGAAGCCAATTCGATTTTCAGGGCATTACTTCTTGATTGCATCCTTGATCTTCAAAGAAGGATTTTTGCACGGTTCTCAATGCTTTCCACCATATCCCATCCATCGACATTGCTGGTTCTGTGAAAACCTGATGAAGTAAAGTAGCCAATTTGAAAGAGTGAAATTTCCACCACCCGTCAAAGCCCAGCTTCCATCGCATTTTTTGCCGCGTTTTTTGAATCTAAGACCGGTTTTGCGAATTGAATCTCCTCAATCGTCATCTTCTTTGGGAGTGAACTGCTTTCTTTAAGCCTTTTGGCGTAAACGATTTTGCATGCGGATGATGGCAGATGGGGCTACTGGTAATTCACCATTATGAAAATCGGAGAAAGAAAATTCGTCCACGTGCCATAGCTAATAAAGATGTGACGCACCGCTTCTTGTGACAGCTTCAGTCTAACTTTTTTTCCCATTCCTCACTTGCTCTGGAAATAAATTCCTGGAGTGTCTTTGAAACGTCAATCCAACGGCTTGCTTTGAAACTTTGTGATCCTTCGGTATTGATCAATCCCGCTGAGGCCACGCGCTTATAATATTTTTACATGATAGATCAAATGGGGTATTTCCTTCATTCGCGCTCGGCTTCTGGTCAAAGGGGCCATCCATCCTCGATTGGAAAGATTTAAAATCACCAACCTGCATTGGTTGTACAAGTGGTTCTTTGGGACTTCTCATATTCAGATGAATTGGTTTAGTTTTAAATTCGATGTCTATACAACTGTTTTGCCGCCGCTACTCAGCTTCAAAGAATGGATTTTTTAATATCTCCGACCGGCTACAGCTTAATCGCGAGATGAAAACTGATTGTGTCAGCATCGAGTTTTTGATTATATTTTAGATTAAAACGCTCTAGTCATGAAAGTA
>Ga0163217_1016940_pt1 | contig 10041 bp, 17 predicted proteins | sample SynspAceP_FD_185933 | JGI IMG/M metagenome (GOLD analysis project Ga0163217, IMG submission 185933) | Saline lake microbial communities from Ace Lake in Antarctica - Synechococcus sp. Ace-P (PacBio error correction) | ecosystem: Environmental > Aquatic > Non-marine Saline and Alkaline > Saline ...
ACTTGAGGAGGGAGAAGGGGAATTCGAAAAAAAACTGGAGCAAATTCCCCCGCCCCAACAGCCAAAAAAACCTCCCTGAATCCGCACCTTTCAAACAATTCGCGCCCCCGCCCTTTTCGTAACTTGGAGCTCAAAAGACCGAATTCCTGGGTAAAGTGGAAATGGCGCAGGCCCCGCGCCGCCGAAAACCATGGTCCGTTCAGACTATTTCCCGGTGTGGAATCAGCGGTGTTCGAGAGTTTTACGCCTTCTCCGTCGAAAATTTCCCGCCCATCACGGGTGGAGGGCTTTGGTTGCATGTCAGCTCGCTCAAGACGATCCTGGTACGAGTACCCGCCCCGGCCAAAACCGGCCTTGGTCGGTCGCAAGAACCGCCGCACCTACAGGCCTCGGAGATGTGGTGGACGTTGGAGATTCAGAAAAGGTGGATGTGCTGCGCCATCAAAAGATCGATCTGATCGTCGTTCGAAAACGGAGGAGACCCCAGACGGCCCGAAGCCGTCAGCCAGGCGAACCGATCAGGAAAAGCAGCCCACCGGTGAGGACTGAGCCGTGGCGCCGGTGGTGTTTTTGCTCCGTCCTCGGGCGCTTTTCGGGCCCAATGCCCTGGCGGAACCGGAGCCTTCCAGCTCCTTTGCCTTGAAGCTGGCGAGGAGGTTTGAACTGATGCGCCAAGCCCGTGGCGCCCATCGGCGGTCTGGCTGGCCCGAACAGGGTGGGTGCGCATTTCCCTCTGAACCTGAAGCTGCAGACGCTGTTCTTGGCGCGAGCGCACACGGTGTGAGCTCCGTCAGTTTGGCGCTGGCAACCGCTGGAATGATCAAGGCCGCTGTCGATCGCCAGCGGCAAAGCTTTCCCATCCCGGGGCAAATGGTGATCTTGGGCCGCGAGCATGGGAACAGTCGGTTCGGATTGCCAGCGGTGTGGGCCAACCCGACTTAGTCGAGAGGGTGGGCCGATGTCCACCTCAAGGAAGGCCGGCCGCTGGTATTGCCGCCCGCGAGAGATGCCGTGGAACCTGATTCATGCTGCGCAATCTGACCCGCCCCTGGCTGAAGCGGGGGCCCGGATTCGGCCCACCGTTCCCCCGCCTGGTAATCACCGGCCCCACCCACCCCTTGAAGAGATGGTGGATTTTTTCTGGTCATTCGGGTGTTCGATCTTGGGTTATGGACTTGGGCGCCTGAAGCGCTGGGAAGGACCGGTCGACCTCTGCGCCCACCGCAGAACCACTGGCTCTGAATCACGGTCGGAAATACTCTTCCTGAAGTCACTTGCTGAACCGCTCAATCAACCTGCCGTTTTGCTGGCGGGCCGGACCCCGTGCTCTCCCGTCTTCTGCTTCCTTCCCCTGCTTCGCTCCCCTGCTGGCGGTCTGCTGGTCGCGGCGATCAACCCCCGGCACGACTTCGCTGCGGCTTTGATCTGGAGCTTGCCGGCCTTGCCGCTGGGTGCCTGGGATCGGTCTGGCTGGCGCTGGCGGTGGCAAAGCCCTCAGTGGCCGCTTCAACCGCCCTGGCCCTGAAAGCAGGGCGGCGATTCCAGCGCCAGCGAACTCCGCAGGCAAGAGCAGCACAGGCGCAACGGCGAAAGCACCGTCGCAAACGACGGAGGATGCCAAGGTCGCCAGAAACCGGAGAGAGCCAGCCCCGCAGCCAGCCGTTCACGCCGCCGGCCTGGTCTTGGCCCCGAGCGGGCCCCCCAGGAAATCCGCTGCCCACCGTCTCTGTCCCCCTGTCCGGGTGATTCGGCGGGGCCCCAGCGACAGTTGCTGGCGCATGGAGCAGGCGCGGGCGCACCGCCATGACGCCTGAAGAGGTGCTGAGAACGCCCCCTTGGGCGGAGGATGGTGAAGACGCCCCTAAAAGTTTGCGCGAAGGTTCCCCTAATCGAGGTCTGGTGGCCGTTGAGCGGATTCCACCAGCTCCCGCCCCCAAGACTGAAGCCAAAGCCAAGCCGGCTAGCTGGCGGCAGTCCAAAGCAAGCCGCCCGCTCCGGAATGACAAGGCCATTTTGCGGAGTTCATCCCCAGCTCTTCCTGCTCGGCCCGACCAGGAGATCAAGTCCTATGGAGGTCCCCGATGTGGAGCTGAGCTTTCCTGAGCCCCCCATGCCGGTGGTGGGCTTGTTTCCCCTGTTGCGGTGCCTCGGACGTTCTCCTCACCGGTGGCGCGGCCGCTTCTTGCTGTGCTTCACCGCCGCCCATCGGCTCCCAAAGACATCGCCCTGGCCGAATCAGGCAGTGACCACCTGCCTGGAAGCCCTTTCTTGATTGATGAGCGCAAGAACCCACCCTGGCCCTGCTGCTCCTCCCGGGTGGATCTCCTCTCCGGCTCACATGGCCAGAAAATGGGCTCGGCCCGAACTTGAGCAACACACGCAGATCGCTGCCGCCTTCACATCCCGGCATCCAGGCGCTGAAGCCCTACGATGGGGGCACGCATTTTGGCTGAAGCGCACGCAATGGTGCCTCCCGATCGCCGCCCCAGCGCCCCTGCCGGCTCGCAGGCCCAAGGCCGTTCAAGAGAAACCCGTCAAGGACAACAATCCTGAGCCGCGGTCTACACCACGATTTCGACCGCCATGGCGGCGATGGATCTGCGGCCCAAGAGGTGGAGCTCGAAAGCCATTCTGCGAGAGTTCCGCAAGGATTACAACCGCCATCACTTCGTGTCGCAACGCCGAATTCGATGCGCCGCCGACAAGCTCGATCCCGCAACCCGAAAGGTGTTTTGTGGAGTTCCTGGACATGACGCACGTCGGAAATTCTCCGGTTTCCTGCTCTCAAAGGAATCAGCGCCGCAATCAAAGAGAAAACCCCTTGTTGGCGGATGCTTTGCGCACATGCCCGATAAGCGCGCCAACGCCGGCCTTCCTAACAAGTCGAATGGGTGATTTCCGGTCTGCAGCTCGACCTGGGCTTCCTGACCGCCATTATAAGGCGTACACCTTCTTCCAGCAGCCGAAGTTCATCTTCTACGCCACCTACTCTCTGAGAAGATCGGCTACTGGCGCTTACATCGCCAGCTATCCGCCACCTGCACAGCAAATCCAGAGAGCAAGATTCCCGATCTTCAACTTCTTCGAAATGAACTGGTGCCAGGACGAAATCGCCAACGGCGAACTTCTTCGATGCCTCTGATGAAAGCCCCAGCCCCAGAACACCGTGCGCTGGTCCTTCAGGCCGTTTGTGGTGCCGCTTCTCCTACTGGCCGTGTTCGCCACCAATGTATGTGCGCGACCGTGGCTCGCAAGGAGTTTCTCGAGGCCCTCGGCCTAGATGCCCGCGCTACGACCAAATGGGTGATCCGAGAAAAACCAACGAAACCTCCGCCAAGGTGTTTCCGTGGTGCTCTAAATGTGCCCACCCCAAGTTCTACGAAGCGGCTGAGCGGATCGTCAACCAACAACAGCGCCCTGAAGCGCTGCTGATCAGTCCGGTGGGCTTCGCCCCCGATCCGCATCCTGCGCAAACTGCCCTTCTGGGCGGCCAAATGCCTGGAGATGGCTCAAGCTCTTCCTTGATGGCTCCCGAATCCGCAGCGAGACTCCCAACCTGCGGTGCGCTGAACCCAAGGTTTCGCGTTCAAAGGTTTCGCATCAAAAGGCCCACACACGTTCGCACCAACCCCACCACAAACCTCTTGTTGCTTCCCCTTCCCCTGGCCCTGGTTTCAGCTCGATCCTTCGACCTGAGCTTGGCGATCGAGGCTGGAGCTGGGCTGGCCTCAGGCCCGCGCCCGCCGGAGCCAGCCTGGTGGAAGTGGTTTTCTCGAGAGCCACCGACCACATCGGTCTGCTGGCCGAGCAGGACAGCATCACCAATGTCAGCCGCGGCGTTTTGGGCAAGGGCGCTGGCATCCGGGTGTTCCGCGAGGAGCGCGATGGCTTCGGTCCTCCACAATCGACCTCTAGCGGCGCGGCTGATGGCGGCCCTTGGAGCAGGCCCTCGCAATGGCTTGCCTGGAGCGCTGGCCAGCAGCGACTCCAGCCGCTTTCGATCGGCGCTCACCTTCAGGCCTGCGCGATTACGGCCAGAGCAAACAGGCCTTGGGTTGGACAATTGCCCCGGCTTGGGCGGAGGCCACCAGCCGGCGTTCTGGAGGGCACCGCCCTGCTCGAGCGCCACGGCCACACCTGCAGCCCGCCCGGCAGCTATGCCCCGCGACTGGCAGGAGGTGAATGGTGGCCGCCAGTGAATGGCACCGTTCGCCCCCGACATCCGCTGCACCAGTCGGTGGGCTTCAAATGCACTGCCGCCGATGGGAGAGCCACCGGGCCAAGCCAGGGCGGCGGCCTATGGCAGCAGAGATCGCCCCCGATGACCCTGCGCCTAGTGGGACCCCAGCGCTTCGGCCGCAGAGATCTGCGGCCAGCGCCCCAGGCCATGCTCCGCGCCGAATTACGTCGAAGCCGGCAGCTACCCGGTGGTGCTGGCAACCGCTTCGGCGTGTGGATCTTCCACGAAGCCTGCGGCCACCTGCTCGAAAACCACCCAGGTGGAGCGGGGCACCACCACCTTCGCTGAGCAGGTGGGCAGCCGATCGCCCATGCGGCGGTCACGGCCGATCGATGAGGGCCTCCAGTCAGCGGCGCTTCGCCAGTCCTTATCGATGACGCGAGGCATGGACCTGAGCGCACCGTGCCTGATCGAGAACCGGCGTTGCTCAAAGCCGCTTTCCTCATCCGACCAGGGCCGGCGAACTGGCGCATGGGCACGCCCGCCCGTCGCAGCGTTGCGACGCCAGAGCCATTCCTTCGCCGCCGCCAGCCGCATCGCAACACCTTTCATCGCCGCTGGGGCCCCACACAGCCCCGGCTGACCTGATCGCTCGATCGAGACCGTGGCTGTATTAAGTCGATGTGGCCGGCAGCGTCGGCCCCACCGGCCAGTTCAATTTGCCGTCGAGGAGGGCTACCTGACATCGAGAACGGAGAACTGGGAAAGCCGGTGAAGGGAAGCCACCCTGATCGGTGAAGCCAGGAGGTGAAGCCACGCATCTCGATGTGTGCCAACGATCTGGAACTGGCCGCTGGCCTTTTGTGGGCTCGGTGAGCGGCAGCATCTTCGGTGACGGTCGGGCAGCCCACATCAAGCGTCGACAGCATCACGGTGGGGGGGCGATGAGCATGGCATCCGTCACTGAGCGCCACGACCCCAGCCGCTGCCAAGGCTCCTGGCCTCGATGCCGTCCAACTGGGCCAAACAACTGGAACGCCTCGCCGGCCGATCTGGGCATCGAGCGATGGGATCTTCGGGGCCGCCTGCAGCAACCGACACGTCCGTGCCAGGTCGAAACCGTGGTGAAGCCAAGCACTCAAAGGGCCCAACGCAGCTCGATCACCGTGCGGGTCTGGAAACGGCGATGGCTGGTGGCATCAACCAAGCACCTCCGATTCTCTCCAAGGCGGGCCTGGCGCGCGGCCCTCCGCCGGCGACAAGGAAGCCAGCGCTATGGCAACGCCAACGACACACCGGCCTTTCACCCTGGCGGGCGCTCCCCTGGAGCCCCCTCCGATCAACCCATCCAAGACCCAAGGGCCAATTCTTCACTCTGACCACGCTCAAAGAGGCCGAGCGCGACTTGCTTTGGTCGCCACGCAGCGACACGGCAGTTCCGTACAACGGCCTGGCCCAGCGCGCCAGCGAGCGGATCTACCTCAACAGCGCCGGCGCCTGCCGCCAAATAGCAACTCAGCACCGCCAGTCTCTCTACCTCTAGCCAGGGCCGAGAAGCCGGCCGCAAGCCCCACGCAGCAGCGGTGCCGTGCGCCGGCCTATGGCGCCAGCGAACTCGACATCGCGCTGCATTTGATGAATCCGCAGAAGCTCACCATCTCCCACCTCGACTACGCCCGATTGCCACGGGGTTTACTACACCTGTGTGTTCCAGCCCCGAAGCGTTTCTCGACTCCTGGTCGGTGCCTCAGCAATCTTTTCACGCCCGGGCCCGGCTGGGATGGGTCAAGCTCTCAGCCATCGGGAGTCGCTGGGCACAGCTTGGCCGTTCCTTCCTCTCCATCCATGACAACGGCCTGCACCGGGCAACATATCGGGTGGCCTTCCAGCTTTGGGCGAAGGCAACGCCGGTGAGTGCCCCTGGGTCTATCGAAGATGGCGCTTTCTCAGCCACTTCATGCACTCGGAGCCCACCGCCCGTGCCTTCGCGTCGCCCCCACCGGCCAATGCCGGCCTGGGGCCAAGGGTGCGTGGGTGCGAACTGGTTTGAAGTCGGCTCCGGCACAAAGCGCTGCGGCGCCCCAAGGGGCTTGGATCGTCCAGCGCCGACGCGTGGTCCTGGATTGATTTCCTCTCAGCGCATTGCCAATGCCGGCGTCAAAAGCCAGCCAAGGTTCGTTTTCCGCTGCCCTTGATGGCTGGTTTGATCCAGGGCGGAGAAACCCGCTCGATGAAGGCGGCCACCTGGTGGCCGGCGACATCCGCCAGGTGCTCAAGGCTTTGCGGGGCTTTGAAGGAAGCAAGGCCAAGGTCACCCTCCGACCCCCGCCCGATGGCCTCTGCCTCACTGTGGGTGGAAGGCTTGTCGATCACCGGCGACGAGGCCTGATCCGATGCGCCTGGTCGCCAGCCTCTCGGCTGCGGGGAAGAAGAAAGCGTCTGAGGAATCTTTTCTGGGGCACCCCGCTTACGGCGGTGCCCAGCCTCGAGCCTGGTGGCCCGCCGCCACGACTGGTGCTGTAGTGAGCCAAGCCCGACGCCGCCGGGGGCGAGGGCTCCGCCCTTTCTTCCATCAGCTTGTCAGCACGCGCCCTGGAGCCTTCGGCTTGCCGGGTGTCACCCCCCAGCGCATCCGCAGGGAGGCAGAGCCTGTCAGGTTCAACTGGCCGCCCTTGCGCCGATTCTCCGTGGTGTGGGCTTCGCCAGATTCCCTGGCCTCCAGCCGTGCTCAACGAGCGCCCCTGGCTGCTGGGAACGGGCCACGGCTCGCCTGCTGCCGCGCCTGGCGCGGGGCCCGCGCCGATTCAGTGGAGCCCTGCTGGAAGGCGACGCCGAAACAAGGCTTGGCATCAATGCATGGAAGAGGGCTTAGACATCCGGGCCGTGGTTACTGAGAAGCGGCCGACGATGCGGCCTGCTCGAGAAAAAACGCGCCCCAGCAACTGGCACTGGTCGCCTCACAAGCTCACCGCCGAGCTGCTGGTTGCGGCCGCCCCTTGATCGAGAAGGCAGGAGCCTGGCCCGGAGCCGAACGGCTGGCGCGGCTTGAGGTGCGGGCCCCAGCCCAGCCCAACGATGCTATGCCCGCACTGCTGGCCAAGAAGGATTTTCCGCATCACTGAGCGCCTCAGCCCTGACACTCCATCGCAAGGTTGATGGGGCTGTATCCCGGAGCGCACAGCATCTGGGGGGAGAAGCGGCTGAAGCTGGCTGTCAGCGAGCCCCTGGGTGGCCAGGCTGGTGGACCAACTCAGCAGCCAGGCGCCCAAGCTGGCTCAGCCTGGACAACCGGACTCCAGCTCGCGACTGCCGACTCGAAGCTCAACCGCGGCACCGGTGCTGGAGGTGGTGCCATCCCTGATCCTTGGTGGTCTCCACCGGCGCTGCCCGCTTGTTGATTCGCGAAGCCCAGCTAGAAGGAAAGGCCCCCGGCCCGAGGCCAGGCCCTACTCCAACAGCTGGGGGCCAAGGCGGAGATCGGCTGTAAATTCTGCGGCACAACTGGGCTATTCTCACCGCCCAACCCAACCCACGCGGCTGCCGACCCGATCCATGGCCATCCAACCCCAAAGCAAGGCACGCAAGAGGCCGTGCTTCGATTATCAATTAACTTCCACGACTCCCAGGGAAAGAAGAGATCGAACCATTGCTGCCGGGGGGCTGCTGGAGCTGTTCTTGACTGAAATCGCCCGAGCATCTAAAACAAAGCCGTGTCAGACGTTCCTGGGCAGAATCAGAAATCAGCAATCGCCGGACAGACATTGACCTGAACGAAGAAGAATTTCCCCGCATCGGCAAGCGGCAGGGGCGTGCTGAATCTCTAACCTTTAACCCAGCAGAGGTCCAAAGCAATGGGCATAAAATCAAAAGAACCAATTCCTTAGTGGAATTTGCCCGGCTGCTTTTAAGCAGCCATTGTGGTCCTGGGCTTGGATCGTCTCCGAGCAACACCCACGGCCGTCTGCAGCCGAGCAAGAAATCTCCACTGCTTGTGCCTCTCGATCAGCCCAGGGAAGCCGCCAAAGAAACTGGAAGCCAAACAACGTCGAACGGCAGAATGCCTGCAGTTGAAGCGGTCCAATGAAAGAGATACAGCGGGATTCCTGAAAAACAAAACCAAGGCATCTCGCGCCACAATGAGGTGCTTCCCCCGAACACAGGGCTGATTGAAAGTCTGTCCAAGCCGAGCTTGGGTTGCTGCGAGCATTGGGTTTGGTCGGCGGGAATGGATCCTCTTCTATTGGCCAGAACCCTCTCTGCTAATGCCTCCTGCCGACCTGATCAGCTTCTGGCAGGCGATCCCAGAGGTGACGGATGCGTCGTGGGGGTGCCGCTTCCCCCAGTGTCTGGCTCCTGGTGGCGGTCCCTCGGATCTTGAGTGGCTGCCAGAGCCTGCGGGAAATCTGGAAGCCCTTTGCCCTCCGCCATCACGTCGGCGCTGAACCAGGCGTTGGGTCTTTGAGGCTCAGGCGGCCCACCCACTTGATTCCACCTTCCGCTATCTGTCCTGCAAGGTTGATGGTGGGCCGAGATCCTGCCGGCAGCTGGCAGGGGGGTATGCCGCACCAGATCCCAGGTGGTGCGATGGGTCTTGATCCAGCTCGTGTGCGACGGCAAGACACTCCCGGCTCGATTGTCCAGACGAACGGGGGCGGGTGCGTTCAAATTTCTCAGGTGACGCTCTACTCCAAGACCCTGGGTGTGGCCATTGCCCAAGGCCCCTTACGACAACCCTGAATCTCACGAGCCGTGCCCGTACTGCGGGAGCTGTTGGCCACGATTGGATCCGGACGGCGTCTTTGATCCAGGCCGACGCGCTTCATACCCAGAAACCCGTTTTTCTTCCAGGTCAGCTCATCGAGCAGGGGGCCGACTTCCTCCTTCAACATGGAAGCAAACCAAAGGACCCTGCATCGCCAGATCGCGAGCCATTACTCTACTCCCGGCAAGAGTCCGCTCTCACAGAGCAATGGGTTTCTGAACGCAGCCATGACGCGACAACACCTGGATAACTCAGTGGCCAAACAGGCTCCTGAACTTCATCTAACGAGGCCTGGCCCGGCAGTGCTGGATTGTTGAACTTGTCGTCAGTGGCAAAGCGTCCATGGCAAGCCCTCCCTCCAGCGGCACCTTTTTCTCACCAGCCTGCGCACCACGCCAAAAGCCCTGCTGCAAACTGGTGAGGACCGCTGGTTGCATTGAAAGCTGGCACTCGGATCCAGCGATAACCCAGCTCCATGAAGATGAACACCGTTAATGGCGGCCCCGGCGCTGCCGTGCTGGCCATCGCTGAGGACCCTGGCCCCTCAACCTGCTCGGGCTGCACCGGCCACTACTCGGTGAGAGCTGGGCTGGCTGAGGTGGCCCACGACATCCGGCGCAAAGCTGCTCACAATGGCTGGGATCAGTCCAGGATGGGCGACTTGATCAGACTTTCATCAGCCCTGATTGCAGCCGTAGGCCCGCCAGTGGTGGGCTGTACAGCTGCTCCTGGTGTTTCAAGGGAGGTTGGCCCATGAAGCACGAGTTGGCGGATTCAGATCGGCTGGAGAGCTCCGGCCGGTTGAGTTCATGCTCTCGAAGTCAGCTGGGGGTTGTCCCTGAATCCCCTGGAGAGGGCCACATCACACCAGCAACTTGCTGATCCCGCGGCACTTACCACCGACAGAATCTGTGGCCGGGCTTTGCGCAGCTGCTCGAGAAGAAGGCGTGGTTATCGGTGATGCGAATCGAGGGCTTTTCGGCGTGTGGCGCCCGCGTCCTTCCAGCCAGAGGCGTTCAAGTGGTGGGCGATGGTATCGGAGAGCAGCAAGCTTGAAACGCATTGTCGCCCTTTTGGAGCCGGTTGATCATGTAGTACT
>Ga0163217_1049002_pt1 | contig 10041 bp, 14 predicted proteins | sample SynspAceP_FD_185933 | JGI IMG/M metagenome (GOLD analysis project Ga0163217, IMG submission 185933) | Saline lake microbial communities from Ace Lake in Antarctica - Synechococcus sp. Ace-P (PacBio error correction) | ecosystem: Environmental > Aquatic > Non-marine Saline and Alkaline > Saline ...
TCTTTCCGCCACTCCTTGGGACTGACATCTGACACCCGCCTGCGCGACATGCTCATCCCGTCGACCGGATTGCCTGGTGACAACCCCCGGGCAAGGTGCCTGCGCTCGCTCTCTCCAGCGCGCGGTGTAGGGGGTCCAGATCCCTGTTGGCAACAGCTGGCCCGCGCTTTGACGTTGCAGAGGCCAGACCGCCGGCCACGACAATGCAGGCCCGAGACCAGGCCCGACCAGAACACGGCGGCGGGTCGGTCCGCCTGCTTGGGTGTGCTGGCTGGAAACAGGGGCAACACGTCGCGTTGAGGAGCGCCTCCACCCGGCGGTAGCGCGGCTCAAGGGCTGCGCGCGGAGCATGGGGCTTTGCGCGTGATCGCTGAATTTCCCAGTCTCCTTGTCGCGAGCGAAAACTCGTGCTCTGTCCGCGAGCGTAGAGATGCGGCCGCATAGGGGCGACACTGTTAGAAGCTTACCTGAGCCATGGCTCAAAGCCTGGAATCGTCCGTTACTGCCCAATGCCCTGGCAATCCACCCTTCTTAATCGCCGGTGGCCCAATGCCCAACCGCCCAGCCGCCCAAATTTTCCCCCTTCTGCACGATCGATGCCGAACGTGGCAGCGTGGCTTGTTCCACAGACCCCGCTGCAAGTTGCTCCGATGTGTCTCCACCGCCAAGACATCTTTCCAACCCGGTGAGTTCGTTGAACTGCACCGGCTTCAGGTCACCAGGGCGGCCATGGGAAGGCTGGCAACAAATTTCTCGCCCACCATACCCGCCTCGAGAGTCGACCGCGTATCGCGCTGTCGGTGCGCTGCTTCCGCCGATAGACGAATCGATGATCCCACGTCCCGGCAACGTTGACCCAGAGGCGGCTCGAAACGCGACGATCCATCAACTCTGGAAGCTGGGCATGCCGTCCTGGTCCCAGGTGGACGAAGCGCCGCGATGCAGCCACTGAAGAACAGATGCGCACCCAAGCGATACGGGCCGCCTGCTAAGACCAGAATCCTTGAGCGCCAAAGTCCAAACCACCGTGCCGACGCCCGCTGGGGCGGTGACCCGCAAGCCTGGGCCTGGGCGCACGGAGACTCGCCGGCGCTGCCGGCCTTGGCCGCTACAACGCTCAATCACTGATCTATCTCACGCCCACCCAACGCCCTTCGACGAAACACCTGTGCGGTCGCAATGCCTTCAACCGCAGCCCGTTGAGACACTGCGACCAGCAGCGGCGCCGGAACACACCTCGCCATCTCAGACGCAGGTGGACCAGACCGAACTGGTATCGAGTCGCGCGAAGAAGCGGGCCGTACTACCTCTGAAAGGCTCGGGTACGCGAAGGCGGCTGCGTAGTCCTGACCCTTCGGGTCGCATCCTACCCAAGCCTTCTGGCCTCGCGCATCCTACTTCGACCACCGCTGAGAAGGAAATTCCCGCGCCCTGACGCATCACCCGCGCATGACCCGGCTCCACCAGGCGGCGCGTCGATTCCACACCGATTCTCGAGCGGGGCTTCATCCGGCCCATAAGATGGCTACAGCAGCGGCTCGAAGTCTGGCTCCCGTGGGCGAGCCTCGCACCAAAGGCTGACTGCGCAGTGAAGGACGGCAAGATATGTGGTAGCCCGAAGGCGACGTATGGAATCTCCCTGCATTGCAAACCGTCTGACCTGCTCAGGCGCCGTGGGCCGATTGCATCCCGATTCCTGCAGCTTCGGAGGCGCTGCCAGACTGGCCTGCGAGCCTTGCAACCGGCGCGATGGCTCTGAATCCACGTTCCAGCTTCGAGAGCCCACCGAACCCGTGACATCCAACGATCACCGGCCACACGAACGGCGGCCAACCCGATTCCGCCTCTCCGCAGCAGGCCAAGTCACACAACTTCTCACGACGTCAAAAAAGATGCTGCCAAACCGCCGCCATCGAGCACAAACGATACATCGACCTATCGCACACGGAGTACGGCATCCGAACCCCTGCCCCACTCGAGCTGGGCGGCTGTCGCCAAAACCCTGCGGCGGAGTCAGGCCTGGCCGCTTGTACGCCGCCTCAGCCAGACTCCTATCTGCTGCGATCCCAGTTTGAACTCGATCTTCAGTAGAGAGGCCGAGCCGCGACAGCGAGCGATCTTTGTTCAGTGAATGCTCCAGGGCTAAGTTCGGCTTCTGGCTCAGGGCCATTTTTCATAAGCTGCTGATTCCGGCGGCAGAAGCACGGGTGACACGGACGACAACAACCACGAAGGCTGAATCGCGGGCTGGGCCGGACATGGCTTGGCATGTGAGCTGGACGCGCGCGAAAGCGAAAACGATCCGTGCTGAAGCATAAAAGCGGATCGGCAGCTTAGCCGCCACCCTGATCTGTCTGTGTACCGCCCGAATTGAGACTGGATGTATTAGTGACAAGGGCGCGGGCGCTGCCTTCTTCGCCCTGGAACCGGCCCGCTTCGTGGATCGCGGATGATAGAGCCTGATCCTCCAATTGTTCGCCATGAAAACGGACAGAGTCAATCAATTAGGCAAGAGATTTAGGGACCGCGCAAGTCCAGTCTTGAGCGTGCCTCATTCGCCAAGCCATGCGTTGATCCATCCGGCCGTCACACGAACTGCGCGCCGCATAAGATTTGGAGAAAGGTGACTGAAATCATTTCTATCCCCAGAAGTTATGTGTTTTCCAGAATATGGCTGAATCTGTTCTCTTTTTCCAGCAAAAGCATGTCCACTGCGCCCGGCCAGCCAAACGGTTTGGAAATTCTGGCAGATTACGGCCTAACTGCCGACCTCTTCTACGGAAGGGAGTGGCCGATCCGCTCGTGAGCCAACACGCAGGGCGCCAATACGCTCAAGAGGCCATGCCTCTATCTGAGAATTGAACTAAGAAGAGACACCGCCCAAGCAGCATCTGAGGCTTACGATCTGCATGCTGCCAAACTAAATATTCCGAGGTTGCTAAGGATGGAGAACTTCCACTCTGTGCGCAAATCAAAGAGCCAGGGCCAGGCTAGAAGACGCGATTAAAGCGACACTCTGCAATCGCTGACTGACTTAAGCGCCCCAAGCGACCTCCAGTGGCTGGCGAGCTTGCCGAACGAAGCCACGCTTGAGACTTAAGATCAGACCATCACACTAGGCGCGTGAAACAATGGTGCATGACCAGTTTCAAGGCCAAACAACGCTAAAACAGATCGCCGCCAAGATGAAGGTGTAACACGCTAAGCCGAGACCACGTTTCCTTCCCCTGCTGACACAATCTGGCTATTGCTGGATCTAACGTCCCACCCCCGTTGAGAGACTACTCGTCTGCGGCACTCGACAAATCATTCCGAAATCAAAGGCATGCTTTCCACCCAATCCCCGCTAACTCGGGACGCTCAACAATTTCAGCTATGCGCTCACCCGCGCACCCCTGGGCAGAGACAAGAGCGAGCCACACCTTCTGATCAGTGGCTGGACGTAACATCTGTAGGGCTTCGTGTCTGATTCCACATCGCGTTACGGTACATTAAATTAACAGCGCTGATGCACCGGCAACACCCTTCCAATCTGCTCCCAGCGAATAGCGCCTGGGTTATCCCAATCTCTTTGCCCGAAGCCACCAAGTTCTGTCTAGCGCATAGTCGGCCGGCCTGTACACCCTGCATTGAAGATAGCGAACAGGATAGCCTATAGAAGTCTGATACGCGCGAGTAGAGTCACGATCGCGATGCAGCTCTCTTGTCATAACATACTGAAATCAGGCGTGCCTGTGGCCGAATACACCAAGCTGAAAACACGCGAAGCCCGTTGAGAGTCTACTGCTTCTCTTCTATTCGTCTCCGTTGACATACCGATTGCAACCCCGCAGCAACGGTGACCTGGCCAATATCCGGAACACGGCTCCCCAGCCACTGGCAGCAAAACTCGCGCCTGGAACATGGCTGAGCTGGTTGGCCCCGCCCCCGACCCCTGCAATCATCGGTCCTGGCGCCCTCTGGGAACCCCACACAACTTCTGCCTGACTTGCCAGCAAGTCAACCCCGACGAGGTGAGCTGACAGAACTCGCGCCTCTGCCCTTTTTTGCGCAGGAGCCCCTGTCACAGGCGGGGCAAGCTCCATGCCCGCCCCGAAAACCATTCTCCGCAACGACGGAGTAACGCCCAACGTACTCATGTAGTTGAGCTGACAGAGCAAACCGCACGGACGATTCAGGCTGCCACTCAAAATACAGGCAGCAATCAAGCAACAGCCGCCGAATGGCACATTGCCTTGACACCAAAATCCTGCCCATGAGCTGGAATTGCTCGTCCGTGGTGCTGGCATACCGCGTACCAAACAGCACCGACAACCTCCTGGAAAGTGCAAGAGCATCCGGCCCCATCCCCCCCCGGGCCCCCCCCCCCCCCCCCTGTTCCAAAGCCGCCAAGCCATGGCGCATGGTTCTGTTTGTTTACAACTCAAGCTGGCACAGCAAGTCCCCAATTTTTTGAATGAATTTCAGCACGAATTCAATCATTAACCCCCGATTGTTGCACCTGCACAGGCCGAATGAACAGGCCGTTAAAATACAATCGACTGCAACACGATTAATCACAGCAAATAAACGATCGCGACATTAAGCGCCGATTTGCAGCCTTGGTGATTTACGGATTCGCCTTGTATCACTCCCTCTATCCTATAGGCGGGCAGCCACATTGAACGCGGTTGATCCCTGGAAAGGATTGTCTGGTTTGCCGCCACCAACCGGCCACAGTGATTCTGTTCGCACTCAGTCCCTGGCTCCCGCCAACCCGCTTCCATGGGGTACGGCCGCCAGGGCTTTGAGAAAACGAGATAACACCATCAGCCACCGTGCAAGCAGCACCTGGGCAGTGCCACCAGCCCTTGGAACCAGTGTCTCCGATCCAGTAGGATCGAATCCGCGGTATGGCTGGTGCGTTGAAAGCCCTCTCGAGTTAGCCGCGTTGCTGGTTGAGCCCGGCTCCAACGCCACGGTGCCGAACACGATAAAAACGACAACGTGAGCAGCCCTTGATCACAACCCCCATGTTTGAAATAGCCCAGGCCGTCACGGCCGTCAGAGCAGCAGACCTGTGAGCAGGCTCAGCGAGGCACAGGGATGAGCACGACGTCCATCGATGAACTTGGAGAGATCGCGAATCGACCGACCCCTGTGGCCGGCAAAGGCCCGCGCTGGACCTGGCCGAGCTGCAACAGGCACCAGCAGGCTGCCGTCCACGGCCCAGGTCAGGGAGAGTCACCACATGGGTGGGAGAATGTATCCAAAACCGACCGTGACAGAACACGGGGCTCAAGACGGCTCTTTCAGACAAGTCGCCAGCAAGCATCCCGTGCTGTGGAGGGAAACCCCGCGACGCCTTCAGCGCGGGGATGGGGTGGAAGCGCCCAATGCCCCCACCAAGCAGTCAAGAACTCCATGCAGGCAGAGAGCATCATCAGCAGCAGAGCCCAGCGCCATGGCCCTGGGTAATCGAGCCAGCCAGCCCCCGAACAGGGGCGCCACCCAGGGCCTGATTCGCGGAAAGCACTGCGAGACACAGAAGCCACGCCATGCCGTGGGTGACAACCGCGTCACCTCCACCACCGCTCGCTGGCGGTGGCAAGGAAGCCGCCTCAGCCGGCCGCGAGGGGAAACCTGGGCGGCGATCAGCACGCCCGTGCGTGCCAGCCAGGCTGGAGAGGGCCAAAGCAAGCCATTGCGAAGCGAATCTCCTCACAGGCTCAGCCCGAGCCCGAAGCCCCCGGCAGCCGGCCATCCACGACCCAGGGGCCCACTGCACAACAACAAGCAAGCTGAGCTGCAGGCCCATCAACAGGCACCGGTGCTGCTGGCAGGGGCGCACGATCCAAGGGCAGCCACGCAACCAATCGAGCGGCAGGCGCTCTGCAGCAGAACCGCCATGCTCCGGTGATCAGCACGGTGATCCCAGCAGCGGCAGCAGCGCACCACCATGTTTCCAGCCGATTCGCCGTCAACCGGCGGGCCTTTGGCTGCCGGCGGATGGCAACGGAACACTGAGCCAACAAGTAATCAGCACCACCATGCAGACCGCGTCCACCAGGTAGATTGCCGCGCAGCCGCTCGCCCACTTGGCCAGCAAGGGCACCGAGCAAGCACCCCGAAGGATCCCCAGGGCATCAGCGTGGCGCACAGGGCATAAGCGCGCTTTCGATTGCAGGGCGGCAGCTTCAGGGGCACGGCCAGCTCGATGGCGGGCCCAGTAGATGCCAAAGACATCCCCAGCAGCAATCTGGCCGACCACGAAGGCGCGAGCCCGGTGGCGGTCAACAGACGGGCGTCGGCAGCAAGACAACAACGCCGCAGGCACACCGGCTTGGTGTGTTCAGACCCCGTCGATCAACAGCCACTCAGCAGCCGGCCCAGGTTCCCCGCCGCTGCCGACGCCGCCAAGACCAGGCACGGCCGTGGCGCTGAAAGGCCTCCTGGTGAACACGCACGGGGTGAGATAGAGCACGCCGCCGCCCGAAGCTGCCACCAGGCCAAATCACATCAGTTCGCGCAAACGGCGCGGGAAATCTGAGAAACCAGCTGGGCCGCTTGCTCCTGTCGAGGTTGGTCAAACGCGCTGCCGATGGCTGCCCGTCCTGCTTACATGTGCTCGTGGGGGTGGGCAGCCCGGCGATGGCCCAGCGCCCAGCTTCAACGTCGTATCGATGGCTTCCACCTGCCGATCGACCTGCGGCCAGCTGCAGGCCTGGAGTCCAGGATCCCCCGCCGCATCCGCACCGACACTCGGGGGTGTGGCTCCGCACTGCTCGAAATGACCGCAGTCGCCGCGACCTCGTCAACCCTGCTGCGGCACCCCCCTGCTGCAAACTCGGTGCCCTCGCCCGCAGCTTTCTGCCAGAGCTGGGCCGGCGGCCAGGTGCTCGATGAAAACTCGGCGAACTGCTGCAGACCGATCAGCTCGGCAGCGGCGCCCTGCTGCTGACCAGACCTCGCGACCTGCTGCAGAAGCCCGAGCCGGTTCACGGTGGTTGGGATTGCTTCACGGTACGACCCAGCGCTGACGCCTGACCTCGATGGCGTCTGGCCTTGGCGCCGGCTGGCGCAGGCACTGGAGCAGGAGAACGAAGGCCCGCGCAGCTGCGGCAGCTGCCGTTGCGGTTTTATTCAGGGGGCCACGGTCACCGATGCGTTATCGGCCCCTGCCAGCGCAAACACCCCCCGGCCATCCACACCTGGCCGTGGCCCCACCGCCGTGAACCGTTGCCCCTGAGGATCTGGGGGGCCAGCCCATCAAGCCAGCCGTCCTGGTGCTGTTGATGCATGGTCTGGCGGCAGCGCCGCCCAATTTGCGCTGATGGCCGAAGGGTTGTTCACAGGCGCTTGGCCGGTGCTGACTGATGGAGCACCCCGCAAGTGATGAATCACGTGCGGAGCTACTTCGATTGGCCTGCGGCCGCCCCCCGGCGCTGAAACCATCCGGATCGATCTCGCGGATGTTCCAGGCGGTGCTGGCCGCCGAAGCAAGGGGACCGTGCCGGAGCTGCGAATCGGTCGTGCTGATGGGTCCATTCCTCGGTGGCCTGACCGCGCTGATGCGGCAGGACAACGGCCAGCCGCGGGCCTGGAGCAGCGCTGCGAACGGGCCCTCCAAGGTCTTTCCCCGATCAATCTCTCAAGGGCTGCCTGCAATGCCAGCTGGCCGTCCCCCTGCCCGCCACCCCGGCGTCCCGCCAACCTGCGCGGTGAGCATTAACGGTTTCCGGCAGGCTTCTGGCCGGACCGACCCTGGAGTCCCCTGAAGTGCGGTGTTGATGTCGGTCGCAGCCTCGATCCTGTGACGCCGCGGTGACGAACAGCTCGTGGCCGTTCCTGCGCAGAGCGATCCCCGCAGCCGCCTGTGTGGTGGGAAGGCCAGTCACTTCTCACCGGTGGATCGACAACACCGACGAAACGCATTGCTCCGCCTCGTGATCGCCTGGTGGGGAAACCCTTCAGTTCAGGAGGCTGGTTTGCTCAGCCCTCAGCGCCGGACTTTTCTGTTCCCCCTGGAGACCGACAACAGCGTGCCGTGCAGCGCCGTTTCGAAGGGCAATCGGCTTCCTCCCTTCTTCGAACCAGCGCCAGCGCCGAGCTCTGGCGCCGGGCGACCCAGAAACCTGATGCGGGGATCGAGCACGGCCACCAAGCAGATCCAACCGTGACGCCACCAGCACCACCAGCCCGAGCCACCTACCACGACGATTCCCCCGACCCAAAGGTAAATCCCGACTGGCCGATCGGCCTCCTGTAAGGCGAAAGCGATGCCTGGCCAGGAAGTAGGATGACCTAATCAACAGCGCCCCGGACGCGATCGAGGGAGGGCCACTGTGATGCCGGCGTGATCGTGAGCACCGGCAACAGGGCATGGGCCAGGGCGTGGCCGCAGCACCACGCCGCGTTTTTCACTGAAGGCCGCGCTGCTGGCCGGCTTCGACGTATCGACGCACGCCCGCCACGCAGGTTGAGGCGCAGGGCTTGGTCCGAAGATGCCGCTGAGCATCACCCCCGAGCGTGGCTGCGGGCAAGCAACCAAAAATGGCGGACGCCTGCGCTGAACTGCTGCAATTTGCCCGCCCGCAGGCTGTCGAGGAGGTAAAACCCGAGCGTGGCACCACCAGCGCCGGGAGCGGCTCCCACGGCCAACCAGCCCAGCCAGAGGCCAAACACCAATTGCACCACCATTCGCCGCCCAGAACGCGGGCAGGCATAGGGCCGATTCATAGAGCGGCCGGCCAGATCCAGCTTTCCCTCCGCCGGGCAATGCGCTGAAGCCCCACGCCATGCCCAGTAAAACCGCCGCCAGCACAGCACAGACCCCCAGTTCCAGCTGGCCGAGGCTCTGCGATCACTTCAGCCACGGCGTCTGATGGTGGCGAGGCCCGCAGATCGCCGCCGGAGCAGGCCCAAGCAAGAAACTGCCGTATGGCGATCAGGGGCTGGTTGAGGGCGAGCTGCTCGCGCAAGGCCTCCCGGGCCGCTTCCGGTGCCCGCATCCCCAGCAGGGCATCGAATCGATCACCAGCCAGCCCGCAGCAACAGGAACACCAGGGTGGCAATCACAGAGCATCAACCGGCGCCAGCAGCACCCGGCTTGGCCAGATAACGCACAATGGCGAACGACGGCTCATGTCCCGGCCTCGATCTGCAGAGCTATAGACCACCCGCCGATCAATCGAACACCGGCGTCCAGCGGGTCCTGGGCCCAGGCCCGGGTGGGACACCAGCCAGACCGGATGTAGGGCAGGCCCTGCGCAGTTTCACGCTTGAAACTGCGCAGCCGGGCGATCCGCCTCGCCCCCTGCAGCTTCGCGCGCCAGGCGGCGGCCATCCCGGGGCGTCCAGAAACTGCCGCTGCGCACTGGCCCCTGAGGCGCGCTGGCCTTCGCTCTCCCGCAGCCAAGCAGGGGGCATCAGATAGTTTGTCGGCGTCGGGGAAATCGCCCATCATTCCAGCAGGATCGAGGCAAAGGCCCTTTCACCGAGCTGCGGTAGCGGTGGTCGACTCCATGCTCTCGAATCTCCAGGGTCGACGCATTCGCCTCAGGTCACGCTGCAGCGGCCCCTGCAGGTGAGGCGAAGAGCCTGTCTGAGGAGTGGAAGCGGAAGGTGAGAGGCAGGTGAGGCGCTTGCCATCACAAACCCCTGCCTCTGGCGAATACAAGGCCCGGGCTGCGCCGGATTCAAAAGCTTGGCCCGGTCTCGGGATCGAACCCCGGGGCCCCCAAAAAAAAAACAAAAAAAAAAAAGGCCCGGGGGCCCCCCGGGATTCAAACTGCGCAGCGGCGCTGCAGGCCGTGGCTGACGCGCTCGCTGATCAAGCGGCGAATACGACCTGGAGGGCCGGGCGCGCGCACCAGCGACTTATCCAGGGCGGCTGTCGCTGAGCAAGGTGAGATAGCGGATCGCAGGGCCGGACCCACCCCCTCATGCAGCCGGCCCTTCCGGCGGCCGAGCGATCGCAGGAGCGCTGCTGGTCGCCCTCAAGGCTGGTGGAAGCAAGCACATCACTTCGCCGCTGCCCCGCATGCGCCATACAGGGCCGTA
>Ga0163217_1005095_pt1 | contig 10040 bp, 15 predicted proteins | sample SynspAceP_FD_185933 | JGI IMG/M metagenome (GOLD analysis project Ga0163217, IMG submission 185933) | Saline lake microbial communities from Ace Lake in Antarctica - Synechococcus sp. Ace-P (PacBio error correction) | ecosystem: Environmental > Aquatic > Non-marine Saline and Alkaline > Saline ...
TGATTTTCGCATCTCATCAGGTCTGTACGTCAGCGATGACTGTTTCCAACCGACACACCGTACCCTCCCCTCCACTCGGGTAGCCGATGCGCGTATTGCCTTATTCGGCAGACCGGTGCCTTCGCCAACGGCCAAGCCAGGCCCGGCTGTTAAGCCAGTTTCTTGCTTGCCCCCTTTTGGCCCTTTAGGAGTCATGCGCCATGCGCAGTCCTGCTGTTATATGCTTTTGTATCCTGTGATAGTCAGCCGCTGCACAGGCCGAGCGGGCTCAAGGATATTGCCAGCATTGCTGGCGTTGCGCACCAACCAGCTGAATTGGATACGGCCTGTAGTGGGCCTGGACGGCCGGGTGGACCAGACCAGCCAGAACCCCTTTACGTGCAGACGTTCAATAACAATGTTGCCCAGTTCGTGCCATTACCCGTGCCACGGGTAACGCGTATCCAGATGCGCAATCGTGGCTTGCCGTAGCGAGGTACATGCTGATTTTGCCACCCATTTTTCAGCCGGGCCCAGACGATTGATATCACCGTGGGTCGTCGATCGGCAACTCGAAAAAGTCTGCGTGGTGTAGCATTGCTGATGACAAACCGCTCAAGGGTATCAAGTCGAGATCTATGCCATTGCCAGGGCAACCTGGTAGTGGGCGCTTTGGCGCCGAGGCGCCGGAATGGCTCGCGTATCACCGTCAATGTGCCAAAGATGTCGGCCGCATTCCCTGGCGGGCGCGACAGTGCGAGCCGCCGAGTGGTGGAGCCCTTCGCCAGTGGCAAGCCAATCTGGTGTTCAAACTAACGCCCGGACTTTACTACAGCCAAACGGGTGGTCGACAGAATCAACAAATCCTTTGGCCCGAGATGTGCTCAGGCCCAGGACGCCGGCTCGATCAGCGTTACGCGCGCCGCTGGACCCCAATCAGCGTGTGATTACATGTCGAATGTCGAAGAATCTGCAGAATAGAGCAAGGTAACGCTGCGGCCAGTGATTATCAATTCGCGCGACGGGCACCATCGTCATCGCCCAGGATTACGAGTCCACCCGCTGCTGTAACCATGGTGGCTCTTGACCGGTGACGCATCACCGAGAACGTTCAGTGAAGTCAGCCCAATGCACCCTTTACCGCAGGGCAAACCACCATCACGGCCCAGCTCGCAGATAAATATCGAGGAAGGCGATAGCCGCATGTTCGTGGTTCAACCACCGGGTGTATCGCTGGACGAAATCGTGCGCGCGGTGAACGGTGGGTGCCGCGACAGGTGATTTGAATGGCGATTCTTGAAGCACTTGAAGCAGGCCGGCGCCTTGAATGCGACCTGTTGTGATCTTGGAGGCGAGGCATTGATCATGAGCCCGAACACAGCATCAGCTACACCGACGTCAATTCAATGAACGAGTTTAAGGTCGGCTCTCAAAGGCCAACAGCCCGACAACATCAGCGGGTTGCCGAGCAGTTTGAAATCGCTGTTCATGAACATGATGAATCAAGAGCAGTGCGTGATGCCAATGCGGTGTTTGCCGAAGGCAACCCGCTGAACACAGCCGCAGACACGGTTTCTATCAGGATATGCACGAAATCAGTGTCTGGTGCACCTGTCGGAAAAACAGGGCGTGGTCTGGCATGATTGTTGAATGATGCGCCAGTTGTCTCCCCGCAGCCATTGGGCCGCCCTGCACCGCTCCGTTGATCGCAAGCTTGCGGGCTGCTGCCGCGGATGAGCCTGCAGTTCAGCGAGGCGCGCGGCAACCTCAGGTGTCGACATTTCCGCGTTACTGCCTCGCCGGCGTATCCTGGCTTTTTTCCCCTCGCCACAGTGCATGCAGGCTGCCGAGCTCAAGCGCCGGGTCGCTGGCGCTGCCCAACACGACAGGCCGAGGCAGTTTGCCCAGGAATGCAGCCCCTGCGCGTGGCATTCAATGCCCAGCGCGCGGCAACATCCGGCAACCCAACTGAGGTGCCGCCCAGTACGCGGCGGCCAGCGCAGCGCCAGCGCCAGGGCATCACAACTTTGGCAGCCCCTGCTGATTTGTCACGGCCGATGTTGCCCATGGCGGAAAAAGCCGCCCGCCCCGCTGGCGTGGAATCCACATTATCTGGTGGCCCAGTGCTGCGCTGGAAACCGGTTGGGGTAAATCCATTATCAAGCAAGGCTGATGCACTAACAGTCAACACCTGTTCGGTATCAAGGCGCATGGGGTGCAGGGGGAGTCGCCACGTGGTTACCCATGAGTAATCGCAACGGGGTCCAAGGGCCAGAGCGGCGGACTTCCGTAGCTACGCGTCTTTTGAGGCAAAGCTCGATGATTATGTCGACTTTCTGCACGACATGGCGCTAACCCACAGGCAAACTGACTAGCACCGCCAACCCGGATAGTTTTCCTTCGCCGAATTGCAACAGGCCGGTTATGCGACTGACCCGCAGTACGCCATAAAGTCTCGCAGATCGCGCGCAAACTGCAGCCAGAATGTGCGGCCGCCGATCCGGTGGCCGCAATCCGGTGGCCGCACCCCGGTGGCCCGGCCCGAAGGGCAGAGTGTTAAACATGGCTTGACCTATTCAATATCGGCCTAGCGGCCTGCGTGCCAAGCCCAGAACCAACTGTCCGTTACCGGGCAAGAATCATTACCAACGTCAACACTCCGCTACAGCCGGCAAACCCGCTTGTGCAGACCGCGGCGTGGAGCCAAGGCTTCAGCGGTGTAGTTATATTCGGTAACGGCACCAGTATTGCCGATGTAACCGCATCTAAACGAGTTCCTGGTACCGGGCAAGGTGCGCACCAGCACATCGATCACTCCGAAGTGACCGCGTTTCAGTCACAGATGGAAGAATTGAATACGCTGCTTTCCAGTCGGCGACGCGGGATTACCCGTGGCAAATGCAGAATTTTTTTTGTGCATTGCAGACCTCGATTGAAGATCCCTGCAAAGCCTGGCTGGCGGGCAACTATTCCTGTCGGAATCCGAAAGGCCTGGCTTCCCGTTTCATACTGTGGCCATGAAGCGGCTCTCCACCCAGACCCAAGTTTATTGGTCAGCAGATGGTACGCTGGCCGATCAAGGTCAGCCGTGCTGGCTACGTCCGATTGCCGGCTATAACGACGCGATCGGACGTGGCCGCGCTAACGGCGCGCAGCCTAACGATCTGCTTTACGCCCGTGAACGAGGCCGTCCAGGCAACTGAGCGGGCTGTTGGCGTCACAGTGGTCAAGCAAGAACCAGAAGCAGCAATCAATATCTTCATTGGCCTCCGGGCCAGCCACTGTCGTGGGTAAAGAGGCCTCATCCTCACGCCGAAACCGGCCCCTATCCGACCCCGAACGTTTACTGAGCTGTTTCTGGTTAGTTGCGTTCCAGCAAGCAAGGGAATAACGAATCTTGGTCAGCCGGCGGGAGCTGGGCGGCCTGGTGGGCGTTATCGGCGCGATGTGCTGGATCAGGCCATGAATTCGGTCGGCGCCTGGCACCTCTCAATTGCCAGTGGAAGTAAACGACCAATTGGGCAAGGGTCTGGATTCTGAACGGAAAAAGCTGGTTCGCTCATTGTTTTCCTGGACATCAACTCTGAGGCGCAGATGAATCGCGTAGCCAGGGGCGGCCCCACCAACAGCTCTGAGCCAACCCCTTGGAACATCCGGATTACCAGATACCCTGCCCAGTTGACGACCTCAACGATTACGAGGTGGTTTTAACAGCAATCCAACGGAGTTAGCGTTCGGCGATTAATCTGACAATGAACCTTTCGTCTTTCATCGTTGATCCGGCTGTAGATTCCGGGCCGATTCCTTTGTGGTCGATGGTTTCAAGTATCGCTTTGGAATCCGGGCAGTGGGGCAGGTGAGCGCCGGGGACCGCTTCCTGTTGACGCCCACCCAGCAGCGCCGCGGGGGCTATGGACGCGTGATTGAAAAGCAGCCCAGGAGCTTGGGTTTTTGCCGCGCCAGCTAAGCGGAAGTCGGTTCTTGAAAAATCGCGGGAAGCCAAGGTCATCAGGCCAACGTTCGATCGCTAGCCGGCAGCAATATGACCCTGAAAACAATCAAGCTTTCCCTGCTATTGAAGCGACGTATGATGAGGCCTTGAAAACAGCTCAATTTAAGAAGTTAACAATCAGATCCAACTGATCCTGAATGTCAAGTGCCGATGGCCCCGATTGAAAAACGTTGAGCCTGGGACGAACGAGCTTTGAAAATTGGAAGTAGGGAGAATATAATTCACAATAGCATGACGGGGTAGCCCCCGCTGAAATGAAAGACGTTTTGACGTAAGCCTTAAACAACCGGGGTCATCGGACGAACCGCAAACGCATTTGGAAATATTGGTCCAAACTTGCAGAGTGATAAAAGTATTGGGCCAAGCAATGGACGGCGGTTACTCTTTTGCTGAACGGTTACGGAGATCTGGTACAGGAGGGTTGCCGACCCTTTACCGCCCGGCCCGTCAGACGAGCGAAGCCAGTGGCGCAGTCTTGCAACAGGCCGCAAAAAACAATCGTGATCGGTGTCTGCGGTCAACCTGGATGAGGAGGCGCCAATTCTGATCAAGTCGAGCAATACTACAACGCGTTCCCGCCCAGGTGATTCAGATCGCAACGTTCGGTTATTCGATACTCTCTGCATCACCAGTATTCGCCTGACAGGTATGACGGCGCATGCGTATCTCGACGATTCAGGCGTTCAACCATCGGCGTGCAAGGCATGCAGGATATACTTATCCAAGGTAGCCGCACCGCAGGAACAGGTCAGCTCCGGAAGGAATTCCTGTCCACCCGCCCGACGACCCGGTGGCCAGTGTTCGCTTTGCTGCAACTGAATCAGCAGGCCAGCAAGCTGGCCAGTACGAAGCCAATCTGAACCGCAGCGACAAACAGCCTCAGTCAGAAGAGGCGACCATCAATGCCGTTAATAACACCCCTTGCCAGCGGTTCGCGAATTGCTTTGGAGGAGGTAATGGCTTCCACGCACCATGGGCCGACCGCGAAGCGCTAGCTCAGGAGCGGTCGAGCTGGAAGACGAGCTTGGTTGCGCTGTCAATAGCCGTACGCGCGGCGGCGAATATCTGTTTGGCGGATTCCAGAGCCAGACGACCGCCGTTTGTCAAAGAGCCAGACGGGACCTACACCTATCAGGGTGATGAAGGCCAGCGTCGGTTCAGATTTCCGGTTCCAAGCAGTGGCGATCAATGATAACGGCAAAAGCTTTTGTCGACGTGCCCCAACGTTTAACCGGGTGGTCACCTCAGCGACCCTGGTGAACACAAGCGGAGCGCGGATTTCTCTGGCGTGGTGAGGACAAGGCGCTTACGACAACGGACTTCTATCCGATGACAGCGTCAACCATTCCCATCTGGCGACTGATGGCGAAAGTTACGCGAATACTTGAAACAGGGCGGTACAATCCTGGCACCGCCGGGTAACCGGCGTGAATTGAGTCCAACGAAGGATCAGAGCTACCAGATTCGCTTTGGCGGCGTGGTGGTCACGCTGGATGGTGAACTGGCCGAGAAATGACTCCTTTCAGATTGCCCGTGGGCAAGTGGTGCGGCGCGGATGTACATGGAAGGGCAGCATTCCTGCAGACGTAGCGGCGTTGCGGCAATACCTGGAAACCACCGTGACAGCCCGGAAGACAAGCTGCTTGCGCCGCGATCAACGGGCGTTGCAGTGGAGAATCTCGACCAACGCGATGAACCAGGTGCTGAGCGTGCAGACCCCACGCATTGGCGCAACGTATGAACGTGATCGATCTCTACTCTGGATGAGAAATGGCGAAATAAAGCTGATCAATCAGGAGATGACCGCGCAGTTGGTCAAGAACTGGATTACGCCGAGGCGCTCACCGCCTCAGTTTCGAAGACTGTAGTGCCTGCAAGCGGCTCCAGGCAGGTTTTGTGAAAATCAGCGCCCTGAGCTTGTTTCAATCTGATCTGATCCGCTTTGGCGCACGGCCAGCATGGTCCTGGTCCGCCTTGGGCCAGTTGATCAAGGATCGGACAGTCCGGGCGGGCGGTCGCCATGGCAAGCAGTTGGCCAAGGTGGGCTTAGCGTGTTGTGGCAATTCGCCTGTAGGCCGGCAATCTTCTCTTCCAGTTCCCTTGATATGAAAGCTGCGCCAGTTCCCTTGCCAACGGCGCTACTGCGCCTTGATCCTGCCAGAACCCCAGCAACTGTCTGATCTGCCTCGAACTGGAAGCCAAGGCTGCGTGCTCGTGTACAAAATCGCAAGCTATGCAGTTGCTTGCTCCGTTATACAGGCGTAGCTCCAGGGCTCGCTGGCGGTGCCGAGAAGCCTATGCTTTCGTAAATGGCGAATCAATGCGTGGGGTCCAACTGGCAGGCTTTTTGCGCCTGGCTGATATCAACTCGCTGTCATGGTTTTTTCTCAACGGGGCCAAACGCTTTGAGCAGCAAATCAAATTGGACACTACGCCTGACACTGCTCTCAATGCCATTATTGCGCCTGCCAGCATACGGGTTAAGCAAACCCCACTGCGGCCAGCCGGTATCCGACACTGTTGTAAACGAAGGCCCAGAAAGAATTCTGCCGAAATCTTGCCGCCAGGTAATGCCGGGAAATATCCAACGCGCGGTACCAGTTGCGGAATGCCACCAGCGCCATCAGGGTTATACCCGCGCTGTGCATGGCCACATCGGGTGCCAAAAGTGGCCATCGCGAGCGACATCTGCTGCCGCCGCGAGCGCGGTGCAATCGTTGATACAACGCTCGCCATCACGCCACCAACATGGCCCTTGTCGCCGCAATGCCTGCACATGCCCGGGCTTTGGTCTCGGCAGCACCTGCGCTCGATATGATGGAATAGCCAGCTCAGTACCTTACGGCCTCGCCGCCGTTCCTGGCTGTCACCGGTTGATCAGCCAGCTATCTATGTTCAACAATGCGAAGTTGCCTGATGGTATCTCCGAGCGCCGGGAATTAAAGCGTATCGCAAAGGCCATCAGTGGCGACCGGTTTGGGTTGGCCTCAATGCTAACCAGGACAGGGTATGCCCTGGAGCTCAATGCTGTTTGATTTCAGTTGGCGGGAACCTTCAAGGTTGACCTTGAGATCGCCATCAAACCGCGGTTCCCTAGCCAGAATGGGTTTGATTATTCACACAGACCGCTGGCGCGAACCGGCTTGAACACGAAATTTCGCTGGCGGCGGTGGCACTAACGCTGTTGCCCTGCAGCGTAGTGCAGCACGCTTGGCAACGGGTGTTTCAGCATTGCGTTGTAGTGCCATCGGAGCGCTAAAGCCGCTCTTTGCGTCAGGTCCCCGAAGGGCGGCCAAAGCTGATCCAATGCGGGCTTGCCCTCCGCAGAAGTGCCGGTTCTTGTCGAATATTAACTGTGTCGACCGTTGTGCGCCAGTTTCGAGGTGCCTGTGCAATCCCGGATCAGATGCCAGAGCGAGCCCCGCCACGCCAGTGCCGACCATGATCGCCGTCGCGTGGCCAGCCCAAGCGCGCAGGGGCAGGCGATGATCGAGCACGGCAATTGGCAATTGAGCAAGGCTTGTTCACCACCCACCCACAGGCTGCCCAGACCCCAGGTAACGCAGCGATCAGCAGCACACTAGGACGAATATGGCCTGAACGCCCTGTCCACCAGGCGCTGGATAGGTTGCCTTTGGAAGTGCCTGTGCGATTTCGAACTAGACGGACAATTCTGCGGAGCATGGTGTCGTGCCCGATAGCGCGTGTTCCACCACCCACACTGCCATCCTGAAATTCATCGCGCCAGCGGCTGACCGCGTCGCCGGCTGTCGGCTGGCGGGGCAGCTCTCCCCCGGGTTCAGCAATGGACTCGTCAACGTGCTTCCACCTTCGCGGAATAATGCGTCCACTGGAACGACGCTCGCGGGCTGGAAATGAGCACCTGGTCGCCCAGAGTGATCTACTCAAAGTGAACCAGCTTCTTCACCGCCAGCGGTTCGGCAGCCGCGCCATCTCCGGAACGCAGTGCGGTCAGACGCACGATTGCTTTCAAAGGGGTCCTGGCGCTTGGGCGCGGCTTTCCAGGTATTTGCCCCCAGCAGCAACGAAGCTGATGATCACTGCGGAGGCTTCGTAGAAAGCACCGGCATCACGCCCGCCGGTGCGGTAAACAACAATGCCAGGTACTGAGCGCCAACCCGCGCCGTGCCCAGGGCGACCACAGATCCATATTGCCCGCACGGTTTGCGCAGGGCATGCGGCCCCGCGATAAAAGGCGCGCCGAAATAAAATTCCACGATCGACGCCAGCACCAGTTTGTAACCAGCGGTGGCACATCAATCGTGATGCTCGAACAGGCCGGGATCATCCCCACGCCAGCGGAGCACTCAGCAGCGCCGCAATGGGCAACGTGGGCGCTGCTCGCCACGCAGTTTTATTTAACCTGCAGATTCCTGCTCTGCTGGTCTCCTCGAGGTTTACCGCACAGCGGCCAGGGTAGCCTGCGGTTTTTCAGCGCGCTTGAACATCCACGTTCCGTTGGCATTCCCGCGATATAAAACCACTCTGGCCTGGTGACTCCCAGATCCACTTCCGCGCTGATAACGCCTGGAACGTTCAGTCAGTGCATTCCTCGGCGCGGCGACACAACCTGCGCAAACTCATACCCTCGAGACTCATTGGCGCACTCCCTTCGCTGCCGCAGTTGGTAGCGCACTTTGCTCATGTGGGCGCTGGCGGCGCCAAGCTGCTTTGCGTCGTCCAAGCAACTATCGGCTGGCCAGATTGACCGTCACCTGGGTCACTCCAGGCACCCCATGAGTGCCTGCTCACTCTGGTGGCACAGGGAACGCGCAGGTCATGCCGGTGATAGGTAGCTAATGGCGTAGTCAGCAGTTTACTCATTGGAGAGATTGAGTAGAGTCTTTCACACTTAACATGGTGTCAAGGTCAGCCGGTCAGTTACAGAAAAGCCCATGGGTGGCTGCCCAAGAGCCCATCAACACAGTTTCAGGCCCGACCTTGAGATAAGGTCGTTGTTCACCGCACGACTACCCAGGTAATGGCCCTCCCATTCAATGCTGTCACCCACTACAGGATGCACCGCGCCCATTTGCTTTGCTGAAGAAAGTTCCGCTCAGTGTCAGCTCAGCCAGTTCTGGAGACAACATCGAAGCCCATAAAACGGCCGACCGCACCCAGTTGCGCATCGGCCCTCAAGAATGAAGTCAACCGAAAAACCTGCGCAATTCTCTCAAGTAGGAGGGCGTCTGCGCCTTGCTGACAGTTTTCGACAGGGCGGGAAGTCCCCGTGGGGCTGCCATGATGCAAGCACATCGTTGGCGCCAAGGCGGGTACTGCTGATGGATGCAATCCAGATTGGCTACCGGCGGAACAGACGGCGGCAATGCGCGACTCTGCTGGCATTGGCACCACTCTAGCTGCACGCCTACACACCAAGTTGGACTTATCCAACTGGGTAAAAATCATCATTTCGTAAATCGCCATCGACCGCAATATCCAGGCTGGTACCGCAGTCGGCTTGGCTGCGGTTGGGAATTTCCACTTTTGCACAAGCGTGCCCGGCCAAGAGGCAGCGAGGAGCCCTCAGTAAAGGGAGACCAGCACCACACGAAGCTACGTTTGAACATGTAGCCTTTGCGCCTGTTCCAACCCTGCCAGCAGGGAGGGAAAATCGCCAGAATGATGGGACCGCCCCCTCGCAGGCCTACCCCAGGCGATAAACAGGCGTTCTCGCGCAGGAAAATACAAAAGGCGCCAGATAAATCAGCACTGCGACGGGGCCGGGCAACCAGTTATATAGAACATGCGATTAATCACCGCCTGGGCCGGCGATGGTGATCATTTCACTTGGGGTGACCAGCACAGGCCGAGCATCAGCACATGCCGATCTGGGCTCAGCCAAGCCCAATGCCGTCTGCACATGCAGGAATATTCTGCAAATTGCGTACGCGCCGGTTGCCAAGTATCACCCGGTCAAGATGATAGGCCAGAAGACCGCTGCCGCCGATGCGGTGAAAGGCCGAAGACCAGAATCGCGCGCACTGGTAAAATCCAACAGAGGATAGGTCCTGCGGCCAGGTGCCCC
>Ga0163217_1017804_pt1 | contig 10040 bp, 11 predicted proteins | sample SynspAceP_FD_185933 | JGI IMG/M metagenome (GOLD analysis project Ga0163217, IMG submission 185933) | Saline lake microbial communities from Ace Lake in Antarctica - Synechococcus sp. Ace-P (PacBio error correction) | ecosystem: Environmental > Aquatic > Non-marine Saline and Alkaline > Saline ...
ATCCGGCATCTATCTGCTTCGCCTTTGCCGTGCCTTTAATCCAGCGCGGCAACAGCAAACATAGCCAGTTTGGCGTCGTATGGTGCAAAGGTCACATGTCCGATCTGGGGCAACTACCCCTGCGCGTGCGAGGGGGTAATGCTTTCCAGTTGAACGCCCGCCAAGGATGCTTGTTGTCCGCAGCCATTTTTCACGTTTCCCTTGGGAAGACGCGGGATGGTCACGGCGCTTTGGTTGTCCTCAGCGGTACGAGAAAGACCTGCGATTTTCGTCGATCGTGGTGTTGCGGTCGAATCAGACGGCTGAAACACGCCACCAGCGTTTCGATACCAAGGCTTCAGCGGTGTGACGTCCAACAGAACAACGTCTTTTAACGTCGCCTTGCAGAACAACCCGCGCTGATATTTTGCGGCACCCAAGGACAACAAACCTCGTCAGGGGTTCACACCCTTGGGTGCGGCGCTCTTTTGCCAAAGAACTTGTCACTTCTTGATCACGCGTGGACTATGCGGGTCATACCGCCAACCAGACACGACTTCCGTCCGAATCTCGGATGCGGAATCAACCGGCACTTTCAACGCAGCAGCGCAGGTTGTCATCGACGCTTTGATCAGGTTCAACTACCAGCTGCCTCCAGCTTAGGAAGCGGGTCAGCTTTTCATCACCGATGTGCAAGCGGCGAGCCCGTCTTTAAGCCCAATCGAGATGAAGGCGGTTGATCTCTGTCCTGGGCTTTGCGCTCGACATGTTCGAATCTTGGCCTTGCTCTGCAGCTTCTTTCAGACGCTGAAGCGCATCTTGTCTTGGGTCAGGTCAACGCCGTATGGTCTTTTTGAAGCTTACATGTCCGAGGTTAAGTTCACGATGCGCATTCAAAGTCTTCACCACCCAGGAAATGTAATTCACCGTTGTGAGATTGATCTTCGAAAAGACACGTCGTCGATTTCGGAGGAATGGTCACGGATCGAAGTACCGCCGCCAAGGTGCCAATAAGACCGCGAGTGGTTTGGTTCGTTTTCTTTTTGTCCGCAGACGCATAGGCCAGACGCGGCGCTGTCTGGTTCGTTGAATGATCCGACAGCACTTCCAGACCGGCAATCTTTGCCGCGTTCTTTTGTGGCTGACGCGCTGAGCGTCCCCGTTAAAGTAGTGGCAGGACAGTGGATGACCGCTCTGGGTGACTTCTTCGCCAGGGTTAGGATTCAGCTGTTTTTTTCCTTCATTTTTGACCAAGAGGATGAACGCAGAGATTTGCCGCAAGGGGAGTATTTCTCAGCTCCTTGGCTTTTACTACAAGCGTCGCCGTTCCCACCATCGATCACCCGGTGAAAGGGCTAAGGTTCTTTTGTCTTGGACCAGATCCACGTCGTCATTGCGACGCATGCCGATTAGGCGCTTAACGCCGAAAATTGTGTTTCTCAGGGTTGGTAACCGCTATTGCCGTTTGGCAGGCCTGGCGCAACCAGACCGTCGTCGTCGGTAAAGGCGACGATTGGATGAGCGTGGTGCGTGCACCTTCCGGCGTTTCAACAACGCGAGGCTGGCTTGCCGTCCATGATGGCGATACAGCTGGTTTGTCGTCTCACTAGTCGATAACCAATTAACTTTGGCCATGTTTGATCCGTCATTTAACTACAAGGCGATGACAGCGCCAGCGCAGGCCCCGTTGTGGCACCGCTTAGCCACGATTCTTTTTTCACAAAGGCCGGATGCCTTCAGCGGTTCTCGGCGTATATAAGTGAGCGATATGGCGCTCTGCAAATATACCGTTGCATGAGAAACGGAAACGCGGATTCCTGCGTGGATTTTTCGCCAAAGCAGGCAAGAAGGCGTTTTAGATGACCCCATATTGCGGTTTACGGGCTTCGAAATTCATAATCCCACTTACGCTGCCAGCAATCAACTGACACGTTGCTGGATACTGTGCGCGGGGGTTGGTAAAGCAGGCACCGTTCTTTCGCCCCGTCATGCCGGGTGGGCAGCAGATGTCGGTGCGCCATGACGGTCTGCGGGCGATTATGGGTGGCTGTCCAAGACGCGCAGGGCTAATAGCCGCTATGGCCGAGGCCCATCCCAACGGCGCAAACGCCCTGGCCCGCCATCCCCTGTCGCGGATGGTCCTTAGATCTGGAATGACCTGACCGGATTGGAGCGCCAGCGGATTTCCTTTGCCTGATTAACTACTACGCGTCGGATGCTAAATGGGGTTGCATCAGGGACCGGAACGAGAACCGATTTTCGCTGGCCTGTCGTGTCAAATCCTCGCTTGGGGACGAAGGAATTGCCTGCGCGTTGGCGGGCAAAAAACGCGCGGCAAGAACAAGACAGCCTTTGGTCTGCAATCAGGGGATGTCCGTTGTCATGGGGGGAGGCGAGGCGCGCCTGAACGATCACGGCATCGGACCGCATCCGCGCGGGGGTCTTGACGTTGCTGCCCAAGGGCGGGAGGATCAACATCAACGCTCAGGGTTGCGACCTGAGATCAGCGTCGCGGCGCTCCAGCTGGCAGAGGCGTGTTTGCGCGTATAGAATTCGCCCATCAGTCGATCAACCATCAAGCAACCCTTACCGCAAACGGCTATTCCCAGTTACTAATACAGCGCGGGTTTAGTTAATTGATAAATTGCATACCGCGGGCCTGATCGATGGCGTGGAACAGGGGGTTTCCGAGTCAAAACATGGCCAGCATTGAAGGACGGCAGCGAATTGGCCAGAACATACTTCTGAAGCCAATCATCATTCGAACCGCTGGTACATCGTCGTAAGATCTGAGTAAAGAGGGTGCGCCACGGTTTGATGGCCAGCACCATGCCGACAGCAACCCCGGGTGAACATAGCGATCAGCATCATGGAAAAACAACCCCAGCCGTGTCGTAATGCAATCGGGTTGAACGCCAATGGTAGTATCGACATGATCAGGATCAGCGACAGCACCTGGATGTAGAGCGTCCCAGTGGCTGCAAGACGCCAGAGAAAATTCATCGTGGTCATCGGCGCATGTTTTCATCATGGCGCTGGCGGGGCCACTTACGGAACGGCCACGGCCGGATACCAGTCATTGGTGTGGCATCAATGAACAGGAAAAATCCCGTCAATGGGATATACAGATCACGAAATCACCGCCCGAATGGCCGGACCCGTTCGCATACCGAGGATCGAAAACTCAACATAGAACACGCCCACGAAAATGCGTTTTGCATAATGTTGATTAGGACGAGTGGCTGCAACGCATTGTTTGTGCTGGCTTGCGCACAGAGCGCACGATCGGAATGGTAGACAGTTCGAAAAAGTTGACTGCCGCAGCCTATTGCCTGTTTGGTGCGCCGTGGTTGGAAACATTGTTGTAGCCTCTTTGTGACGTACCCTCGGGCACGGAATTCTTGCTGTCCGTCAACACGACAATCATAAGGGGGTTGCGCAAAGTAATCAAACGAAAGACTGAAAGGTCGCGAATTATGGATTATGAACAGCTGGTAACCGGTGAATGCGGCCGTTTGTCGATCGAAGCAGAGCGACTAAGATCATGGAGATTTACGGCTCGGATGATTTCCGAGGTCAAAACCAAATCTGACCGAAGCCCTCGTGACATTCTCGCCGACGATAGCCGACGGACAGATCATCTCGGACGGGCCTGCGCGCCGCTTTCCCTAGATCAGTGATGCTTTGTAACCGATAGAGCAATCGCCACCGCATTCGGGTGGCGATACTTTTCTTATCGTGGACGCCGCTTGGACTGCGGGACTAAGAATTCATCAAGCCGCCGTGGCGATTTTACCCGTGAAATATTGCGCTGGTTGAAAAGGCGGCGTACCGGACGCCGCGTGTCGTCTATGCGCCCGGCCCGGTCGCGATGTTCTTTACGTTGGCCGACGGCAGTTTCCGTCGGAGGAAACCGGCGATTTTCCGCCAAGGACAAGTAGGGGCCGTTCAGCGCGATAACACCTCTAACGAATAATGCGGCTTTGATGGTGTGGCGTCCAAAGTCGCCCGCGATCAGGCGACCGATGATTAATTCGCCAATACAATGGTGCGCGATATCGAAAAGCGCGGGCCTGCGTCGCTCGAGAGTTTTGGTCTGAAATCGCGACCGGCGAGGCGGAACCTTTAACCCGCGCGTTGGCTCGGACGATGGAATGGGAAACGCCGGCTGCGGGCCCATGCGCCTGTCTGAACGCGGTGCTGGGGGCGCAGTTGTGCGTTTTTGGACGATTCTGAAACCTCCGGCTTCACTTACGGCAAAGCCGATTTTTGCCAGACCGCATTTTCTTTATCGACTCATGCGCCGGCGTTGATTTGAAAGCCTCCTGAATGTTGTTCCTGATTGGTTATTCCGCTGCGCGTATGCCTCTACGCGCTATCCCTAAAACCGCATGGCGATCGTGACGGGGGCGGGCGGCTAGATACGCGCAGCCTGATCGAGCGCAGCTGCGCGTGCAGCTGCGAGGTCCAGGGCGTCGAAAAGTGGCGTGGCCACCGATGGAACGACGCAATCAAGGACGCCACCGACACAGAAGCCTTCGGGCCGAGGTGTGATGAAGTTCAGTAATTAGCGCCCAACGGCAACAGAACTATTGCGCCGAAGCCCATACGGGATTCTGGGGCGGCGGGTAGCGACATCGTTGTGAACTTGCAAGGCGACGCACCGCTCCGCCGCAGGTTGGTTTGTCGAAAGCCTTGTGCAAGGGTCTGCGAAACGCGACCCTGAACGCATAGGGATCGCACACTGTGTTGCGCTGCGATGGTGCCGGCGTTGGAACGGGCTGCTGACAGATTCGCAAAGCCGTCGCGTGGGGGGCAACCACTGCCAGTGTTCGCGGCTGACAATGCGGCGATGTCACTTCCTCTTAAGGAAGCATCGTGCACGTTACTATCGAAAAACCTATGATTCGATGCGGACGCGACAGACACCTCCCTGGCTATGCCTCTTCACATTACGTGGCGTCCCCTTATGCCTATCGCCACCGAGTGCATATTGGCGGGTGATACCCACGCGTCGTGGAGACGTGTAGCTCCAGCTTGAACAGCTCGAAGGGCTTTGAACAACATGCGGTCATGAGAATAACATGTCCATTTATTTGCGATGTCTTTTGTAGTCGTTAGGTTCTGAAGTTGCCTAAGGGACCCGCCAGATTTTTCTGGAGAGTGCAGTACCACAACGCTTAAGCAGATCAGAGAAGTACATGTGCCAAGTATCGGCATATCGTATGGTCCGAGTATCGTCAGAGGCGGACAGGAGTTGGAGCTGATCAATGAAGGCTAGACTTTGGAAACGCCCCGAAATGTAGACGCTCTCTCGCTCCGGGATATTGAGCGTCTTATGCTGTGTGGTCGGCACCATATCTTGACTCAACGCATTCAGGGAGCGCGCAAGATCGCCAAGGTTTTCAATTTTATATTCTTCAGAAACGGCGGTAAGGCGCAAAATTGCGCAGGCCTGTGACGCAAGGGGGGTTTTTGTGCCGCGAATAGCAAGAAGCGCCACAATTTCGAGCGCTGGTCTTATTTCGGAACTGGCAGAATGATGGTTTGGCAATTCACTGAGCACTAACTTCGGTTATCCGCACGTTTATTCTTAAGAGGGCCAGGCGCGATTTCCATCCAATTGGGCTATAATGAAAGTAACACTAAACCAATGATTTTTTCCCGGATGAGCGTGAGTTTGGTGTGAACGGGCAGTTTTTTTGCTCACAAAGTCGTTACGCGAAAATGTTTGAGAGCCTAAAGAGCATCCATTTCGTCCCCTACAGGTCGATCGCCCCGCTGGTGCAATAAACCGACAACATCGACAAAGCTCCGCGCGAGTCCGGATCAAGGAATTCACTTTTTGTCACATCCCGCGGCAAGGGTGCGCTGGAAGCCTACTTTGACCACTCACTCCCGTGCCTGGACACAAGGAGCACTGCCGCTCCAAGAAGGGGAGAGCAGAAGAGACAAAGAAGACGATATAGTGATTGGAGAATATAACTCTTCTCAAAGAGCAACTAATTTATTGGAAAATGCTGAGCTCAGCATCGGCCTATAATCGCCAGCACAAAAGCACTTGGTCTGGGACCACGGCCGTATGGTGTGCCGTGTTGATCGCCACGAAACCCTTTGCGTAGATGCCTGCCACGATGACGTGATCGCAGCTGAGGCCCTGCCTGCAACAAGATGATCGAAGCCTATACCTGGAAACCGGCGGCAACATGGTTGCGGCGATTGGAAGTGAACGCCTGAGAAGTCCTCCTCTTACGGGATGTTTGGACATTGGATGACGTCAATCCGAATGGGGCCTTGGTCCAAGGTCTAAGGCATGGTCGAAAAGCCCAAAGCCGAAGACGCACGGTCAAACCTTGGCCGTGATCGGCCCGCTATATCTGTCGGCGCGAATGGTGCTTGAAGAAACCTGACAGCTAAAGTCACGGTTCGGCGGGGAAATCCAACTGACAGATCCCATCGCAGGCGGGAGCTGACCCAAGGCAAACGATGTCCTACGGCTACCGCTTTTAAGGGTCAGCGTTTTCGACTGCGGCTGCTAAATCTGGGTTTTTGCAGGCGACGGTCTCCTTTGGGCTTTGGCCCGCGAGGAATGCGCGATGATCTGCGGCGCCTATCTGCAAGACATCATGCAGCGAAACTGCGGCGCAATAAGCGCTGGACAACAAAGGAACCGGGCGTATGGGAATATCTTGGTCCAGGCGGCGGCGGGGTACATCGGGTCGCATGCGTGCAGGCCGCCTGGCTGCTGCAGGCCATACGCCCCGTCACTTTTGACAATCTGGTCACCGCTGGCGCGATGCGTGAAATTCGGCCCCTTTGTACAGGGTGATCTGGCTGAACCGGCCGAGATTGGATGCACGTGGTTTGAAGCAGTACCAACCGGTCCGCCCGTCATCATTTCGCCGCGCTCAGTCAGGTGGGCGACAGCATGAAGCAGCCCGGCACTACTGGCGCACAAATGTCGAAGGGTCGCTGGCCTGATCGAGGCGACGGTCGCGGCGGGGCTGCAAACAGTTTTGTCTTTTCATCCACGCTGTGGGACCTATGGCGATCAGGAAATAATGGTCGTGTTGGACGAACAACAGCGCGCAACATCCGGATTAATCGCTACGGGGGCCTCAAGCGCGCAATCGAAGATATCGCTGCGCGGATTTCGAGGCCGCCTATGGCTGCAAGCGTGATTTTCGGCTATTTCAACGTGGCCGGTGCCGACCCCGAGGGCGAAGTGGGCGAATTCGCATCCGCCCGGAGGGACGCTTTGATCCCGCTGATGTTGGGACCTTGCCATCGACGGGAAACGCGATGGCTGACGATTTTTTTGTGGCACCGATTACGACACCCCCCGATGGCACTGATCCGCGATTTATGGTCCAGTATGCGATCTGGTCGACGCCCATGTGTTGGGGTTGAACTGGGCTGCTTGAGGATAAGGGAAGCCGCGTGTTTCAATTTGGGGCATCGGCAACAGGGTTTTTTCCGGTGGCGCGAAGGTTTGTTGAAACACAGCCGCGAGGTGACTAACCGCGCCGTGCCGATGACCGAAGGCGACGGCCGACAGGGTGATTGGCACCAAGCTGGTATCAGGATCGGTCCCGTGCAAGAGACTGAACTGGGGTGGCTGCCAAATCGATCGAGACCCTGCCGCAGTGATCGCGCGACGCATGGAGATGGCACCAAACCCCGGTGGACGACCTAAGCGCATGACGACAGCGCGCTGGTCCTGCGTCCCGATGGGCCGCCCCTGTCGGTGCCTAACCGGGATGCGGTTTGAAAACGGCGGCGGCTGCTGTGGCGTGCATTGCGGCGAGGCATCAGCTCGGGGTCTCGTCGGAGCATGGGGCAATCCGCTGACGGGGTGCTTGGCTTTGTCGTGCTGCGTAACGAGGCCGCGCGCTTCCGTATTTTCTGCAATGCACTACCGCGATCTTGGCGTTGGCGCATTTTCTGATTGTCGACAATGGCAAGCGAGATGGCAGCAGCCGACCTGCTGGGGCGGCAGCCCGATGTGACCCTGTGGCAAACGACCGCCAGCCCTACCGCGGGTCGCGGGTTGGTCTGGATTGGCTCAACTGGCTGCTGTGGCGGCACGGGCACGGGCGCTGGTGCCTGACCCGTCGATGCCGACGAGCTTGCTGTCTATGACAGATGGACGCGCACAAGCTGCCGCGCTCGCGGGCAGCTGAGAGGGTGAGGGCCGCGTCGGTTCGGTACGGCTGATTGTTGGATATTTTCCCAAAAGGGCCCTTGGGGGCGCAGGCCTATGTGCTGGGGATGATCCGGTTCGCGCAGTATTGAACTGGATTTGACGCCGGACCATACCGCGCTGTGCGTCAAGTGGGCGCGCTGAACAACCGTTTTGGTGCAGGGGCGGGGCGCGGTGAACGCATGTTTTTTGCTGACCAGTCCGATGCAATCGCGACGCTTGAACAAGATACCCTGGTGCGCTGGAACGCGGCGGCATGTCTAACGTCATTCGACCCACTCTTTGGCTGCACCGGCGTTGAACCGAGCTGCCTATGATGGGCCGGGAGGGGAGGCCCGTAGGGGTGTTGCTACACAGTAAGTTTCCTGCCAGAGATCATAACCGAAATCCCTTCAGGAAAGGCGCGTGGGCAGCATTTTCATACGCTGAAACAGTTTGACGGGTACTATGATCAAGATCGCGACCGCCCCCGATCTGTGGCACGAGGGCGCGCGGCCGCTAATAGCGGGCCGGCGGATTACACTCTGGAAAGCCTGCTGTGATGCGCAGCCCTTGGGCAATCACTGTACCAAGCTGCTAATCATCAGTGCAGCGTGGGTAACTGTTTCAAATTACGTTTGTTTATAAAGACGGCCCCTGAATTATTGTCCTCAAGCAACTGATGCAATAAAGCGACGCACGGGCGGGGCGTTGTGAGTCAGGGTATGGGAGAACACGTAGCCTTTGGGGAATTCTTACAAGATGCGCGTGCGGCGCAAGCGAAGGTTGAAATCCGGGCCCTGCGCAAGTCGCCGAGCCTGAAAAATGTTCAGGACAATACCCCGCGCAGATCCGTCCTGACGATGTCCTTGCTTGTCTGCACATTGCGGAAAGTCGAAAAAATCCGGCTGCCCTAATTTCTAGAGTATTAATCGCGCGCTCGGGATCACCATTCCTATTTGTCGATTACGGGTTCCGAACGCGGCAGATGCGGATTACCTACGTGCGAGAGAGCTGCATCGAACCGACGCGCCGCGCTGAACTACCGTCACGTTACCGTATCAGATTCCGGTACGACTGGATCCGTACTATCTTAAGACACAAAATTAGGACGCCTGGCCTAAGTACGGGGGTTGTGGATGATGTGATCACGAATCCGACTGAATTCTTTGTCTATCCGTTCTGTGATACGCGGCCGTTCAGGCGCTTGACGACCTGGCTGGATAACTGCGAGATCGCAAGCTTTGCGCGATGCTGCTGGATGTGTACCCCAAGGGGCGGCTGGGGATGAACCTATGAAGCCGGTCAAACCCGTGGAGATCGCCTCGTGTTCGATAGCGGCAACTACGCGATTTTCGCGGATGCGAAATACGGCAAACCTCTGGATACAGGGTGGGCCGCGTGCGCGGGTGTTCTTCAAGCAACAAGCCTGCCAAGGCACCTTGCGCTCAACAAGGTCCTTTGGTTAACATGGGACCGTCGCTATGCCTTATGTCAGTTCGCCCATAACGCTGCTGCCGCGCGGCATGAACCGGTTTTATGAACGAATGGGCGGAAGAAAGCCTCGGGCGTTTTGCTACATTGCAAGTTCCTGGACACTTCGGGCAAGGCCGCAGAAGAGCTTGAGCGCGGACAGCATTATGCCAAATCCGTTGCAATATAAGGCCTATGCCAATACAGCCCGGGACCAAGACCCACAGCTTTGGGGGAAGTGGTCCGAGAAATACATTAACTGGGCGCAAGCTCGAAGATTCTTGGGCCTTATGTCCAAGGGCAACTGGGCTATGAGCGTCGGACTGGTCATGCTGGTGCATACCGCCCGCTGGACCGCGCCGAACAGTGGGCGCGGCATTGGCTGCGGCGGGCTGTCCCGGTGGCT
>Ga0163217_1020445_pt1 | contig 10040 bp, 4 predicted proteins | sample SynspAceP_FD_185933 | JGI IMG/M metagenome (GOLD analysis project Ga0163217, IMG submission 185933) | Saline lake microbial communities from Ace Lake in Antarctica - Synechococcus sp. Ace-P (PacBio error correction) | ecosystem: Environmental > Aquatic > Non-marine Saline and Alkaline > Saline ...
GAAGTGACAAAACCTAGGTGGTTTTTAATAGACACAGGAAATGCCCAAGGCTCGTTTGAAATTAATGAACTATTCTCTGCCCCTCCTTTAATTATTCTATATCTTGGTTATATTATTGGTTCATCTTTTTCATTTAGCTGTAGGAGAAGGTTTCACTTGATATTTGAATTTTTGTTTTCTTACAGTCGATGTTTAACTTTTTAATCTGCCTCTCTCCATCTCATGTAACCACAAAACTTAAAAGGATGGTTTGCCGCTGATGAGATATTCCAGGGTAATCCTTAAGATCTAAAAATGTTTTCCCTCCTTTAAAATTGGGATATATCCCCCAACTTAAATGGTAAGTTTTTTTTTTGGCAAAAGTCCTTCTCCATTACCTCCTGCCAACATCATAATCATATTAAAACTGCATTCCTTGGATCTCCTTTTTTACCGGTAATCTCTATTTACCCCAACCTTACACGAACAAATACTTTAACATAAGGCAAAAGAATTGATCATCAAGGAATGACGAAATTTCTATAATATCTTCCCCGAACATTTCTAAATTCCGAAACTATCCGTATAATCTTCCATAGTCAAAACATAGCCCCATCCCTTTCTTTACCCATTTTGGAAACCCGGTGCTGCACATCGGAAATTACCCCCTGCAAAAAGATACTTCTCTATTTACTTATGGCTTCCAAAATCAATTTAAAATTAGAATAGGACTTGCAATTGCAAAAGCCTTATTTCCGATTAAAATCGTCCAAAGGGGTGACCTGAAATATAGAGCCTACCACTGTCCCTTTTTCTCTCGCAGTTTTCCCATGGTTCCCTCATTCTTCACAATGGGGGCACTACCTGGTTCTTGAATCTGCCACGTCACTTCAGCCTCTCCAAATAAACTTAACTTGGGAGGATGTTTCCGTTGCGTCATTTGGGAAGTTGCCCCATATCCATTGCCTTTTCCAAAAAGTAAGTTCCGTCTCCTTCATCATAAAAATGATTGCGCCTAATGGGTATCCCCAAAGGAATTCAAAACCGCCAGCAACCGCTAAATTTTCAAAAAGCTTTCTTATTGGTCAGCCTCCTAAGATCTATGCGTTTGGCCAGAATCAAAAAAACAGATTTAAAAGTCCTCCTTCCTTTCTATCTCCACAGATGGTTTCCGACTGCTCCGGCGACCAAACTCCTTTTACGGCCCCCATATCCAAAACGTACGCTCCGGCGATCCGTTTTACTGCAAATTTGTAGTAGGATTCATTTACATCCTTGGACCAAACATCCAATCCCATTCGCTTTAACACTCTTCCATAAAAAGGTAACCTGCTTTATGTCGTTCATGTTATTGGACAGTAACGGCCGCGGCCAGTCAATTTTCTTGCAAGGGTAAATGTGCCTTGCAAATAAGCTGTCCTGGTAAGATATCCAAAGCCCATAGCAAGGTGGAGTGAAACTTTTTATTAAAGGCATAAGTTGCAAAAGCTCCCAATCTTTTCCAAATTTTTCCAACTTATCCCTGCATGTCCTTCTCCGACAGCCTGTTTTATGAACTGGGTTTTTCCATTTTATCGAGAAGCTTACTTTTGCTTTTTTTAACCCATGGCTTTTCGCAAAATTCGTCGGCCGCACCTTTGGTAAATCCGCCAGCTTTTGCGGAAAGGAGCATCACTTTGCTCCTGAATAACATCGGTAATTCCGTAAGTTTTCCGCTAATATGTCTTCACAGGCCATCAAGGTCATTAATTGAATTTTCCTTTCTGTAACCGTGTTTACTCGCCCATGAAACTAGGTATGTATTCCATTGGAACCCGGGACGTATACAAAGCGTTCATGCGATTAAATCTGCAAAAACAGTAGGTTTTAAGTGCCCCCGCATGTGCTTTTGCATCCCGGGGGATTCATTACTGGAACACCCCAACGTTTCCTTGCTCCTCGCGTGGAACAGCTCGTAGGTCTTTTACATCATCCAAAGGAAAATTCTGCCTGGATCAACTTCCACGCCGTGGTTTGGCTTTTACAATTTTTACGGTTATCCTTGAATATAGGGGTCAAGGTTTTTAAATCCCAATGAATCCAGTTTTTTAACAAGGCCCGGCACTTTCCACCACCGAGTTATCAGAACTGGGTTGCATACATGGTCGAAATCTTTTGCCAAGGCCACAGTACGAACTTGGTAATGTCATCTGGCGTAATAATCACCCCACAAGCAAGTGGATCCCGGTGTTACGAATCAGAACCCTCCAAATTATGAATAAGCTTGGTTAGGGTTTTCGGATTCCAAGCCATCCACCTTCTGAAGATAGCTAGCAACTCGTTGAATCTTACAAGCTCCTCACTATTAAATTTGGGCTTTTTAGCGTTTTTTTCATCGACCCCAATAATCTTTTTTCAGCTTGGACATATTGGGAATCAGCTGGCCAATAAACGGTCGGCATCCCCCAAAGGTAGATCTAAGGGCACGTGCAAGTATCCCGAAGTGATGAGTTTCGCTGGACATAGGTGATTGATGCCTTGGTTGGCGTATTTATTGATCACAATAATCCATTACACAACCAGCGTGCCTTCCATGCATCAAAAAATCAATATCGATTTATCGGGCATGGACAACGAATCTGGATTTAGGGAAACGCCGTCAACAAAGTTAAAACGTACTTAATAGGATCCAAATTGGTTATCCATAAACAATAGGCACACGCAGAACCTGCTGCAGATCCACGACTGGGCCAACGACTACATCCATAGCACGTGCTGCGCCTAATAAAAATCCTCACAACAAGAAATAACACTGGATATCCGGTTTTTCTCAATGACGCTTGAAGCTCAAAATCGAGCCGCTCAGTCAATTTCCGGTGTTATTTCACCATATCTCTTTTTTGCTCCCTCATAGGTCAATGGCGGAGGTATTATTTTTTTCCCCCACGTCCCGTCCATCCAGTAAGAATCTTCTTCAAATATGAATTCTTCCGAATAATCAAAATGCTGGCAAAGAAGACATACGGCAAGGTAAAGGTGTCTACCTTATCTATACTTCCTGAATATTGGTTATGGCAACTCTTCTGGAATAATCCTTAAAAAGCTCCTTCATTCGTCAGAGGCTTAAAGTAATATCCCTTGTTTGGGCAAGCCATATCGATATCCCCGACCCGGACCTATGGGAGTAGCCTGTTTTTCACCATCTTTACCAGAGCAAAATATCGTGGGCATGGGCATTTTCCTTTTTCCTGATAATAGGTATTGTTTGGTTGCTAACTAACTTAAACATTATGCTTTTGGCAAACTGGATCAACATCCTGGTTTACAACGGTCTTCAGTCTTCCTTGTCCGTGGAACGCTAATCTTCCATATACAGGTTTCATCCCAAAAGTCTCCTTCCACCAAAGGCAAGGCTTCTTCGGCCTGGTTCTCTCTCAACAGTTTAGGCACCTTACTGGGGCTACTTCCCCATAAGAGGTTACCTGGTTAGTAACAATTATAATCCTCTTTGTATTGCTCATCACCTTTTTATCAAATACGCGGAAACATAATACTTGCCATCGTACACAAGGCAATAGAGACATTTTAAGCCAAATATTAAATACCCTTTTTTTAACTTTTTGGCCAGCTATCCACTATTTGATACCCGTTATCCTTTTGGGAATTTATTGGTATGATCTTCACATACTTGAAATTCAACAGCCTATTATTGGACGGTAAATTTCCAGCCCTGGTTCCGGAAGTTCTTCCAAGGGTTTCCTTGGCCTCTTCCAACGAACCATTTATTTGGTTGATGCCTCTCATAGCGTTTATATTTTCTTCGTTTCTGGCCACCACTCCTTTGTTATGTTGATTCCACACCCACAACAAAATGAAAGCCCCCGCATCATATTCGCATGATCCGTCATCGCTAACCGCAAGCATTTAGCTTTTGCAGTTGCGAAATCAAGAGCAGGAATACTGATTGTTGACTGTAAAAATAGAAAACTGTGTATGTTGTAAGATGGGCAAAGTTGGCGGATTCCCAAAGTTGCCAATTTCTTTTTGAATCTCTCCTTGGAAAATTTCCACCTGTAATCCTTCTCCCAAAGAAGCATCCGCTATTTTCTGAGCTTTTTTAGATTGAATTGTGCTTAACCGATCAGCTGAATTACCTGCGGATTGCCCTCGAGAAAATTTTTTTTAAAATAATCCGGCTTAACATCCATTGCTCGGTCCGTGTATTGCTTTTTTACCGGACCCAACTTCCAAGAAAACAATCGCGTGGGTTGCTTCCCACATCGGCCGTGCATTATGCGCTTCCACAAAAAGGCTCCCCAACCAGAATTGATGTAGTTCCGTTAGGTTGGCAGTTATTTAAACTTACCGCCAGCCCCCCGGGAAATCTGACATATTGCGCCGTATGTTCCGGTAACAGGTTATCCAACATGGCAATTCTTGTAATGAATTCTCAAACCTGGTACCGACATGGAAGTCGGCCCCCATTAATATAAGGTCGAATCCACATTCTGACCCACTACCAAAATTGTCCTTTGAACGTTGCCTCAATTAATTTTTTTCCATACTTCAACCTATTGAATACCGCCTTTGTTGGGCCAATTTCTGTAGAAATAACCGTGAATTGTTCGCATCATAAAAGGAATAATTAAATCCGTCCGGTGCCCCAAATAATCCTGACTTTTCGATCAAATACCCATGTCATGCGTGCAATTGCCAAGCTATTTGGATACTAGCGTGGCCAATTTGTCGGTATCCTATAATGGGCCATCCCAACGCTTGGGCAATCCAGTGGGTTCAGTGGTCAAAAATCAGGTACATATGAAAATTTCTCTAGCGGGTTAAAAAAGTGGGGTTAAAAATTACAAAACGACGGCATAATAAAGTTGCTATTGTTAAGAGTTATCAACCTCGGCCCTTTATACATTATTTGCACAAATAATTTTATTGCCAAATAATAGAAATATGCGTATATTTGCAACCTGCTTAAACTGTAATAGAAAGCGAAAAAAAGAATTAATAACCAAAGGGTCCGGGCACCGCTAACATGAATTTAATGTGATATGCCCAGTTAGAATTAGATTACAAAGACACGGGTAAAAAAGGAAACCATTTTTAACTGGGTATAGCTGCGGATCGCCCGTGCTAAAACCCGAGAGCGGTAAATACTTGGAAAAAATTAGGTATGTTACAATCCAAACACAAACCCTGCAACTTAGAATGATGTTGAACGGTTCGTAAAATGGTTACAAGAATGGCGCACCCAACCTGCCTGAAAAACAGCAAAAAGAATTTACTTACAAAGGAGTACTTTTTAAAGCAATCAACTTATTAGGTTGGTTTACGTAAAGGCGCCTTGACAGAAGAGCAAAGTTGAAGAAAAATTCAAAACGCTTGGTGGAAGAAAAATCAAATTATCGTAGGTTCTAAGGTAGATGGTTCTTGCCAAAGCAGAAGCCGACGCTAGAGCTAAAGCTTAAAATGCTGGGAGAAAGAGGTTAACGAAAAACGTATTGCTGCTGCTGTTGAACTGAAAGCACCTGCTGAAAGAAGTAATTGAAGAAGCCTGCTCCGTATAGTAGAGAAGTTGGCCGACAGAGGCCTGCCACCTGAATAGTCAGCTGAAGAGGCCGCTGCAACCAGCTGAAGCTCCAGAGGAGACTAAAGAAGAAGAATAGTTAATTAGAAACGATGACAAAGGAAGAATGTTCTAAACATCGGTAAAAATCCGTTTCTAAACATAGTTTTAGGGTGAGGTACTCATTAAGATTGGTACCGATGAACCCGAAATGTACGAAAAAATTGAATCAGTTTATGTCTTTCTCTGGAAACATCTGGTTCCAATTTTTTTATTGAAAAAAGTCAGCTCAGCGAATCCAGTTTAATACGGGTACGGTTTGAAGAGGTTGCCGATGAATCGGACGCAGATAAAGTAAATGCTCCGAGATTTACCTACCCCTCAAGTTTTTGCCCAAATTAAAAGGTAATAAGTTCTAATACACAACGAGGTAATTGGTTTCGCTAATTGGAAGATAAGGCCCATGAGAATATAGGAATATCAAAAGCATCAACGATACCACTTCCAACCCTATTTGAGGTTGAAAAAGGCGATTATACAATTTACTTATACCCGTTAGGGATGAAGAATCATGTTAAGGTTGACCCGTGAAAACATACGCATTTTTGTTGACCACACCGGAAGCCTGATCGATCTTTATTTGTTCCTGAAACTACACTCCTTTTATTTTTCAGTTGGAAAAAACGAAGAGATATATTTTTTACCTTTATCTTCTCTCTAATGCAATTCTTAATTAATTGGCGGCCATAATCCAAATATTTACCCACTTAAAATAGTGACAAATATAATTGGCTTGGCGGAAATAATTTAAGAACGTAAACCAATCAATATTAATGCAATATTTTATAGCCATAAAATGATTCATCCTAAAACAGAATTACAATTTCATTAACAAGGAAGTTGGTATGGTGTTGGTGCCACTGAATTTATTCCTGCAGGGACTATCACTTGGGTGTTGGACAGGTTTAAGATCGCGAATTTACACCAACTGAACTTTGAATCCCCTGGAAACCCCTTTACGACAATTTTAGACACCTTACACCTTTAGGGACAAAAGGGTAGGTTTTATTCCTTTGGTTGGGACAATGCCGGTACGTCAACCACAGTTTTAATTCCAATTGGCCTCACAACGGCCTATCGATTTTGGAAGTTTGCCATACGTGACATCCATGTTGGCGAACAGCTCACGGATGAATTACGGGTATTTGAATATCCCACAACCCTTTAGAGGCATAGATGAAGGCACCAAAACGTAAGGTTGTATATCCTGATGACCCTTTTTAAAAATATTACAACGTGTGGGACAAAAAGCTTGAACTGGTAATTGTCCTGAAATCCCGAAGTGGACCAAGCCTTAAAAAACCTTTGATTTCCGACAATCAGTGGAACGTGGTCACCTCTATTTCTGAAGGAAAAAAAATGATGGGATTCCATAAAACAATTATTAATAAAGCGCATAAGGCGGAGGTAACCAATACAAACTCTGAACCGTGCAATAATAAGTTGTGCGGCACCAATAACTTTATTGGACCATAACGATTCAAAAATAACTTATTTTTAGCTTATCAAACTGTTCTGCAATCTTCCATCTAAAACCCAATAATGTTCAAAAAATTTACCCTTAGTTCTCTTTATCTTAATTTATATTTTCCTGGCAAGAAGAGAAAAAGAAATTCGAAACCAGAGATTCCGCCTAAACCATAATTTCTAATTTTTCACCCGATGATCAAGGGTATCAGAAGTAGGTGTTTTGGCTCCCCCAACATTGAAACCCCCAATTTGACCAAGATGGCCCCAAGAAGGGATAAGACTTAGCAAGCTTTATTCAGCACAAAACCTATTGTCTGCCTCCGAGCCGGTTAATATAAAGGTTGTTACCCTAATCGAATTGGATACCAATGCACTTGGCCCGGGTAGCTCTATCGGAAATAAATCTTTCGGATGACTTTTAGCAGAAATGCTTAAAGACGGCATTGGAATATAAAACGAGCAATTTTCGGGAAATGGCACTTAGGGCGATAGTCCACAATTCTTGCTACAAGACATGGTTTTGATTGAATTTTGGCATCCCCCTACTCTAATGACATGTGGCCTTACCACCCAAACAACAAGGCACAGTTTCAATTTTTGGCCCTCTTCCCATTATAGTGAAAATGAAATGTAACTGGACCACGCTTACCGATCAGTCCCCAACTTAACCACGCTCAAATAACGGAAAGAAAGTGTAAAGATTTTATCAAATAGAAACAAAACACAAATCTTTCTTCTTTAATATGTTACCCCCCACAACCACATGTACCACTTTTGGTTTCGCGGGATAAATTCAAAGGAAAATCGGGAAAAGGGGCCTATATGGAGATGTAATAATGGAAATCGACTGGTCCGTGGGCCGATCTTTGGTCTGCCTTAAAAAGAATGCTTTGGAAGATAATTACGGTAGTAACTTTAACATCGGACCAATGGGCCTGTTGTCCCTATGGCAACCATGCTGGCAAGTGCCCTACCATTTAGGAAGGCAAAGGGTAACGGCAATGGGAAGGCGCACAATCGGAACCTTTATTATGCGTACCCAACAAGCTAAACCACCCGGAAAAACCAATGACGTTACCGTAATGGCCATCTGATAATTTTACGCACCATTTGCAGAAGATTACTGGTGCCCGACTTCCCATTGTAACCATCGACACGGCAAAAGCGCCTGGTCCCTTTTTCTCTGGGGAAAAGCGAGGAGACCCCACAAGGAAGCTTATTTCTTTTTCTATAGGTAAACGAACTTAGGCGTGGCGTTATGGAAAAATGGAAAAAATTACTTTTCCATAAACATACCTATAGACCATGGACGGCCAAGAACCGGGAAGGATGGAACTCCCCCTCGGGGAATATAAAAAATGTAGAAATGGATGATGATAGAATTTATGATGTTTACATCAAGAACATTAGTGGAAAACCAACAATGTAGCAAGAGAATTAACCCGAAGTAGTTTTGACAAAAATAAAGCTCCTAGCCAATGAAAATGCGGCAAACGAATTGGAGATTCTTCTGGATCTGGAAGCACCAAAAATAGAAAGGCAGGAAAAATAGAGTAAAGTAAACGTCTTTCTAAAAAGGCGAAACTAAAATCAAAATTTTGAATGACCAAACCTCCAGTTAAACAATTCCAAATTCAAATCAGGATCGCTGTGCCATGAAAGTGGAACCGATGGAGTTTGTTGGGGGCATGGACTCGTCGCTTACAGCAGCAACCGGAGTCAATTTTAGATATAGCTCTGGAAACTGGTGGTTGATTGCTTTGATGTTAGCACAAAGAAGCAATGCGATAACTGTGACGCCAAATAAGAGATCAATGAAGAAGCCTATGAGCAATGCATGGACAAATTTGAAAGCTTCTGATGGCCGATCGCTTATTCTGTTCCCACGCCCGCCCTAAGATTGAGTTTGTTGATGAACTGGAAACGACAAATACGACCTATTGTTTCCCAATCCACCATTCTATTCAGAAATGGTCGCCTCAAGTGGAGATGAACCAGAAGATTTTGGCCCAAGGCAGAATCAATCCTGCCTTACCTTTTGAGGACTATTGAGTGGCGTTGCTAAGTTAATGTCCAATAATGGGAACCTTTTCAACTATTATTCTAAAGGAAGAGCAAGTATTTTGGAAAGGCGCGTATTTTTAAACCTATTCCCAAAAAACGGATAACAAGAGTAAAAAGGCAATCGCTGATTCGGATAAAAAGCGCAGTTTAAAATTGAATTCCAGTTTGGGAATATATCGTTACTACGAAACATCTTGACTATTGAATTAGACGACACAAATACACCCAGGAATACATTGAGCTTAACCAAGATTATTATTTAAAATTACAATAATGACTTTCGCGTGTTATATTTTTAATAATAATCCTTATTTGGTTTACTTTTGATTCTAAACCATCTATGCGACCCAAGATTTATTTTTGAAGCACCCGATTATTACAATTTAGATATCTTTTATCTGAAAACATAAATTGTACGTGATGCAGCCAGACAATGGTAAACGCGAATATATCCTCCCATAATAAGAAGAATATGCCCAAAAGGCAGAGATTTCCCAAACAAATAATTAAAGGGCTTTTCAGAAATTGGTGCTTTGGACCTTATATCCCAGAGGAGTATGGGCGGGGCCGGATTGGACCAAAATAAGTTACGGCCCATTATTGCCAAGAAATAGAACGAGGTGATAGCGAGTACGTTCCCACCGCCTCTGTAAGCTCTTCTTTTGGTAAGTATCCTATTTTCACATACGCAGTGAGGAACAACGAAAGAAATACCCTTCCCAAACTAGCTTTCTGGGAATTTAATGGGATGTTTGGGTAACAGAACCAGAATCATGGTTCCAATCCAAGTGGGATGGAACCAGATTTAAGGGACATGGGATGATCATTTTCTCTGAAATGGAGCCAAACTCTGGGTATCGCTCCAATTCTCCCTTTGCGGACATAGCCATAGTGTGGGCTAAAAAACGAAGAG
>Ga0163217_1046477_pt1 | contig 10040 bp, 7 predicted proteins | sample SynspAceP_FD_185933 | JGI IMG/M metagenome (GOLD analysis project Ga0163217, IMG submission 185933) | Saline lake microbial communities from Ace Lake in Antarctica - Synechococcus sp. Ace-P (PacBio error correction) | ecosystem: Environmental > Aquatic > Non-marine Saline and Alkaline > Saline ...
AGAGAGATGCTTGCATAACCTTATTACGACAATTGGTAATTAAGTTTTTTTCTGCGCGATGGTATGAAACTAAAAGATGAAAATGATATTGAAACTCGCTTATTGAAGCCCTCAAAAATGGAAAAGCCCCAATGGAATGGTGGGGTGGGCTTCCCTGACCCAAATTAAGGGTAAAAACAGCCAGTCGAAATAAAAACGAATGCAGCTTGGTCGTTATATTTTGAAAAATTCTGCAAAAAGGGTGAACTTTCCCCTCTGAATTAATCCCGCTCAAAGGAAATTAAAAAAATAAGTGGGTGGATTTGTGCCCCCACGGCGCAAAAAAAACGTAATCCACATAGCTCCAAATGTACCTCACTGAGCTGGGTGGGCCCTGAAAGGTGATTTGAAAAATTTGTGGACTGGAACCCACCGGTTTTTAAACATCAAATCGCAACACACACAGCTCGCGACGGAAACCGTCCAATCGAAAGCCGTCATGAAAGTGTAATTTAGAAAAATACGCGACCCTTGGTTTTGCTTTAGATGGCGATGGCGATACGGCATATTACTCGATTGGTTGAATCACAAAGGTAATGTGATTGACGGTGCTCAAATTTTCGATTCTATCACTCGCACTTCTCGCTAGAGACGTACTTAAAGTCTGGACAGCTTAAAGGCGGTGTTGTTTTTGGCACCAGTAATGGTAACTTTTAGGTTTGGAAGTTGCGTTAGCCGCACTTAGGCAGTCGCAGATATATGTTTCGCAAGTAAAGTGGGCGGACCGTTACGTCAATGGAGCCTTGTTTGCAAGCGATACGGTATACGGTAGGAGAGATACTAGAGCCACGTACTGGAATCTTGCTGCGGCCTTACCCGGTGATGGCATAGTTGGCGGCCTGCAAGTGTTGGCAGCCAATGTTTGCGTGCTCACATGACCTTAATGAGCTGGCACGAAGGAATGGAAAAGTAAATCCTCAAACCCTACTCAATATTAGATTCAAGAGGGCAAACCTTTAGAACAATTATCTGTGCCAACAAAGCTGTGCTTGAGGCAGAGAAAAATCTCCGGGTGACAAAGGGCGCAGTTTTTTAACTGAGAAAAAGTGGAACTGAACCCTTGGATTCGTGGTCATGGTTTTGAAAGCCCAATGATGCTAGATCGCTTCTACGATCTGCGAGATCGCATATATCGCTGATACTGTACGTTAGTAAATCGAATAAGCACTTAAGGAATTAAATATGAAAGCATGGTGGGCTTGTAAAATAATTAAGTCCGGTTGGTTAATAATCTCAGCGCGCTTTTCATAGCGGCCTAAGGAATAAAAGTGCAAATACTCATCTCGTCGACCCGTAAGTCGCCTGGTTATGGCAAACATGACGGTAACAAATCACTTAGTCCCGCTTAACTTGAAGAATAAGTTAGCTCTTGAAGAATTTTGTCTCATCTTGATGTAGTAGTTTTGTTCCAGACCATTCCCCTCTTGGGTTTGTTTTGGAGAACGGTTCTCTAGGGTGCGCCAAAATATGAGTTTGCCATGATCTGGTGCTCCATCTGGCGAAGTTTCAGCCGACATGTTGAAAGAAATGGCTTTGTCGGCTATGTGAATTGACTCGGAACACTCCTGAAAGGGACGTGCCGAACATGCAGAAAACTAATGAAATTGTCGCGCTAAAGGTAGAAAAAGCCTTTAGCGATGCTTGGATTGACCCCCATTTTTATGTGTGGGAGAAACGGAAGAATTCCGCCGATGCGTGGCAAATTTGGTTTGCGTTTTTTAGCAGAGCAAATTGACGCAGTTTGAACAGCAATTGGTATTGTGCAGTTATGATATTATACTTTTGGGCTTATGAGCAATCTGGCAATTAGATAGCGGGGTAAAACGCCAGCATCAGCACGAGACAGCAGCTTATCATCAGTTTTTACGTGAACATCTAGCAAAAAAGAATAAGTGATATTGCAGCCAAAATTAATATTTTATATCGGCGGACAGATGTTTAAAGGCAGCAATGCCAAGAGTATTTAGTCAAAGACGTAGATGGTGGGTTATTGCGGTGGCCAGTTTAAAACTGAGTTATTTAGTATTATGCCTTAGCAGCAAAGCAATAAGAGGCAAGTGATGGATTTTTACGAAGATTTTAATTTTTGTTGTATTAATTGTAGCTCTTAAATGCCACACCTTATACACCGTGTTTTTGTATTGATTCACAAGGTAAGGGCGGCAGAATTGGGTGCATTTTTGGTAGTGGTGGTTCAAATACAGGTATTTGGCTCTACCGGTTCGGGCAATTTTCTAACCGGCGCCCACTAAGGCCATACTACCACTCTTGTTTTTTGTTTATTAAGTTTAGTACTGGTACGCCAGACGAATAAAAAAAGAAAGGCCTTGGATGATTGCAAAATATTGAAGTACCGGTACTTGAAGCAAGCCGTTATTCCGATGTGCCTGCAGCGGCTGTTGTTAAAAGATAGTGATGCTCCCGGCTGACAGTTGGCTAAGAAGAGTCAGAAGTCTAACAAAGTTAAAAGACGCGGATCGTGGTGGAATTGGGTAGAACCGCCATCATTGAGGGGGTGGTGAGCCACTAGCTTGTGAGGGTTTCGAGTCCTCGCATCCGCACCATAATACAAAAACAAAGGGTTAGCAGGTTATATCTGCTAACCCTTTTTTTTGTCAGTATATAACCTGAATTTGCTCGACAGGGAAGAACTTGTCTCGCAATGAAATGGGCGCGCCAATTTGCTGGTACAAAATACAATTATAGCGTAATGGCTTGGATCGGCTACGCCGATGTTGGATTATCTCGCAATGTCGTTATCCTACTGCTACTCATTCTGACTTTTTTCAAGGTTGATTAAAATGCGTTTAAAAGCGGTTGGCTCCATAACGTGGCTGGCGAACACGGTCGCCTGCTACACATATTTGGAAAGGCCTTATTTCGACTTTTAAACACTCCTCAAATCGCTAAAAAGTTGTAGTTGCCCTCATACTCGAACCTTTAATTCCAGACCCGCAGTATTTGAAGCCCCGAACATAAACATCCACGCGCCAATCGATACAAAATCGCCGAAAATAAATTATCCAAAAATCCAATCAACAAAATTGAAAAATCGCGATGTTCAAGGCAAAGTAACAGAAGTTAAAATTCCAGAAAGAGCAGTAAGGAAATGTCAAAACTGACTTTTTCTAACAAGACTCGTTATGTACTAAAGGAAGCTAGCATGTTGGTTAAAAGGCATTCTCTCAGCTATCGCTACTCATTGATACTTACCTTGCCAGTCTAATTATACGATTTTCTCGGGGGAGGATCAGAGTGCTTGCCGCATTTAATAAACTCGACGCAAGGATTGAAGAACTTCGGTAAAGATTGGGCAATTTTCCCAGGGGGTCCGCACTGGCCCGTTATGCGCAAGGGAAAACCTGTTCATATCGGTACTTTATGGCTTGCTGATATAAGTAACAAATGTTCCAGTTACCACCGCAAACGGTATTTTGAACTGGCTTCTTTAACTAAACAGATGACGCGCCTTGCCGTTCTAGACAACTTGTTACAAAAGGTCAATTAAGCCTTGAAGCTTAAGCTAGTCGATTATACGTTGAAAGAAGCTCCTATAGCTTGGGCACATATTACTATTGATCAACTTTTCTCTCCATAACGGTGGCTAGCGTCATCGCTTGAGCAGAACTGTTGGATGATGTATTAACTGCTTGTTACACGCGTGAGGGCCCTGATGAACTTCAGCTAAAAAACGCGATGAATCGCAGAACCGGGCACTGATTGGAATTACTCGATGCAAAGGGTATCTTTTATTAGGAAGTATTATTGAAACAGTGACAACAAACCTAGCCAGAATTATATGCAGTCGACATTTTTCCATACCATTAGGTAATGAACAAACACATCTACTTGGGATCAGAGCGAAAGAATCACGTGCCACTTCCTTTCACAGGGTTACGGCATGGAGGAAGGCAAGCTTCAACGCCAATCGCGAAGTACTGGCAAGTTTGCCCTTGGCTCCGCACTTTGGGATCATGTCTTCATCTACATGACATGATGCTATGGAAGCTGACTCGCAGATTCCGATAAGTCATCAATCTGAAGCGCTGGAAGGGCACCAATGCTATTCAGGCGTGTATTCGATACAGGCAATCGTTGTGATACATGGGATATGGACGTGGGTGGCAGGTCCCAAGTTGTGAATAAACGTGCATTCTCACTCATGGTGGATACGCAGGTCTTGCGTATATTCCGAGCGATTGATGATGACCTTTCTGTGATTGTGCTGACGAAATCGTGAAGAATGCATCCAAGGCGCCGCGCCACATTCTAACTCGCACTCGCGCTCTATCGCTCATCGCACGCGAAAGGACAATCTTGCAATTGGTTACTACAAGTTTTTGTTGGGAGTAGAAGATCACATAACAATAATTTAACAGGGACAAAATATTTGTAGTAGTTCAATAGTAATATGATTTCTGGCTGGTTTCAAGTGGCTGGATAAGGGAAATTTCAAACTGTTAATCATTTGTTATTCTGGTCTTTGTATTACGCAGTTACAGATGATCATTATCAAACTTACTAAGGGTGTCTGAATTTCATCCCTGCCTTTATCTGGATGGTGGTCAGTAAAATGCCCTTAAATGTGGTTACGATGTTTATCAACAACGATGTTTTATCTGTCTCTCTTATCAGATACAACATCTCTTTTTGATTGGCGAATAACTCATAGGCATCTTCGGATCTGATGCAAGGGAATGAAGTATGGGTAATTAAGGGTTTCAATCAATTCGCTCCAGCTCATCACATTCATTAATCTGCGGCATCCGTTCTTTTCCTCCAGGGCACAAGAAGTGATCGCATATCTTCATCTAGATCGCCAAGTCCAGAATGGAAAAACAATCCAAAGGAATAGTTTAGATCTAGAGATAACGCCAAGAACTAGATAAAGTGCCCAGGCTTAAGTAACTCTAAACCATTTTAAAAGTTAATTGAGTCCCCAATGCCTTCAATGGCGACGTCAACGCCTCGCCCTTGCGTTAATGCGCATTATTTCTTTAACAGGATCCATTTTTTCGATAATCATTTACAAAGTTTGCCCCTAACTTGTTTAAGCCCATTTCCATTCGCCCTTGGCACTGTTTCTACTGCAATCATTGTGGTTCTGCACCTCGCAACTTAGCGCCCGCAGTAGGCGCATAAACCAATCCGGAACCTTTGGGCGAATATGGCCACAGCTGTCGCCAATCTTGATGTTTTCCGATTCAGCACACCGGCAAAACGGCGGTAGAAGCATAATGTCCGGGCACATAAGAACTTGTTCATCGTCCAGGTTATCTGGTACTTGGCCGCGAGATTTGCCCATCGCATCCGGACAGTAAAGAAATTCAGCTTGTGCACCGTCAATCGTATTGCCAAAGCGCCAGCCTCCAATTGCTTGAGACGCATGTCTGCAGCTTCCACCATCTTGCGAATGAAGCCCATCAAGCAGGCATTCGAATAGCCGTAGGCAAATTGCACCAGCAATGACTCGCTGGCCTTCCTTATAACGACTACGTTAGCTCCTAATTTTTTCTATTACTCCTACTGCTCATGGCTTTATTGTCAGGCCTTTAGCAACTGGATATTCTCCTTTTAAGTATATGAACGTCCGTACCACATATTGTTGTTGTTTGTTACCCTTATTCAACGCAATCGTTGGGCCCAACCTTGGGATGCGGTTTTATCATCAAGAACTATTCGTCCAGGTTTCAACAAACACAGCAGCTTTCATCATCTCAGTCATAGCCATTTTACTCCAAAAAAACTAAGTTGAAAATTTATCAATAGATGGCAAAGAATAAATGATCCATGTCAAAAAACTGTTGCCAGAGAATTTATATGGCTAGATTTTGTTGGCTAGCTAAGTTCCCGTAAGCGAACTTTAATTATATTTTATACTTTAACTTGCAACCGCTAATGAGGCGAGATAATAGCTCCGGTTAGCTGCAACACTGTTTTTGATGGCTATCAATTTTTTACGTGATACCAAGTTAAGCCTACTAAAAACATTGAACAGTCTTACCGAGTTAACTCGACACACATCTAGCGGCTAATCGATAGACGAGGCGACTCAAAGACTCACTAAATATGGCCCGAATAAACTAATCCGAACTAAAAGGGGGAGGGTGAATTAGTAACGTTTTTTTTCTACTAATTTTCATAATCCTTTTCATCTATGTGTTAAATAGCAGCTAGTGCTGTTACCGCAATGCTGGGACATTGGATGATGCCTTTTTATTGTGATCTTAGGTTGTTGTTATCGTTAATGCTGTGATTGGTTTTTGTAGCAGGAGGGTAAAGCCGAGAATGCTTTTGAATTGCTCTGAGTAGTGAACCTTAACCCTGACGTCAATGCAGTGGTGGTAAGGGATTGGCGCGGGGCTGCAATACGGTTCACGTTTGCTAAGGCTCTGCGTCAAGCTTAGCATCAATCAAACTACACTCATCTCCACAGAATTGAAGACCTTTAGAGATAGTTTTTTGCTTTGGGTAGCTCCTAATGGGATATACTCACAGTGCCATGCCACTGCGTGGAATGGCATAAGTTTTCCTGTAGTAGGCAGGGCTTTATTGATTATACGGCCTAACTTTAGCCAAATGTCATTTGTAGATATACCTTATAATCAAGCTCTTTAATTGCCAAGCCTTACGCCCTGAGGTTGCTGACGTTAATGCCTTCACATTACTGTGGCATCGAAGCAAGGCCGAAGGTTACCCCATAAACGACCGCAACAAAAAATCGGCGTGTCTATTTCGGTCATATCTATCTCTCCGGTGTCGCGAATGTAAAGTATGACAGCAGAAAACGCTCTGAATTTTTAAGCCCGCGCGCAGACCTGTAGCGTCAGAAAATAAGCGCTTTGTCACGGCTCGTAAGCAAATCGACAGCCGGGTCCACCGCTTTGGTTTTTTTGGAACACCAGCTATTATTACCGAACGTATCCTTGGGGTTATCGCCGATAAACGCTACCTTTCACCTAAGGTTAATTTAACCAAGGTGTCGCAACTCACCCTGAACCATTGTCGCCAGTTTTCCCCAGTGTAAGAGGTAAGATAACTTGCTTAGGATCTGTGCTGCAATCGCCGCGATAGGATTGATCCATGATTGCGCAAGCCTTGTGCTTGTAACGTCTCTAGCGACATCTGTAATCTATCCCTACAGTGAACGTGCACGAGTAATCGTGCATCTAGTTGCCATCGACCTAGCACAAAACTGCCGATAATACCCTGAACCTTTTCGGCTACCGCCGCTTAGGTCATGGGTCGCTTTAGCCTTGAGGCTTGCATATTAGTATTCCGTTAAATTGACTCGCCTCATAATCTTGAGTCATAGCGCTCGTTTTATGCTGACATTACTGCGTCGCAACATGCTCCACATGCTGGGCAATATAGCAAGACTGTTGGTGGTATTCTCAAAGTCGTTACCAGTAGCGCAAGTTTATCTGAGGCCTTGAGCACAACATCTCCTGGTACTTTTGGCAACTCTGACTGATACCCGTTTTTGTTCATGGGTATCACTTACTTTTGTTTGCAACATGGCTTCAATATTTTTGGGAAAATAATCCTCAGTGGCTGATGGACTTGCTGTGCCAATTTAGCACTTCGTCGGCGACGACAGCAAGCCTTCTGCCACTTTCACGCAGCGCGCGCGGGCCTCAATCGCAGCATTAAGTGCGAGTAAGTTTTATTTTGCGCAGAGATGCCTCTGAATAATGCCTTGACACAGCCTTTTATGCTAGCGCGATGCGTTCCATTCAGTCCCGCCACCAGATTACTAAACTCTTCCCAAACGGTCTGTAATCGTAACTGATATTTATGGCTAACGTCCTCCAAGTTCACGAAGGAACCTCAGGGCCAACTATTTAGATTATGGCTGATGGTACTGAAATGGCATGAGTCTGCTTGAGACTCGTTATCTTCGTATGACCGAAACACTGCTTTTGATCCATAACCTCCTTGGGCAAACATGGGACCTGCTCTCGAGGGTACTGGCATGGAGCTATTGATACTTCTCAGCGATTTAGCTGGACTCCAGCGCAATCCCACGGTTTAGCAAACTGAACATTAGCAATAATCGCTCTTTGCCGAGACAAAAAAACGATTTGTAAGTATGTGCCAGTTCACGCAATCTCATCAAATGAGTGAAGAATAGGCATGTCTTTGAAAGATCACCCTCGCCCTCGCGACTTCAAGATAAGAAGGTCTAGCCATCTGCTTGAGAGGACGTGCAATTAAAAGCGGAAATACCACACAATAAAACTGAAAACACGCAGCAATAGTAAGGGTGATAAAAACGGGTATTTTGCGTAGGCTAGCCATCGCTTGATCGACCATTCGCAATAGCGTCTTGAATCAACACCAGCATTACCAAGTGCTGTATGATAGCTTGGGCTTGAGATGTGGTCACGTAAACGAGCGCGACGCCAAATAGAACTAAAATAATAGCTAGCAAGCTTTCGGGTAAGACTATGAAAAAATAATTGTTTCGATATGGATTGGTTGTAATTTTGCAAACCAGGCAAATACAAAAGCGTCTCATAAGGAGTGACTGAAATAATTATATGCGATGGCGTATGTTCAGCTTTCTATTTAAATCAGACAGGTAATGATTTTTAGAATGCTGAGACGAGAAGAAATCTAATAAGTCGTGGTCCAATGCCTAAAACGCCACCTGCCTTGATGGCGTCCGCTTGGTCTGAGTCCTAAAAAGTTTTATACATGGCTGAACATTGCAAGCGATTTCGCATAATCGGCCTTCTGCGCCATTTCCTAATTCTCTTGTCGCCATCGTGTATTCACCACAAAAGTCAGCTCCTTAAGTGGGTGAAGTAAAGCAGATTAAAACGTACACTTGATGTTTTCTGTGTTGCGCTTGTTCCCGGTGAGACTGACATCGTTTATCGGCATTCATAGCCGAATAACTACGTTACTGCGCACTGCCCCATCCAACTGATGATGGTAAGCAAGGCAATACCGTTGAATCAATCGTTTGTAACTCATATTGCTATCTAAGACTGGCGCCTTTAACTGCAATTTAGGCTGAGTAGCGGCTAAACCTTTTACCACTGTTAAACATAAAACGAATATCGTCTTGTCCTAACATGAATTTTTCCGCTCACATTAATGCCGTAGCTATTTGGTGTAGTATCGATATCGGCACCACTTTTTGTTTGTTAACATAGCTTAGTTCGCGCATTTAAACCGCGACTTTTCATATCCCCAGTCTTGCTTCAATGGTGTACTTGCGGGCTAAATCGGGCATGCTATTATCATCAGGTGCTATTCCGGGCTCCACACAAAAGGAGTAACCGTTGATTCAGGAAATTTTTCTAATGAGATAGCAAGAAACCATTTATTTGAATAGCGGACTAAAGGTTTTGCCGAACAAAATAGTGCCATCGGTAACACCGTAAATCTAAAAAGTTTCGGGAAGTGGCTTGAGGCATCCTGAAATGTCGACCATGTCTGACCAAATTACCAATTGTTACTATTGGATGTAGGCATGAACGAATACCGTGGAGTGTATGAGTTACTCACTCTTTCGTTACCATCTACTGTGGGTTTGAAAGTCAAATTCTAATACGCGCGGTCATTTTTCGCCTGAAATCTAAACATGTATTGGTTTTGAAACGAAAACGTGACTGACGTATAATGTGCATAAATTGCGTGTTTTCCTTCAACTCCGGCCAACGGGGTTTAAACTAGGAACATAAAATCTCGACCCAAATTTCCGGCCCAAGGGTAACCATCGCTGTACTGACTGAACTATGGCATCCCTTTTAGATAACCACTGAAACTAAGTCTGTTTTGTCAACCACAGACCGCTAGTAGAATGGGGCCTCAACTAAAAGATGAAAAAGGGGCAATGCCAAGGAACAGGAAAGCTGCTTATTCAATCACTATTCCTCACTGTGTTGGGTTCTCAGTTGTTAATGAAATTTGGTACATAAGTTAAAGTCAATATTAATAATAAGTTACTGTATTATTAATTTCCTTAAGGTTGACTATTGGTGAGGGAC
>Ga0163217_1073030_pt1 | contig 10040 bp, 6 predicted proteins | sample SynspAceP_FD_185933 | JGI IMG/M metagenome (GOLD analysis project Ga0163217, IMG submission 185933) | Saline lake microbial communities from Ace Lake in Antarctica - Synechococcus sp. Ace-P (PacBio error correction) | ecosystem: Environmental > Aquatic > Non-marine Saline and Alkaline > Saline ...
ACGAACAAGAGAGAAAAGATGTTTTGATTCAAGCCCAAGCCAATTACAATCTGAATTCCTTTTTAAAGCTTTTTGTATTTCGTTTTTCTTTTAAAGCAATTTTTTTTTGGGGGGGTCCCCCCCCCCCCCCCTTTTTTCACGCTTGCTGTGGATCGGGAATTTTTTTTTTGGGGTTAAATAAAAGTTTTTTTTTCGGAAAAAAGCCATAAACGCCAGAGGGTTTCCGCACTCCTAAAAACTCCCGAAGCTCCCAAATTCCCCATCTAAAGTAAGCCCTCCCGGTCGCAAACGATCAGCAAAAACAAGGCATGTGGGCTAGGAACTTTTCCCCGCATTTCGCTTGAGTTTTCTCCCCGGTCCTCAACCAAAGGCTTTGGGTAGTATAGTTTTTCCCATATTAGGAAAAGCTTCAGGAATTCTCCCGGACTCAATCGGCTTTGAATAAGCTGCTGAAGAGTTATTCGATTTACGGTGAAACCTTTTAACTTTCAAGCTTTCCCCAACTTTCTCTCTCTGCTACAGCACTAATGTCCCATTAGAAAAGTGAGAGCCTGACCGATTCTTTGGAGAATTAGAAAATTAATGTTCCGCTTTTAAGCTCTATTAAGGGTTGATTTAATGACCTTGTCCATGATATGAATCCCCCAGACTTAAGGGAGTTTGGACAATGGAAACCGAATAATCTTTGATGGATTTCCTGCTTCAAAAATCCTTTCAGGAAACTCTCAGTGAGTACAAATAGCAAGGGTCGGTTTCACTATCCGCAATGCCTGTTATTCATGCCTGAGACACCCAGATCCACGGGATTCGTCAAAATTTCACTCCAAGCCGAACTCCGCGATCTAAAATCAGGTTGCGATTCCAACCTCCTTTGACCCAAGGGTAAATTGAAATGCCTCTGGGACTCCAGTGATTTTGAGGACTTTCATGATCTTTTATTTTTTTGTTTATAGATATCTCGCATTGCATCAGTAAGAAGGTGAAAAAAGGCGACTTCATAAATGGTAAAGCACTAGCAATCACTGGTACGTTTTCAATGGCTGCTGGGACGGCATCGACCTGCCTCGCCTTGCGGGGCCTGCTCCCAGTTAAGCAAAGAAAAACTAGGTTAGCCGGCATCCTGAAGGTACGACTATAAACTTTTTTATCCAATCTAATCCGTGAGTGACAGACTCTATCGGTAATCCATCAAATTGCTTAATCCTGACACAATATAAAAAGCAATCCAGCTAAAAAGCATGGTATTGATGAATCTTCTCGAGATTAAAATTTGTAAAGAAATGTAATCTCCACCCAATGCCGCATACTATTGAGGAATGAACATAAACATTATTGAAAAATAACCCACTGTAGAACGCCCATCTTTTTTAGCTTCAACGGAACTGGAAAGCATGGCAAAATAGAGGCAGGAAAGAATAGACTCAAGCCCAACTTATTCCCAACTAAAGAAACAAAATAATGAGCATCCATGGCTTGTGATAAAATAGATCAATATAAATCCTGTCCTCCCAGCGATCCAACTTCGCATGTGCGACTAGCTTCCCCTTGTTGATTTTGATCGACTGGCGAATAGGTGAGATAATTAAGCAAAACATGGAAACTAATCCATAGTTTCCCCTAAGTAATCCCCACGCTATCTGCGCGGGCCATTGTTGATTCAACTGAGCTTTGATCTGTGGCACCGAAATATGCGAAGTAATCGCAGGGTGGCAAAACTCCGACATGGTAAGGAAGGCAAACCAAGAGAAGATTGAGCTTATCACCTAATTGCTTCATTATCTTTTGGCATGGAGGCGAATGGTTTTGAAACAATCTCTTTTAAAACTGAAAAAAAACCACCACTATTTGCAGGCTTTTCGCCTGCTTCAACATTCATTCCATATCCTCGGAGGATATTCGTTGCAGTTTTCAGAATGGTAATAAAGAAAAATTCGAGCTAAAAAAGAACAAGAAGCAACCTATTGCAAGGCATATGTTCACAGAATCCGGGACCACTCCGGGCGCAGCTGTAATTAGGAAACGCCTATTTGGTCATCATCCAAGGTAAATTTGAAGCAATCCAAGCTACCGATACAATTACAAAGGTCTGCACCACAAATCCATAAGAGCGTTGAGAGTCTGGAAGCTTATCAGCTAACTAAATCCCTAAATGGCTTCCATGCGGACAGTTTATTGAGGCATCAAGTATTCCACGAACCCCGCTGCCATCCAAAGTGCAGAGAGAAGTATGGGCGGCAAAAATAGTGCAATGGTACCTCAAGACTGCACACGCAAAAAAGAATGGTTTTCTTCTGCCAAACTTGGGATGCAAGTTCGAATCCACTCCAAGTAACCGGACAATAGGTTGTACCAATTAAGTCCTGTCAGAGGTGCTGCAATCCAAGAACGATGGAATAGCATCTTTGTCATCCTATAAGTTTGGAAAATATCCGGGACAAAATATGAATCCGCCTGCAATTGCATAAGCCAAACTGGATTCCAAGAATCGCAAAACTCATATTCCGAGTTTTGCCAGAAAACTCAGTTGTTTTCTTTAAGGTTCATTTTGGGGTGGGGTTTGTCGTTTGAGCAATACTTTAATTCACTTAAGTCAACTGAATGAATTTCCTTCGAATTGAATTCCTAATTCCAGAAAAGGCCCAGATTTTTGGATGCGCTACATAAGGGTGTTCATCTCAGGCACGGATCAAATTCTGTCAGTTTTCTACAGAATTTCAATCCAATCTTTCCACGTTTTGAGCGAAATACTTTTTGATCAATCAAGACTGTGTCTATATAAATCCATGAAAGTATATCCCGGATTGCTTCCTTGAAATCGCTTTTATAGTACCTAATTGAAATAACCGATTTTAACTTGATTGGATTTAGTATGCGTAGCCTAAACTCACGCTTTAAATAATCCCCAAGACCTGATGATCATGGGAATCCCTCATCTTCAAATAATGAACAACGAACTTCTGAGGAGCCTTTGTAGCAATGAAGCTCGGAAGTAGCCATCATTTGATTCGCAGTAGAGGAAACTATCCGACTGCTATCGTAAATGACACTCTCCTCCTTTGACGAAGACAGGAAGATAATTATAGCGGTGTGGGTCATATAATGGTTACTTCCTTTCCATCATAAACTTTTATCTGAAATAGAGGTAATACCATTCTCCTTCAGGGAGATAATCCTTGGATACTTTTTTATAGCTTCTACTGAGCGATTAAAAAGCGATCACAGAACAGGTCATTGATTTTGAAAAGACCGATTGATAAATCGCGAATTCCCTGGTTGGATAGGAAGATAGCCAAACTGCTGGCAATTGAAGTCCTGTTTAAGTAAGATTGTATAAAAGGCGGAATAAGATTCGTTGGAACATTCGATAGGCGAAGCTTCATGTAGTTTCTGAGATTTCCTCTACTTCTTTCACCAAAAGCCCCGGTTCAGAATCATTCCGTATTAATCATTGAGGTGGGCATGAGAATGTGTGTGAATATTAAGTTCAGGCTATACTCATCCATAGCGTGCAAAAGAGATTTACTAGGCTCTTCCTGCAAAACTCCAAACATCATATACAGCAAAGGAGAACCCCCGCTCAATCCCAAGGCTATTCAAAGTCTGATACTCCTGCCATCATGTTGGCTCTCGACGCATGTATTGTCATCCTGTCCATCGCAGCAGCATAACGCCTGAATTCAGCAAATCCGCTCGGGTAAGCAAAAGAGGTGCTCAGTTTATTTTGGAGCCAGTGATCCTTCCTGAGCACTTCTAGCCATCTGCAATTTCCAACACATTTCGAGCTTCACGATGTGAAGCTGAAGCGCTTCAAAATCAATTCAATTAAGTTTGGAGTGAATGACCCCAAGATGGCAGGTTCATTCTATATCCGTCCAAACAGCATCAACTCCTGCTCAGTATAAAAAGGCCATTTTCTCCGCCCCAAGGTTCCTAGCTCAGACTTGGTAAGTCAGGAATGCGCACCAAATCCGTGGCCATACTTGGCCTCATTAGATTTTTCCGTCTGGTATTTTAAAAAAAGATTCGTCTTTCTAATTCCTTCTCAATATGGAAAAATAAACCTTTTGGTTTGATACCTGGATCCATATATCAACGACCACAATCGAAAACCTTTTTTGAATTTCCAAATCGCTGATAATCACCTTTTCGCATCTGGATTTGCTCCATCAAAAGTGAAAACCTTTATAGGTTCCATGTGAATGAATGTCCCAATAGATCGACATCGGCAGGCATATCTTTTGTTCTGAAAGGAGTTGCGTGTAGTCACTTCCTGTCGGGATCAGTAAGGAGTGCGGGCATTGCTGAACCCAAGGACCAATTTTGGTGGCATAGCCATTCTTCCAGTTCAATTCAGTATAGCTACTGAAGATTTTCCAGCCAACGTGAATCTTCATGGCATAAAGTAATAGTCTAAATCTCCATCCTCAGCGCTGAAATAATAGAAACGAATTGGTGAAGCGACCAAAATGTGAAAACTGATCTTATGGGTATGTCCCTAAGACATACGCGTAGGCTGTCCTTGATTTATGGACTTCCATATAAAACGGATGCTCATGTAGAGTGGATCGTCGGCCAGTTCCATAGGCCGAAGGTAATGCCGTATTACCATTGTGTAAGCATTCCCAAAACGATTCAGATTCCCGGTTTTTTCACCCTAATTCCGATGAAATTTCTCATTGATTTTTTTTTTCTTCTTTTTGGGACATTGCTTGTAGCAGGCCTACGTTCTGTGCTATCCAAGCTTGTCCCCTAAGGGACATCTGCGTTTAAGAGTTCCCCTTTCAAAATCAAAAAAAAACTTAAAACTGAATGTCGATAAATCAAGTTGAAGTGTCAGTTTTTTTCCGGTGACCTAATTTCAACATACCCAGAATTCCTCAGAATCTAATTCAGTGCTTTTTGGTTCACCGATTACCGAATAAGGGATTTTGGTTGGAATGGTGTCAAAGCGTTTACTGAATCCGGATGCATTTCCCGATGATAACCGTGAATTTAAAAAATCTTCGACTGGTAGTTCCTTCCAAACCGTCAGCTATTTTCTTTCCAAAAATTGACTGCTTCCCATAAGCCGATCTGTTTGGAGGAATTTTTGGATGTTAATAGAATGGGAATGCAGTGGTTTCATAGGTGCTTTTATGGAAATATTGAGGTGTGGACTGAGCTAATTTAGAAACGATTGTTTGATCCTTGAAAAAATCAACATCCTATCCATGAAGGGCTATTTCTAGGAAAAGTAATTCGTAGAGTTTCTGAAAATTGAAATTTTAAGGATTCAATCGATTGACAATAAGAGTTAAATGTTTTCTTGAATTTTCCTAAGAAAATAGTCTATTTCACAGAAGATTTTCCGGACCAAAAGTTCGGTTCAGAACTATTGGACTCCGTGGATAACTGTTGGAAAGTTTTTTTTTCTCGATCTATATAGCAGCATTGGTAGCGGTTTTTCCCATTTAAATCCAGTTGGGACACAGAAGCTAAGGCGGGGCTCAATAATGAGCAATAACTGCCAATTACTCGAATCCTACTATCCCTACTTCTTCAGGGATTTTTAGCCCATGGGTTTTTGATGTCAGCATTGCTCCAACTGCGCCATGTCCATTATTGGCAATAGTGCCTCAGGTTTTATCTTGGCCATTTTTTGATTAGCTCTTTGCAGTGACCTTCAAAACCTCATCATTGGTTCCATAAGCAATTCGATAATTAACTTCAGGATAAGTACTTCCAAGACCGTGATTGGTTAGTGCATCGCGGTAGCCCTCTTCTCTTCTTACTAATGCTTAAGGTTTGAGGTCCACCAATGTGAAGATTTTGGTGTAGCCTTTGGCTTATCAGGTGAGTGTGGCACTATAAGCGCCCCCCCCCGGGCCCGGGGGGGATTTAAAAATTTTCCCCCCCAAATCCTTACTACCATCACACTGATCGCATGGGGATGTCAGGAACGCGTCAAAAAATACGATGGGATATCCATAATCCAGGAGCTTAGTGAAGTGAATCAAATCAGTAGTTCCCTTAGAGAAAGTGACTAGAAAAACCATCGATCTGAATTAGAAAGCTCTGTCAATACTAAAGATTTTTCCCCGACAAAGCTTTTCATTGGTTTTGGGAAATGGTCACATTAATAGCCTCTTGAAGAGGCCACTTCCCGTCGATCCCGCTGATGACAAGTGGAGAAAAAAAAGTGCCTACTTCAGGAATAATTAACGGTACCGATTGGTAAAATGACCTGCTTTTCCGAAAAGTGAAAGGCTATTGCATTAGGTTCCGATATTTAATTTTTCAGCACCTCTTTTATCTTTTCGCTTGGTCTCATTACTGTTCCTGGATAGTCCTTCGATGCTCTGAAAACTGTCGAATGAAAGAGACGTTTAAATTCTCGAGCGATCTCTTTAATAGTGGCTTTGCCGATTTTCATAAAATTTATTATTCTAGTTGGCCTTTAAGCAAATTAAAACCAAAAGATGGAAATGACAATTTGCAGTATAAAGATGGATGTTATGTTTGCATTTCAAGCGTATTATAACGGCGTATTGATAAAATATTTTTTTTGTGCAATCGTCACGCAAACGATGCAATAAAGATCCGACTAATGAAATATTTCTTTACAGTTGTTAATTCAAGCTTAAGACTTTACTACCCTATATAGAATTATGAAGCCTCTAGAAAAAATTAATGCAAATCCTATTAAAAATTTGGTTTTAAGTCCAAAATTTAATTATTCCAAGATTTTTCTATGTATTTCGTAAATTTAGTTTTTCTGATAAGATCAACAAGAAATCAAGTCAGTTTTTAGGCTATTTTAAAAGATATTATTAACGCCGAGTTTTAGTTATAAACACAATGAAAATATGTGAAGTAATATCCTTTTCTGTCTTTTTAATATTTTGGCTCGTGGACTAAGTTTCGCTCGAACTTACGCACCGAGCCTGAGGTCGATGCTGCTGGGAAAAGTGACAATTCACATACGATGCTACAAAAGGATACAGCCGGAATTAAAAGATTGCAATTGTTGAATGTGTACATCCATATATGGAGCAGGCAGAATTCTGCGGCTTTCTACGACTTGGTCAATTGCCCATTTACTTGGGACTACAGACCTCAAAGGGCAAAAATGACCCGAGTGACGGGGCAGACAAATGCTTTATATGTACGAACTTACTCCAAACGATTTTTTCACTAACCCAAATGGACTAACCATGTACCGATGGGAAATTGTTTTAGAAATTGGGGAGGGACCAAAGAGGGAAAAACCGCATCCAATGTGAACTATTTTATCATCTCGCACAGGGATTTTCAACGTAAACCTTTACTGCCTCCAGTCGCATCTGCCCGTTTCATTGGAGCGTTGGTGAGTCTTTTCGAATTTAAAGCTGAAACATCCATCCGCTGCGACCATATCCATTTGAATGGATGGTCTGGAGGTGAAAAAAGCTGCTGATTGCGACCAGTATTAACTTATCCGTACAACTGCTAGTGCCGGCTGGAATTTCAAACCTGGTAGCTAAGGCGAGTAAGTGGTTTAATCTACCGATTCTCAGAACTGTTTGATATTGAATTTTTCTCCATCGACTATTTCTTTCTCCCTTAACTGCAGGAAGTGAAATTTAGGCATAATTATCTTTCGGACACGGAAGTGATTTTTGGCAGTTTCTGAATGCCCCAAAGAAAAAATTGGTTCAAGTAATGTGGTGATTTTCAATAACGGGAAAGAATCCAGTCTTCTCTAATCAAAATAACAGAAACTGCCCGATGGAGAAGATTTTTTGCTAAAAAATTTTCAAACCTTATTCCTAAAGACAGAATAATTTTTCAATACCTCGTGGACGGTTTTGATCCGAATAGGAAGATCCCTACCAGATAAAACTTCGACCCAAGTAACGATCAAGAAATTAAATCACTCAAAATAGGTATCCAGGACCTATTACCCTATCCCGACTGAACAAGAACTTCCTTTCAGGCTACTTACCCTGCAAACAGGCAAGAAAATATTCTTGGAAGAAATACAAGCTATACCCAAACCAAAGCCTGAGGAATTAGTGGTTTATCGATTATTGGTACGTGACTTGAATGAGCGAAGGAATTAAATGCGGCATAATTGAGCGGCTGGATTTACTCAAAGTCTGGGTGTGAACGCTATTGAATTAATGCAGTGGGGAAGTTTTGAAGGTAATTCTTATCTTGGGGCTATAGATCCTTCCTTCTTTTTGCACCCGATAAGTATTTACGGAATAAAAATCAGCTGACGCAATTTACATTGATAGCACATGGAAAAAAGGGGATGGTAATTATCATGGACATGGTACTCAACCAGCTTTGGCCAGAAACCCCAATGTCCCGATCTCTCACATGATGGAGATATGGCGCGCCCGCTCCCGATAGGTCATGGTTTAACGGGTAAGCTACTCACTTCATGTAGGCTACGAACTTTCAATCACCGAGAGTAAGCAGCGCAGACTTTTGTCGACTCGGTCAATTATTACTGGCTCACTGAATATAAGTCGATGGATTTAAGATTTTTTGATTTTATCCAAAGGCTTCACCAAGTAATACAGGAGAACAACGTACACTTGGTCCCCTCATCGATGCCATTCTCGAATCAAAAATCTGGAAGCATATCTATGAACCGAATTTAAAGAAATCATCCAGCGCCCTAGTGTGATTTTTTGAGCAATTATTTCAGCGAATGATGAGGAGAAGGAATTGGCTGGATTATGGTTGGGATGTTTTGGGAAACCATGATTTGATTTCCGGGAAATGGCCAAGGCCACTCAAGGACTTCAATTGGGCTTACTATGGCTCAAGAGGATGGAAGGAGGCCAAAATTTGTCCTTACCAGAATCACATGAATGAAGGTGTGATGTGGGAGACTGTTGAATTTTTTGGATCCACTCACAATTAATCTGAAAGACTTGGAAAATGCTGTTAAACATGATCAGATTGTTGACATGCATTGTTACTTTTGGAATTCCGGGCCTAAATGATTTGGCAGTTTGGGAGAGTTTGGGCTACGACGTGGAGTTGAAATAACGATGATTAGCAATCCAAACCAACTCAGATGGAATTCTTGGATAAATCCAGAGCGGGCAGCGATTTATTTTCAATTGATCAAGAAATGATCAAGCTTAAGAAGGAGAATCGTCTTTAGTTAAATCAGCAAAAACTACACTAAGCCTTGGGCGGAACAGTGAAGTCCATTCATCCTGGAAAGTGCGAATATGTAACGTGGTTAATGCATGGGAAATTTTGGCTTAATCAAACGTAGGTAAGTTTGCACTTAGCTTTCCGAAAGCAGGTAAATGGTACACATTAATTTACCGGAGAAAGAATTCAATGTAACTTCTACGCACGGTAAACTTGTAGCCTCAGATCCAGTGAGTTTTTATTTGTTTTACTGACAAGAAGTAGCTACTCCTAAAGCTGGCAATTCTTTCAAGTTGATTTTGGTCACAGACGTACCAAAGAAAATCAAGCCAACCGGAGCTTAAACTCTATCCAATTTCCTACTCAGAGCGGGCCTCACAATTAGCTTCCAGTGGAAATGGCTGCGCGCTAATTACAGGATCATAAGACTTGACTGGCCGAACGCTTCTAGCCGGTGGAATTGGAGCCAATGCCAGAAATTAGAATTGGATGTAAGGAAATATTTGAGCAGGGATTTATATCTTTGAAGCAATACGACACTAAAAAATGTGCTGGTAAGCGCTTTATAAGAGATAATCCAAACTAAATCACATGAAAATTTTAAACCAGGAAGTAAAATACGGCGAAGAGCTAAAAGATCTTTACGCATACGCATAAAGAAAGTGAATTTGCGATGCCACGCAGTGAACGTCATCAATAACCAAATTCAGTAAATGCTTGTGGTTTGAGGACTGCAAAGAAATTGAATTCCTCGCAGTGATCATCCAATTTCAAAATGGTGTGGCCGCAAATTTTTTGCCAGGTAAGTCCAACTTAGCAATGATACCACAAGCTTAGGTAATAGGTGGGTGGGATTTCAGGAGCACATCACGTGCATTTGATGCTGAAGCATATGGCGGTCC
>Ga0163217_1078957_pt1 | contig 10040 bp, 20 predicted proteins | sample SynspAceP_FD_185933 | JGI IMG/M metagenome (GOLD analysis project Ga0163217, IMG submission 185933) | Saline lake microbial communities from Ace Lake in Antarctica - Synechococcus sp. Ace-P (PacBio error correction) | ecosystem: Environmental > Aquatic > Non-marine Saline and Alkaline > Saline ...
AAACATAATACCTGAACACTCTCCGAAATCATCCTCTTCATATACATTAACATAAATGGAAAAATCTACACACAAAAAAAAATCTGTCCTCAAACCCAACACAACACCAAAAACCTATGCGCACAACCAACACCAACCACACTACTGGATCACCCTCTACAAAACTGTCTACACACACATAACGTCCTTAAAAGCGATGCTCAAAAAACCCACAACACAATTTACCCCCCAAAAACCATAAAAAAACAACCAACCCAAAAAAACATAACACCACGAAAAAAAACAACAACAAAAACCATCTCCTCACTCATAGACAAATGATATACCCCAAAAAGCATCACAAAACCACAAAAAAAAAAAACCTTAGACAAAAAAACCAACCACGCCAAAACACAAAACCAGACCCGAACAAAGGCCAAACCAACCGCTCTAAACTGAAATATACATTCCATCTGAGGAAACAACATATCAAAGGACCAAAAACCAGATCCGAACTATCAAATATATTGAGTATAAGTCGAGCGAGCGACCAAACAACAAATATCGACACAACACCACAACACATACTCCTACAATAGCCTTTACTCTTCAAATTCAAGCCCTTCCTCCTATGCACTTAAAAGAGAGCGGTACACAACACTCATATTCCTGAGAAGAACACACATATGGCGCAAAACAAAAACATACAAAATTAAACCAAACACAAAGAAAAGTAAAAAAACCAAAAAAATAACAAAAAACATAACCAGAGAAATACATAACGAAACAAAAGAGAGACACCACACAAAAAACTCAAAAAAACAAAAATTAATACAAAATACCAATTCACAATCGATCAACAACAAAAAAACAAACCCAAACACCAAAAAACAACAACAACAAGACCATTGATGAAACATAACAATCCTCTAAACAACAAAGACACACACTACATATCACCATAACAACAGCAACCCATATGAGATCTCACCGAACAAACACAATACACTCCAAACACAAGGCCTCCAAATTTTACCCCCCCCAAAGACCATTCAAAAAAACGTAACCCCAAAGAAACCAATGCAAATTGCACCACGCAGAGAGAGAGCCAACAAAAGCAAAAAACCAAACAACCCAAACACAAAAACAAAACCCAAAACAACACAAAGAAACCAAAACACACCAACAACCAAAAAACCAAAAACCCAAACTATAATTTTACCAGAGCCCCACAACCACCTATAAACCCACAAAATATCGCTAAATCCACAACACCGAAAAAAATAATATAATCAGAAATAATTCTATCTAAACAAAACAGAAAAAAGCAAACACAATAAGAGCTCATAACAAAAAATCATTAGCACGTAAAAAAACATCGAAGACTTATACTAACAACAACATTTACGCCATGAAGTGTCACTTCAACTAAATCCCTCACCCAATTGAGACATATGCAGCACCAAACCAACCGAAACAGAGTTCAAAAAAAAAAACCACCACTAAGAATAAAAACAGAACATTTAGAGACAAAACAATTTCTATCCTTCTCCCAAACACCAAAACCAAAAAACCCAAACAAAAAAACAAAACAAACAAACCCACACAGCGTTCACCTCAAACCGAACTAAATATACAAAGAGAGAGAGCACCGAAATTTATATCTCCCGAAATCACAAACACCCAAACCAAATTGAACTACTGCCCAAAGATTACCGAACCCAAATCAAAAAAAAAAAAAACCAAACAAAAAAATAAACTATGCTAAATATCGTTAATCCTCTATAATTATGCACATAAAAAAATCTAAAAAACACACGAAACTATAATTATAGAAACACCCCAATCATCCAATCTCCATTCTTTACCGAGAAAAAAAACAAACAGACAACTATAACGAGTAAGAAAATAAAAAAAATCAAAAAACACAACCCAAAAACCCACCAACACCCCCCCACCTAGGACACCTAACAGAGAGAAAAGAACACACAAGTCCCAAAACAAACAACGACGCGAAACATAATTATAACCAAAACGACAGCTGTCAAATCGAAGGACACCCATATAAAATATTAATAAATTAACACCAAATCCTCCACAACCACAACTCCTTTCAACAAGGCGCTACGAGCAACCATAACACAACTGCCCCCATAAGAGACACGAAATATAACAATAGGAATTGTCATCACATTACCTTGGCATTTTGAATAATACGCTGCTCACCACACAAACACCAACCAACAACCCAAAACCAAAAAACCCCCGAGAAGAAAAGACAAGCCCATAAGCCGAGAGCAATACATCCGGCCAATCACGCGTTTAAGTTCTGCCAATACCAAATGCGGACCACCACCACCCCACAACAAAACACAAAAACAGACCTCCATAAAAAAACTTCTCAATTACCATCAAAAACAAACAAAAAAAAACACCCAAAAACAAAACTGCACAAAAAAATGATAGAAATTCTGGGTTTATAGAAACACACCACTCCCAAGAAAGGAGAAAATAACAAAGAATATATATTTTAATGAATGTAAATTTACCTCCTCATTCTAACACATACCTCTAGATTAACAATTCTATCCCAAATCCTCAAACCGCGCAGAGAACCATCCCCCGAAATATCAAAGAAAACCCAAAACACCAAAAACAACAAACACCCCCACCCAAACAACACCAACCAAAAACATCAACACACATATAACAAACCGACCCACCCTATCCCCAATAACAACAACTATATGATTCTCAAAACACAAAACATCGCAAATAAAAGAACGAGCACCAAACCAAAAAAAAAGCAGTAGGCCACCCAACACCACAAACCACAAAAGAAATACCAGCCACCATAATCCCCCTATACAAAAGAAACAAGCCCTAAAACCACAACAATCACATCCATCCTAAAATGATCCTAATTCTGGCAAAAAATACACCACCCAATACACCCCAACAACCACCCCCAACACACATATCCAAATAATCTCAAAATATAGGTACCGGCCCAAACGAGGAACCATAAGACAAACCACCCCAACCAAAACGAAGAATCCGACACGAAACCAACAAACAACACCTTTCCCACGAACAGAAAAAAAACCCAAAACAAAAAAATCGAACCACCAAAACAAATACAACCTCCAACTTAAGCATAACACAAAACGCACTCGAACCAAACTACCACAAAACTCACTGAAATTACACGACACCAACCCCATAACAAAAAAACAATGCACAAAAACCAAAAAGCACAAAAACACAACCAACACAAAACCGCCAAACAACCAACATAACAAAAAACACAGAGAGATAAAGAATAGACTATATACGTTCCCACCCCACTTACCACAAAACTCAACATCTCGCCATCATAAACAATTAGCCCCATAAAAAGCATAAAAACTGTTTAACATTTACTCACCCCTGTTACTATCGAGGCAAAGAGAAAAAATACCACTCGAAACACCAAACTACCCACTTCTTCTAGAGCACACATAAAAACTAAACAAAAACTCACAAACAACATCATCCAAAACATAACCCACCTATAACAAACACAACCAAACCCCCATCAAACACCACCCCAATATATTCACATCATCCCTATCTAAGCCCCACACAACCAAACACAAAACAGAACTAACCACCAGCAAACCAATACCCAACACCCACAACCCAACCCATATCCAAAAACCCACCCCAAAATAAAAATCATCCTACTCAGCGAGCAACACATCTAAGACAACACATACAACAAAGAACAACACTACCAAAAAATCCACTATAACTCATAGAAACCAACCCACATCTCTCCTACTGAGAATTCTCCCCCACGGTACTCACTTACACAATCCAAGCCGAAAAAACACCAAACCAACCAACTAAAACACAAAACAACCCACCAACAAACCCAACACCAACCACACAACCCACAAAACAGTTCAACGTATTCATTAAACACACGTCGCGAGCGCAAGCCGACAAACTCCAATTATATATGTCTCACTAACCAAACAACTCAACAAATAATACCACCAACATTCAACACATCACATATAAACCACCCCCCACACACCCAACAAACAACACACAAAAAAACCCAAAAGCCAACCCAAACCCCCCAAAACCACCAACAAAAAACCAAACCCCCCCAAAAACAAAAAATACAAACCCAACACGAAACCCACACCCAACGAAAAAACTAAAGAAGTCACCATTCGAGCAAATATATATCACATGCGTCCACCCAAAAAACAGCCAGACCTCACGCCCTAATACGAGGTAATACCACGAAGACCGATTCACACCTCATCAATACTCACAACCAAAAAGCACCTCAACCACCTAATACCTAAAAAAATCCTCACACCCAAACCTCACCCACCAAAAACACAAACCAAACCCCAAAAAACCAACGACAAAACAAACCCACCCACCACCACACCAAACCCACCCACAAAACCCCACCCCCCCCAACCCCCCACAACCACCAACCACCCGATAACCGAGCGTAAATACAAACAACACCACAACAGCCCACACACCGACAGAAAAATACCACACAAAAAATAACCCCACCACAAACCCCCAAACAACCAACCAAAAAAAAAAAAAAAAAACCCCCCCCCCCCCCCCCCACCCCCCACTCACACCCACCCCCCCCCCTCCGCTCCCCCAACCACACCACACACCGGCCCACCACCCCCCCCACCTCCCCTCCTCCCCCCTCCCCCCCCTCCCCCTCCTCGCCTCCTCTCAACCCCCCCACCAAAACAAGTATATAAAAGCTACTGCAAAAAACAAAACCACACCCCAACATCAACTACAATATAGCCAACAACAACGCTCTCATACCCGCGAAACACACACACAACACAATATCAAAACCCACAAGCGAGCCGCAACAGCCACAATAAGACCATATTCAATCCCACACCAGTCTATCAAGGCGAGGATCACTTAAAAAAGCTCAATAAGAAGAAATCGATAAACCCGAAACTATACAAAACAACTACAAATCTAGCCAACTCAACAAAGCGTATCTTTAAATATCCACCAAACAAACCAAAAACATTTCTAAAGACGCAAAATACCACCACACCACCTGCCGTAAAACAATCCAAACGCGCAATAAAAAAGCTTCGCCACCAGACCCAAACCAAAACAAACCACCACACTATGAGTTTATAAAAACGCCCACGGGCCACCTTCCTCCAATAAAACTCAGAACCAAATCTCCACCTAACCACCCACACCAAACACCGCGAGCTCTCCACAAACACCAAAACACCGAGAACCAACCCCATTCCCAAACCCATCACCGTATTCATATGCCAAAGCCCACCCACACAACATAATAAACCCACCCCCCCATCCCCACCATTAAGCCACCCTATAACCCAACACAAAACACCAACCCCAAAACACACCACCCCACCACCACATACACCACCCAACCCACAAACAAACCATGCACAAAACCATCAACAAAACACACCAACCCCCACGCACCAACAGAACATTATGGCACAAAATATATGAAATCATCCATCAGAACTCCAACACCCCAACCAACCAACAAACCATCAACTCCGCCACCCTTTCAACTGCTTCACCCATCTGCTCGGTAATATAACTTCCCCCCCCAATTTCTAATTATACTAAAGGCCAATTGCACCTCATCACCCATTGTTTTTAAAAAGAGAACTTTAAAGAATTATATTCCGAAATCCAAATAATAAAATCCGAAATCACAGAAAAACAATCAATAAAAAATAAGCGGAATTGCCCAACAAAACCTAACATTGTTATTGCTGTAAATCTGATAATAATCTTGGGCAAAAACCTGAGGGCGTCAAAATATGATCACGGGTAGAATAAAACCCGTTTTGGGTCACCAAGCTAAAATCGGTAAAGCATCAGCTTAAGAAGCCACCAGGGAAGCCCTGGATACCTGAAACAAAGATTCATCACAGTTCCCCCATAAAAAGCCCGTAAAACCCCACCAAGGCTATATATTCCCAATAAAGCAAGGAGCAAATAAACCCTGGACGGGTTTTTAAGGTAAGACGACGACCAAATACTTGCGGTAGAAATCCCATCTGGGCTTTTTTCTATTCTATTGAATTTATTCGCAAAATAAAGGCAATTTTTTTTTTTCCATTTCTCCGCGAAAAAAAAGCGAAAAAACGTAAGAAATAAACAATGAAAGACAATAGATGCCCCATGCCAAAAATATTGTTTTGTTGTTTTTGACGTGCTTCAAAACCTCTTCCTAATAGGTTCCTTTTTTAAAAATGAAACATACCAATAGAAACGCAAACCAAAAGACCAAACAAATAAGGCTTCGTTGTCTAATCTAAGTTCCCATGTTTACATAATTTTCAAAAAACAGCCGATACTAAGCGCCAGACTGCTAAATAAAGGAATTCGTATATCTTAATATCTTGATCATCTTCTATCTCTTTTCTTTTATACTCATAATAAATCCATAGGTCTCTTATTAGCATTAAAAAAAACTAAAATCCCCCTATTAAAAATCCATCCCTTCAACCATACCATTTATGTTCCTTCTCTGGATTGGTAATTTAAAAAAAATTTAAAAATTCTGTTGTGTAAAAATCTCCAATCATTGTTTTTCCTATCCCAATATAATTTGTGCGAGACCTCCAACATTTGCCCATCGCATTGGTTTCTAATTAACCACATTGCCCGTTGCCAAAATATATTAAAATTAGTACTTCTGGAATATAAATTAATTCCAGAAATAATCTGCGGTAAAACCGTAACTTTTTTTCCCTTAATATCCGCAAAAAAAACTCTAAAACCATGGAGTTCATCGAGGAAAGGTGGTAAATTGAGGAAAAGCGCAAGGGTGGTAAATCAATTGCAAAATGGGAAACACTGATACGGGCTATCACAATGCGCAAGAAACTACACCTTCATTTTTTTTCAAGTTCATAAAATAATTGGCTGCCGTCCATCTATACGTTAAAGGTAAAAAATCCTCCGCCGCCCACCCGCACTTGAAACAATCTTTTAATAAGCTTCAATCCCCAACTTCTTTGGTAATTAATCAAGGCAAAACAAGAATAAAAAGCATTGCCAATAGAAAATACCACTAGGCAATGCCTGCCTTAAATTATATAAAACCATTTTTATCATCTTATAGGTAGTTGGGCAACGTTTTACAACTACCACCCCTACCCCAACATGAAAAAACTTACCTTGTTTTAAAACCCAGCCATACCGAGAATTAAATATATCTGTTTGGAATGCGGCTTTTTTGCGTATTAATAACTTGCCAGCCTGCTGAACCCAACTCCCTCCTCTGCCCTACCTACCTAAACGGGATCACCACACGACCTGCCTGACGGGCCATTTGTCCTGCAGCTTCCCCCAAAAAACTCGCTCCTTTTTCGAAAGGAGTACAACCACACTCATATGGCACTGCCTGCATAAAACAAACTGCAATCAATAATTAAGCCTTACCATTGGAAGGTGGCCATCTATTTGCCAACTCCTTTCCTCCCTTTTTTATGCCTTTTTGGGCAATATAGCTCCTAGAGCGGTAAAGACTTAAAAACTCTACCTCTTCTATAGCTTGTGGCAATTTTAATGCAATATCGGATTTCTTTTTGGCATCTTTTTCCAATTCAAGTCCTTAGAAGCCCTTAAGTGCTCCTTTGGTATCCCAGCGTCTTAAGGGCCCGAACCCATAACATATAACAACCTGGCGAAAAGTGCCTTCCATGGCCCCAACTGTACCTTTCAAAAAAGTTTTTGAACATGGATCTCAGTACAGCTTTTACTCGTACATTCTTCCAAACTGCTCTCTTGATCCAAGTAATTCTTCCTTCCTTGGAATCAAAATTCTTTATTGTACAAAGGAATTAAGATCTTTCAAACAATCGCCAAGACACCCGCAAATTTACTATCTATACTCAGTTCAATCTTACCATAGAGCTTTCAGATAACTATTATAAGAAACTCAACATGCTTGTTTTCTCTTGGAAGTTAATGTAAACCAAGCCATCCTCTTTATGGAAGGAATTTATTAATTACCCTGTAAAGTTTTTCATTTATCCTTGCATCAAATCTTTCGGTAACGTGTTGTCGTATTTCTCAAATAAATACTTCCCCCTCTATATCCCCTTTTGCCCAGCAACATTAAGATCAGCACTAAGTTGGAGAAATAATCAAATACCAAATGCCTTATGGTTTGTTTTTTAAAATTTGCTTTATCCGCTGTAAATCAGCTTTATCGAGTTTGAGTATAGATTTCCTCACGGATTATTAATTTTTCTCAATCATACTTTATACAAACACTATCAAAATAATGGTCTCATGCACGTCTGTCTGGGCGGGGCCAAGTACTTTGCCTTTAACATTTTTAAAAAAAATTACTCGTATAAATTCAATTAAAGCATTTATATGGCCGTTTTTCAGCTCCGGTTGATTTTTCCAACCCTATCTTTTAACAATCTCGCTCACTCAGTAAAACAAAATATTGGCTCCAATCTTAACGGAGTAGGACAATTTTCGTAATACAAAAAAACTTTCTAAAAAAAAAAAAAATTTAAAATTAAAAAAAAATACCATTTTCCATGGTGGTACTAAGCAGCCCTCAATAAATTCTTAACTTTCACATGCTACCGTGTAAAAATGGAAAGATTGGTCATCAACACTACTGGACTTTGAGCTTGGAATGCCCCTATAACCAACAAAATCCATGGCGCAACTTTACGCAAGGTGATATAGAGTTTTCTTTTTCATCTGTCCTGTTTATTTTAAGGGAGGGGGTGGTTAAAAAAAAAAAAAGTTGTTTTTTTGTTTTTTTTAAAAAAAAAAAAATTTAAATTTTTTACATCTAATTTTCTTGGTATCGAACACCATTTAATTCCGCGTTTAAAGATAGGCCCCGCAGATAACTTTGAAATAACTTTCCTCAACTATAGATCCCCATATTTGGTTCCTTCTTTGTTCTCCAAGTTCAAAAAACCGAGGTTAATATTAGAAAAGATTACGTCCCCAGTGGGTAAACCTAGTTCCAAAAAGTTATGCCAAATCTTTAATCTCCTTATTAATCCTAACTACCACTTATTTTTCCGGATTTGGAAGCTTTTGCTCCAGATCTTACTATTCGCCCTTTTCAAATAACTTGGTAAAAGAAGTGTAATCTGGAAAATATAGTAAACCCGAACACCAAGGTCTAAAGGTCTGTAGCATTTCTGATATTACCAAATTGCTGAAAAGGCGTAAGTTTCGTTTTCAAAACACTACTTTAAAATTCCTTGAAAAACTGTAACTCCGCTCACTAAAAAACCATTTTCTATCTTGACCCATGAAACCCAACAACCATAAAAGTGGCTGTAGTTTGGAATCTTGTAACATACCTGGGTTTTCGGCGCGCCAAACCTGGGCTCCAAAATCCTACTTCCCCAGTAACCTCTATCATCCCCTACCATTAACAGTTGAAAAAAGAACAATTAGTGCTCTTTGTTTTCCTGGAACCCCCCCGCAGATTAGCTTTGTGTGTTTCCACTTATTATACTAAGTTAAAAAAAGTGTGTTTTGGTCCGTATGGGGATGGTGCCGCGTAAAAACTGGCTTCCATAAATAAGAATCGAGCCTCTGATCGCTGGATGTCTATCCTATTGAAAGGAAACCCACTGTAAACATCTCAATAGTCTTCCTGATGAAAACTATTGTTCTTTTCTGGTTCGCCAAATTAAAATTACTGGTACTCCTCTTAAACTAAAAGTTTTTGAATAGTTTCATAGCCCAAAGGAGAAATAATAAACAAAAAAATAAATAATACACCCTATTTAACCCTCCTTGCAAACCATTAACGATTCTGGGCCGATTAATCGCCCCTGGGCAATTTGTTCTTTCTGATTGAAAATTGTACCCTATAGAAGAATAAGGCATAATTTCCAAAACCCCCATACCAAAAGCCTTTGCCATAAGTTTATAATCCTAACGAATAAATAGTCCAAAAATTTGAAATAGATGCGTCTTTCCATGCGACAATTACTTTGCAAAACCGGTACTCT
>Ga0163217_1106345_pt1 | contig 10040 bp, 10 predicted proteins | sample SynspAceP_FD_185933 | JGI IMG/M metagenome (GOLD analysis project Ga0163217, IMG submission 185933) | Saline lake microbial communities from Ace Lake in Antarctica - Synechococcus sp. Ace-P (PacBio error correction) | ecosystem: Environmental > Aquatic > Non-marine Saline and Alkaline > Saline ...
GGGAATTAATCCGGCGTATGCGTAGGCGCCTTCGAACAGTATCCCCATGGCCCCTCTGGCTCACGTTTTGGTTCTGCACTTGCGCCACCACGTTGGCTGTCTGGTTGCTTTGGTTCCGCACGCGGACGACGTGATCGTCTGCTGGAGCAACCACCTGGCGGTGGGTTTTGCTGCTTGTGGTCCCTTGCTTTGGCGGTCGTCCTGCTGCTTGAGCCTCTGCTGGCGTCTGCTTCTGGCCTCTGCCGCGGGCGCCGCTCCACGGCCGGCCTGGTTCGAACGGAGCCCCAATCGCGATTGAATGGTGATGATTCATTCTGAGTGTTGGCTACTGAACCACTTCAAACGTGTCAGCAGCGCAGCCGCAAGTGTGCGACGGCCAGCTACTTTCGCTGATCGCTCCCCACGCGAGCGGAGACGCGTGGGTAAGACCAGTGACTTCACAGCGGAGCTGCCAACACCTTGGACTCAGCAGACCTTTGGGGGTAGGGCCACTCGAAAGCAGCCATTACGGCCCCTCTGCGCACCCCTCGCCGGCCAGGGCAGAAGCCGTCGCATCGCCTGCCCGGCTGGCGGCAGTGCCTCGTAACGCAGCACTAAGACCGCGGCAACCGTATACGTTCAGCGACTGAACCCATGCCGCCCATCGGCACAAACCAGACCCCTGGTTCCACGCCTGCGTCGCCCGCCGGCGCTGTCAGGCCACTTTCGGCCCCGAGCACGAAGCCGGTTGGTCGGTGAAATCGCATTGGCTGATAGTCCACACGCGTTCACGCCAGATGGGTCCGTAGATCGGACCCTTTCCCGCCGCAGCCTCGAGTTGCAGCCTCGCATAGGTGGGGGAGTATGCTGAGAGGGTAAGCGGAATGCCGAAGTCAGTTAGAATTACAGGGAGAAGGCATTGTAATCGCAGAGCACACGAGAGACACACACCTAGTATGATCAAGCGCGGCGGGCGGCGGTCTTACAATAAGACAGCAGCACGGAGTGTCTCAGCTCGGAGCCAACCCATACCGCGTTCTGCAGCGTGGGGGCGAAGAATGCGATGATGATTTTGGGGTTGTACAATTCTGAGCCTCCAGACAGCATACCGTGTGGTAGTAGACAATATATAGATGTATGCTAATGAGATGAGTCCTCGTGCTTGTCTATGCATAGCTAGTGTGATACTAGGAGAGTGATTGTGAGAGGAGAGCTTGGTGAGAGAGTACCTTAAAGGCTGGATCATGTGGTTGTGCAGATAGCGCGGCTCTGCAAACAAGGGTGGGAATCGATGAAATTGAATGAGGCCTGCCCTGCGCCGCCGCCGTGTGGCTTCGTCAGCGGGTTATGCGTCGTGGGCCCCATTCCCCAGGGTCGCCTCGCCACCGTAATGGCCCAGGTTGCCCGACTGGATCGCGGCTTACGCTGGCGCCCGCCAAGGTGGGGTTGGTCGTGCCGTGTCGTCTCGCCCTGCCACTCCTACCGGTCCCTGGCACCGGGTCCGTCAGCGACCGAGGCAGATCAAGCAGGAGACTCAACCGCGAAGGCAGCGAATTGGATCTCAGCGCGAGCTGCTGGAATCGCTAAGGCTATCCCCGTGGTGGGGGGCCGCCGTGCCTTATGGCGGAACTTATTCGTGGGTCCGCAAGACACTCCCAACCATGAGACCGGTGCGCGGATCGCGGCATGCTTTTTAGCGGCTATGCCTTGGGCAGCCGAATGAACGGCCCGGTTCGACTTGCGGGGTGGCCTGGCGGGCGCAGTTCTGGCCGTTGCGGCCGGGGCCTATGCGGATTTGGCACCTGGAGGCGGGAAACTGCCGCCCGCCTGCCCGCTTCTCGCGTGCCGCTGAACCGTGCCCTGGCGACCGGAGCTCTGTTCTGGTGGCGAGTCCGCCAGCGTCGGCCTGATGCCTGCTCGATCAGCTCGGCCAAGTGTGCCGCGAACGTCAGCCGTCCCTAAGCTGCGCTGGCTTGCTGACCTGGCCTCTAACCAGCTGCCTTCGCCACCGAACGTGGTTTCCCGCCTCAGCGGCGGTGAGCACCGGCAGCGTGAACTGGCGCAAACGGGATGTCTTGGCCAAAGGCTGGCGTCGGTGGAGAATGGTGTGTTTCGGCGCCTTTCTGCGATCGCGCGTAAGGCCGCGCCAAGCAGCCGCCTCCGCTATTGGAAGGCGGCGGACGAGAGGCCCGCTGGTTTGTTGCCGCCATTACCCCACTAGAGATATTCTGCTGCAGGAAGATGGCTGCCGGGCCCGAATAGGCGCTGAGATGCGTTCGGTTGTGGCGGCAGACCCTTGCCGTCCTCTCACACTGGAAAAGCTGACAGGCAAGCCGTGAGGCGGTTGCTCGCCGTTTTGCCCCGGCCGCTGGCGTGGGCCGCTGACCCCTTGTGATACAAGCCTGGAGGGCCTGAACTGCCCACGAGCCGCTGGCGGTGATCTGACGCCCTCGCCCGCTATGCTGAAGGCCACTGGTGCGTCAAGGACCGCAAGCGCCCAGCGTCGCCCTTGCTGGAGCCCTCGTCGTGGAACGTCTGCTTGAAGTCCTGCGCGGCCCCGGCGGGCTAAAGCACCCGATCCTGGCCGAGATTGATGGCGGATTCAGGGTGGTGCTGGCCGTGATCGCTCCGCTCTTGGCCCTGCGCCGCGTCGGCGGTCAATGGCCGAGGCGGTTGGGCTGGCTCGGATTCAAGCATCAGCGAGACCGATGCGGCCGAGCTGGCCAGCGAATTGCCAGCTGGAGCTTCTGATCGGATTCTCTGTGTTGACGCCCCCTGCTGCCGGTCTTGGCCCCACAGGCCCGCCATGCCGCTGCCCCCGCTGGCGGATCACCCCCCGCCGGCGAGGAGAGATCTGGTGTGCTGCAACGCCGCCTGCTGGAGGGGATGGAGTGCCCTTGCTCAAGGCCAGGCGTCGCATGGGTTTATGGACCACCTACTGCACCGTCATGACCCCGTGGAAAACGGTGAACTGGTCACGGACGTTCCTGCCGCTGGAGTCCACCCAGCTGGATAGCCAGCGGGAGATCAGGAAACTTCAGCTTCGGCCGTCCGCCAGGGCGAGCGCGATGGCTTCTATAGCTCGCCGTGCTCCAGGCCCCGGGCTGAAGGCTCATAGGCGTTAGCTGTCAAGGTGGTGATGCGGTTGGTGCCGTGGTGGCTAGCACCGGCGGTGGTGCTGTTTGCGGTGGTGCTGTGCCGGGGAAGCGGGGCGCGGTGACTGGCTGCCTGGCCGGCGGCCGGGCAGCAGGAGGTTGGCCGGATTACATGAGCGAGCTGCGCTGGCGGGCGGCTCGGTGGCGAGGCCAGTCTGGGCACCGCCTGATGGGGCTGGCCTGGACTGGGTTGGGATGGGCGGCTCGCGGGAGCCCGAAGTGGGTGCTCGGAAATTGGTTCCTCGGCGGGAAGCCACGGGGCGCTCGAAGCTGGACCGTGCTCGGCCGACCTGGCTCTCCCAACGCTGGGCTGGCGGGCGGGGGCCGGCCTGGCTCGTTGGGCGGCTTGGCTCTTCCGCGGCGGGTTTTGTTTTGGCCTTGAAGCTGCCCGGAGCAAGGCTTGGGGGGAATTGCCGTACGGGCAGATCCTTCGCGATCACAGCTCCATTACCGGCGCCCCAGGCGGCGGCGGCAGGCACGCGCTTGTTCGCTCTAGGAGGAGCGGTTGGTTGTCCTCGAGCCCAGCCCAGATGCCGGTGGTGAGCTGGCGGAAGCGCGGACCGGTTGAACCCAGACGTCAACCGGGCGCCCAGTTCGCAGGTGCCGGTCTTGCCGGCCACCAGGTCCTGCGATTCGACGCCGCTCCACCGGTGCCACCAGTCGACCACCGCCGCAGTGCGAGCATCCAACCATTCGCGTCGGCGTATGTCGCATGTCGACGTAAGGCCGCCGGCCCCGTCTCGGACTGGCGGCTCCAGAAGCAGTTCGGGCTCGGTCGGGGCGCTGATCACTCGCTGGAAGGGTGGGATGGATACGAACACGTCCGCGGTTGATCGCGGCCGGGCTGATAGGCGGCGGGCGGTCGCATCGTTGTGAAGCACGGTCTGCTCGTAGCGCCCGCCGCCATCGGGTAGGAAAGCGGCCCGCAGCCACGGGTGATTCCTAGGGGCGTTCTTAGCCATGGCGATCTGACCATAGTTGTCTGAAAGGCCCAGCTATGACGATGCAGGCAGGCGCTCACGGCACCGGACGTTGGAGAGTCTGCCATGGCCGTGGCCATCGTTCAGCGTTGCGCCATCGGTAGCGACACCGAAGTTCTTGGGAATAGGCAGACTCAGTGCGATAGAGCACGGCTGTCCGTTGGTCGCCAAGAAGGTTCCTGCCGCTCCCCTCCTTGAGGGGCGGCGAGATAGACGAACAGTTGGAAAGGGAGCCGGGTGATCTGACAGCGCCCTGAGTGCTCGGTGAACTGGCCGGCTTTGTTGAATCTTACCGAGCCCACCATGGGCACGCCCAGCTCCGGTGCCGCCTCGAAGCGGTGAACATTGAGCGCCCTCCATGGAGCGCTGGCAGCTGGCTGTGCACCGTTGCTGGGCCTCCGTACTGCATGGCCAGGTGTTGAGGCACTGCTGCGTATCCATGTCAAGATCCGCCGACCTCAAGCTGCTCAGAGAGTTTAACACAGTTGGGTAGCTCCTTGGCCGAACCCAGCTGTGGTAAGTAGGTGGCCTCACTGTTTCCAGTACTGTGGCAGGCGGTTGGAGCGGAGGCGGGCTGTGGCTCGGCCTCGTCTGCTCGAAGCGCTGGAGACGCCTCGCTGGCGCATGCCTCACACACAGTGCTCGCCGCTTGTTAGGGCAGGTCTTCGTCACCGAGGCGGCGAAGACAGCCGCCGGGGCCCGGCGCAGGCCGCGATCAGTGGCTTGCTTCCGGCAGGTTGAGCTGGTCGGCGCCCTTTGAGAAGTCAGATACCAGGGCCGCATCGCGACGCCGTAGGCGCCTGATCCCGATACACATGTTGGATGTCATTGATCTGAGGATTTCTTTGCTGACTGGCGCGCTCGATCTTGCCCGGCCAGGGCCGCCTCTTGTGTGAGCTTGCGGACAGGGTGGGTCTGGCTGAGGTAACACCGGTGCGGCCAGCTGCTGGGTGCTGCGTCTCGGGCCTTCTCCACCTGCGCCCGCGCGGATGTTGCGCACCATGGCCGGCCGATCTCCCACCAGATGTCAAACACCGTCGTGCGTCGTAGAAGCGCCGGTTTGTGGGCTGGCCACACCGCCGTGGCGAGGCTAGCACTCGGGCATGTCGGAAACCGGCACGCACAGCCGTTCCCAGCGGGTGCAGGGCTGAGCTTCTTACAAGGCGACCTGGCATCGGCCGACAAGGAACGTCACGTGCCGGGATCGTTAAGTGTTGATCGCGCCGCGCCCAACGTCAGGGCAGCAATGCCCGGTCGACCGACGCACCAGCGGACGCTTTGGCCGAAGCTGCGGCGCTGTGCGACTATCTCCAGCTGCAAGCAGCCGGCGAGCAGCAGCTTCTTCGCGGCTTTTGCCGGGGTCGACGTGTATTTCTCTTCTCGCCTCCTCGAGGCGGGTGGGGGATCTTTGCGAGAGGAGCTTCGCTGTCAACACCACAGGCCGTGAGGGCTGCTGTGGGACCGATGGCGAGCGCCGTCACCAGCATCCCCAGCACCAGAAAACGGCTGGTGGCGCGCGCCTGATACTTCAACGTCAAAAGCCACCGGAATCAGGCAGATCAGGCAAGCCAGATGTTCTGAGGGTGTGATCTGGAAATGATCAAGGCCAGCACCAGCAGACACACGCGGCGAGTTCTTGGCCATGGCGATAGCACAGCACCATCGCCCAGCTGGAACAGATCAGTCAAGGCCGCGCGTACTGTACTGAATTTGTGCTGACCAGCTGTGCCACGCTCGATAGCCTGAAGCACAGCCGGCAGGGCCGATTTTCACAGCCCGCATCGGCCCCGGTCGCCTTCCACGCTCTTGAAGTCGTTGACCACAAGCAATAGCCGTGGCCCGGTCCAGGCTGAGGCCAGGGGTGGAGCAGGAGGCTGTGGTCAGCAGGCGTGAGGGACCGGCCGAACAGGGCACTGGCCGGCCCACCAGGGGGAGGCAAAGCGATTGTCACTGGCGCCAAGGCATAGTTGCCCAGCCAGGCTCGTTCGCTTGAGCTTTCAGCGGTGGCGCGATAGGATGTAACTGACCAGCGATCTCGCCAGGGGCGAGTAGCACACAGCACCGGGGTGCGGTTGGCCCGCCACGAGAATGCGAGGCCCCGCCAGCGGCACCTCCGAGAGCAGCAAGCACCCAGATCTGCACCGGCACCTGCTCCGGAGATCGCCCCGGAGGGGATCAGCCGTAGGCTCGTTGATCATCCGCTGTCGCATCTCGCGAGTCGTAATAGTCTGTTGATTGGTTTAGGGTAGTATGCCGGGACACGAGGGCAACGGAGCCACTTCAGATCAACCATCAGTGGCGATGGCGGGGGCGCCGAATGTCGCGGGCGACATGGCACAGCACGTGAAAATTGCGCGAGGAAGCGCTGCGCTCCACAGATCACGCCCAGATTCGAGGGGATGCAGTGAACCGGTTTCATCAGAGCTGCAGCGCACAGCTTCCGAGCTTGTGGTGCCCTGCAGTGCACCCTCATGCCTCTAGTCGTACGAAGCTGGCGGCGTTGTTTCGCGTCCGTGCTGCGGGGGGGGAATCGGGGGTCGGTCATCTAGAGGAGAATGGAAGCAGAGAATCACGAACGGCAGCACATGACCGGAAGGAGACTCGCTCGACCGTCATCGGGGAGATGTATGGTTCAGGCCGGGGTGATTCGTACGTCGAGAAGCAGACCGCGTGGTTGCCGTTGCGTGAGTTCCACACTACATCAGGCCGATGCCGCTGCCGTGTCATTTGAATCAGCTGACGGTGCTGAGGCATCGCTCTGAGCGCTTCAACAGATCGGCGGGATGCGATCGCGCACGTGAGGCGGTGACTCAACCGGGGAGTCCGAATGTCTGAGGAAATCCTGGGGTGGCCAGCCTGAGTCATGGCAGCGCGGCTGGGCAAGTCGCGCAACCCTAACAAGGTGCCCCCCTGTTTCCCCCTCCATGGTCGCCAGCATATTCTGCTTCGATGTGGCTGACAGGCCGGGTGGTACAAGGGGGTCAATTTCGTTGGGGCTGCGCGAATGCGTGATCGGTGCCAGGCCTGCGTTACGCCGCGCCCGGTGCCGACGAATGGTCTTATCTCGACATCGCCGCCAGCCATCAGGCCGCACCACCTGGTGGAAGACTGGTGCGCCAGCCGTGAGAAGCCGTGACGATCCCCTTTTCACGCGGCGGCGTCATTGGAGCCGTGAGGGATCACCCGCTGCTGTCGCGCTGGCGTCGACAAGGTGAGCCTCAATCAGCGGCGGTGCGCGTCCGATCTGTTGCGGGCTAGGGGCCCGGCATCGACTGTCAATGCATCGTTGTGGGAAACGATGCTCCGCCGCGCGCGAGGGCACGGTTTAGGTATTGTGTTGTGCAAGGGGGCCGGCAAAACCGCTCGATGCCGTGGCCGTGGGCCGCCAGGTGGTGGCGCGCTCGGTGCCGGGGCGAACTGCTGCTCAACTCCATGAGTGATGGCGATTGGCACCGCGCCGGTACGACCTGCGCTCCCAGCGCGGTGGCCTCAGCGCGTCTCGCGGTGCCGGGATCGCCTCTCAGGTAGGCGCCGGCTGCAATCGATCACATCGGCGCCGGCCCTGGAGAGGGCGGGCCTCGGCCTCTTCTGCTCCGCCGTGTCCCTGCTCCACGAAGGCGTGCTCAGTCATCAAGCCCGATCAAGACGAACCGCTGATCGCCAGGGGGCTGCGATTCCGTCACTGCCTGGAAGGTGCGCAAAAGCTGTAACGGAGCCCTTTGACAGGTTGATTCTCAGGTTGTAACACTGAATTCACTTTTCAGACGGATCCAGCTGTGTCGGCTCTGCCCCACTCGTCCTCGGACAACCCATCGCTCTTCTGGTGGATTTTGCACACTGTTGGGTGGATCGCTGGGTGGGTGGGCGGCTTCGGCGGCAGGCTCGCCACAGGACCAGCCAGGAGTTCGTGTGATGGCGGCCGCCCATGGTCGCCCGCGCCGTGCGGCCTGCTCCAAGTGATGGTGCTCACTTGTCAGTTCCCCTCTAGCCGGGCTGAGGTCCGATGCCTGACGACGTACCGTTCGCACACGGGCATAACCGGTATCAGCCTCGATCTCCGTCGCTCTGACCCTGGACATCCCGCTCGATGTCCTGGTGGAACCCGCCTCGTTGCCTCGGTCCGTGCCATCTCTCAGTCTGAGCAGGCTATGTCGTTCATGAGTTGGTATTCGCCCAGCTGCCGCTTGAAGCTGCCTGATTCCCGAGGCGGTGCGGTGAGTTGATTCGACAGCCATCGCGCCGCGTTATGACACTCAACGGCGTGCTCAGTGCCTTGTCTTTGCTGCGCTCTGAGTCGGTCAGCGCTGCTTGGCTGCAGACCGTCCGGCCAGCGGCTTATCGATCTCAGTGCCTGGCGGCACCGGTGATCTGGCCTTGGGCTCGCCGACGGCTTGCGGCCCCGGTGGGGAGGTGCTATCGCTCGATGCCGGCCGCCTGCGCCCCCTGCCGTGGCCACCGCGCGCAGCCACTCCAGCCTGGTTGCCCCTGGGCGCTGCAGCAGGCGAGCCGAATGCCACGGCCTGCCCGCCGGCTTCGGGCCCGATGGGGGAGTGATGTGCCACGGGCGCGCAACCTGTGGCCCGACCGGCCGCTAGGGCTGCGCGATACTGCGGCGGTACCGCACGCGGCCCAGCTGGCCGACGCCGCCGTGCTGGTTTCAACCGGTCCGAATCGGCCACGGCGGCGGTGGCCCTCAACGGCGGTTTCCCTATGCGCTATCTATCTGTCGCAATCTGGTGGTGCCAACCATGGGATTGAAATAATAACCGCGCGCTGGATTTGAGCTGCCGAGCAGTCTGGCCTATCTCGAAACTCAGCCTGGAGCGCTTTCCCGAACCTGCAGCCGAGCAGGAGGCGGCTGGCGCTGCGCGACCTGGCTTCGCTTTGCTCGCCACGCCTGCCGTGCCGGTGGGCTGCTTAGGGTTTGCTTCAGCTGGTGCCTGAAGCCGCTTCTGAGAAGATCAGGAGCGGATGCATTTCCAGGGACATCATCACCAGCTTGAATCCGTTCTTGGGCCGAGCAGGGATGCCTGTGTGCGCGCCTAATGATATCTGAAAAAGCGCGCGGCACGATGAGCCCCTTTCCAACAACGGTGGCTGCGGGCGATCGGACTTGGCCAACCTGGGGCGGTGGCCATCCCGAGCCCCTTCGCCGCGCCACGACGCCGACTACGGCGCGACAAATTGCCAACCGGCGCCAGCATTACTTGCAAGTACCAAGGTGTTTGCATCCAAGCCATCAACCCGATGGCATTCCAGGACACCTATCTGGCTGGCGTCGAAGCCTTGGCATTCGCGCGGCCGCTGAACCACCGACATCCGCTTTGGTGGAAGACAACTGGGAATCGCCCACCCCTGGCGCCTGGGGCGCGGGCTGGGAGCTGTGGCCTCGGATGGCATGGAGGTCCACCCGTTTTCAACACTATTTCCAGCATGCGGCGGCCTGAAATTGGCGGGCGGGTGTCCAGATCGGTCATAGATCACCTAAACGGCGTTCGAGCGCCGTCGCCATGGTATCTCCCAGGACGTGAGAGTATCCTGGTGGAGTTGGCTGGAGAGGCGAGCGCAGCTACGGGCGATCTCTGGCTGGCCCTCCGAGAAGGCCCAGTGCAGCTACAAACTTCGAGGCCCATCCAATCCCCCGAACGGATTGCATAGCAGTCGTTTTGCTCCTCTAAGAAGGCCGAAGCCAGCGTATCTGGCGGCGGCGGGCCGTGCCGGCGCCGGCCCCGTTCGTTCTCAATGGTGTCAAGTCACAACTTCTGAACCTGCTCGAGGCCGTAATGGGGATTTCCGGTGACGGAAGCGCACTGCCACGATCGCCCGGAGTGCCGTCTCACGCGCTCGCGCTCGACCAGGTGGCGGAGGGTTTGTTGAGAGGAGCGGACGCCCAAGCTCGGCTTCCCTTGCTGAAGGGGTGTAAGAA
>Ga0163217_1018664_pt1 | contig 10039 bp, 15 predicted proteins | sample SynspAceP_FD_185933 | JGI IMG/M metagenome (GOLD analysis project Ga0163217, IMG submission 185933) | Saline lake microbial communities from Ace Lake in Antarctica - Synechococcus sp. Ace-P (PacBio error correction) | ecosystem: Environmental > Aquatic > Non-marine Saline and Alkaline > Saline ...
ACAAAAAGGGAAAGAAGGGAGAAAGGGGAAAATGGCCCCCGGTTTTTTTTTTTTTTTTTTGGAAAACCGGTGGGTGCGGGTGGAACCCAGCAGGGCCCCCAAAAAAAACCCAATCGGCCCCATGGGGTTAAATGGCCCCAACCGCGCGCCCCAAATCAGCCGACTACGGCGGCGTGCATTCAGCGCAGCATCCACCTGGTCAACGGCCGGCAAACTCAGCATCAGTGCCGTGGGACAGGTTTAATTGATGTCCTCGGAGGTGCAAGGCAAAAGGTTTGGGATAAAAATTCATTCACGGCTCCCCAGCCTGCCTGGCAGGGAAGCCTAACCCTGCTCTTTCAAGGTAAGTCCCCTCGACCGCCTTGACTGTCGTGGTTGGTGGTGCCGCTCGATTCCTTGATGCGCTCGGCGTGCCCTCACCCTGAAAGTCATCAACCAGGCGATCAAGCAGGGCCAATTGGCTTCAATCGGAAAAAAGGACCAATCTCAGGCAACTTGCGGATGAGCAGCGAGACCATTGCAGCCAACCACCTCAATCCTGAAACGCGGAAACGGATCAGGCCTAAATTCGCTGAAAAATGCTGCGCAGGCTGGCGGTTTTGCTGCCGTAACGGCAATCAAACCGGGGGATACGGCGTTCAGGTGAGGACAGTTTGAGCAATTAAAGCGTCTCGTCAAAAATATAGGGGTAGGGCCGGAAAAGGGTGAAATCAATACACCAGAATTGGGCGTGGTTTTGACCGTGCGCCAAGGCATGGCGGGATGCTGATCCACGGGTAAAGAGGGCCGAAAATTCAGAACCCGGCGCCAATGCCAGGACGAAAAATAAATCCGGTCACTTCATCCCACAGGAACCAGGCAAACAAAGCCGGAAAACACAATGGCCCAGAATAGCTCAAGCGGGCCGGATCTTGCCAGGTGGCGCGCCATCGGTATAGGCCTTGACAATGATCAGTTGGCTGACGGTTGCGATAAGAACGATGCTCACCAGCATGCCGAGCTGCGTCGTGTCAGCGGCTTGCCAGGCCCATAGAAGTGGGATGGAGGAAGCAGGGTAGAAAAGAACGCAAAGTGAACACCTGCGAGTCGCAGGTTCGGTGCGCTGCTCATGGAACCCGGATGGACACGAAGGCACAGGCCGCCAACCAGGCTCGCAGCGATACCGACAAGGCCGATAGGATCCAACAGTGCGCCACCTGGCCCTTGGGGCCACCAACGCAGCACGCCGGCAAAGCCCAACAGGAACCATGAAACATCATGCGTGGGGGTCAGGGATTCGCGCAAATCCACCAAACCAGGCCAGCAATGGCGTAAAATACCCGGCGCTGCATCAGGTGAAGACCCATGGCGTCAGCCAGCGCAAATGACGATGGCGAGAAGAAGCAGTACATCGCACCCCAAGGCCGTAGAAGTACGCATGAAAATGCCTGGCCAACCTCTGGGTGCGAAGCGCGAAGCCCTTTGACCAAGATCATCGGCAGAAAGAACCACCAACCCGAGCAGGTTTGCGGAAGAAGACCAACGGTTTTCATTATTGACGCCTACTGAACTTCAAACGGATCAGATATCCATGATCGCCAAAACCAGCAGCGCGGAAAATTGGCCCAGTAGCAAAGGCTCTTTGCGCGGGCTGATCGAGGCGAACGCCTCAACCATTCAAGCAAACGGCCGAGTAGCCTCAAGCAGTTTTTTCCGGGATATCCAGCAGTTGCCAACGGTGGCCGCCAACTGGCCGCTCAAGAGCGCGCTGAACGTAAATGCCGGCCAAAGCAGCAGGGCGCGAATACGGTTTGCCGTGTCAGGCTGTTGCAGGTAGCGCATGTCGCCATGTACCCTGAATGCGCATGCGCAAGGTTGCTGCAGCGTGTCCTGAATAGATGTAGCTGCCGAAGGTACGCGGCGACGTTGTCGTGGAGATGCCAAAATGCTCCTACCTGGCTGCTGCCTGCTCAAGCCGTTGGCCGAGGACACTGATAAGCAATGTCGTCGCGTTTGGCCAGTTGGCCTCCCAGCGCAAGCAGATTTTCATGCACTGTAGCGCAGTGCCGTCACGCCTTGCAGCCTGGCGGTAAAATCCGTTCGAGCATGGCTTGCAGGGCCCTGGATACCCTGGCGAATCGGTAGATCGCGCCGGCCATAAATCTGCACACATTGTCAGGCAGCGCATCTCAGAATTCTGCCCCAGCAGGCAGGACGCTTGAGCCTCACCGAGTTGCACCGCTGTCGTTGCCCAGTTTGTCACCAAAATCGATGCCTGAAATATCGCGCCTAGCGCTTTACCTGTTCTTACTGCCTGGTGTCAACGCAACATCCCCTCGTCACGCGGGAATAGCCGTTTCGATCAACGCCACCGCCAAGGCAATATATCGCCCTGGTAGAGCACAACGGAACTGGCGGGTGTAAACCCGCGCGCTGGGGCTCTTTGAAAACGATAAAGGTAACCCTCAGCGTAGGCTCAATCCGTACAGGCCCTGATGGGACTGACGGTAGCGGTCCTTTAGCCGTGAAGGCTGATGGCTGGGTCACCTCCAAAAAGGGTTGACCCAGTAAAGGGACGAGCAGACCAGTGCGCTGCGCGTAGAGCCAGGGGTGCTTCGTCCTGGCCGACCACCAGCCAAACATTGCGTTTCAAGAATCCTTGCGCAGCAACATACAGGGGGTGTCAACTGGCGTCTTTCATGCCGCGCAATGCCCAATCCCTGCCGCTGGCCGATGGTGTGATAACATCAAGGCCCATTGTGGGCGATCCTAGTCACCTGGCCATCGTGTTTCCATATCGCCAGGCTGTGCGGGCAAGTACTGCTTGAAGAAAATCGGTGAGCGCCGTTTTTCCGCCGATAAAGCAGAATACCGGTAGAGTCTTTTTTTTCTTTGCGTCGTCCAACTGATCACTTTCCTCGCAATCAGGCGCAACAAGCCGTTTTTCCAGTCCGCTCTACCGAAAACAGGGGCGAGCGAATCTGCTCGGCCCCAACCGCATGCAGAAAATGCTTCTGATCCTTGTTGTATGCGATACCGCGCAGCAGCACCGTCTGCCCTGGTGTCGCCCTGCGAACATAGTGACCGGTCGCGAATCAGATAAGCACCGAAGCCATCAAGGGCGTAATCCAAGGAAACGCTTTGAACTTGATTTCGCGATTGCATTCAGGATGTCCGGATTCGGCGTGCGGCCTCCTTTAATTCCTCAATGAAAATGCTCGAATACGTTAATCCCAATATTCGGCGGCAAAAATTAGCCGTATGCCAGCTTTGATACCGAGCTTGTCGCTCACCCGCCCTGCGCATTCCGCCAGATCGTCCATGCGCGGTGCAGTAATCGTGCCTCGTCCTCAATCCCAGTTTCTTCATGAACAGGCCTTCGACGCTGATAACCCTGCTCCAGCAGCAGAGCCGGGATACGGACGAATGCAACAACCTGCCGGACATAGCCGACGATGACCTCGGTCTGGTCGGGGGTCTGTTCGTGGGGGTCTGCTCAGGGGCTTTGCTTGTTAAAGGAAGTTCATGTCAGCGAATCAAATCAGTGAGTGTGTGGCTTGTTCAGTAGTCCTCGATGCACCTCCAGCACCAGATGCTGCGCAGATCCTCCGCGCGCTGCTTCAGCCTCATCCAGCGTCATCCATACGCCCGGACAATCCCTCATCGAAGCTCGCGTGGCGGGGTCCGTGCCCGCAGGGCTTTGGCGACAAAGCAGCTACGCTGGTAGCTGAACGCCGTTGTCGGCCTTGAAACAGGTAAATTGCCGGCCACAGCGGTGATTCTCTTACACTGTAGTGCGGTCCTCTTCCAGGGGTTTCCACGCTGGGCCGGCCTGGATAAGACTTTCGTCTTCTTCCACGTGCCCCGGCAGGCCTTGATTTTAATACTAGGCGGTTGTCACGCTCTCTTCTACCCATCAGAAAGCGACCGTTTGCTCTTCGATGATAGTGGCGAACGTAACATGGGGCATATAAACGCATGAATTGGCTTCCTGACAGCCGCATAGGGTAGCTAAAGCGCAATGCCGTGAACTCAAATCCGTCCGCATTGGCTGTAGCAGTAGTGGGATTGCCAACTATAAAACCCGCTAGGATGCGATGAGGCGTCCAATGGTAGTGCCGAATGTAGTGATCTACATAATGCCAGATGAAGTTGATTCTGAAGGAAAATGGCTCGCAGGACAGTGGTGAAAACAGCCTGTAATAGATGAAAGCGCGTGACATTTTGTAGAAAAACCCTTAACAATACAATAGGCGCACAGCAGTACAAGTAATTCTGGTTAATTGGATTAACCATCCGTAGCCATTCATGACAACGACAACCATAAACGGAAGTCAATAATGGGTACCAAAAAGATTCAGGTGCCGGCTAGCGGCGACAAAGAATTACGTAAATGCCGACCTGTCCCTCAATGTGCCGAACAACCCGATCAATTCCCTATATCGAAGGTGAATGGAAATTGCGTAGACATTTCGCCAAGTCCATGATCACACGGTGGTTGATGCGGCTGTAGAGAAAGCCTACGGCGGCAAGCGCAAGATTTCCTGGATGAATGTGTTCGCCGGCGAGAAAAGGCCCTCAAGGTTTCGATCAAAGATAACTGGTTGCCCGAAGAAACGCCTGCACGCGTCAAAGAATAGTGGTTTCCCATCAAGGGTCCTCGACCACGCCGTGGTGGTTGCATTCGCTCTTGAAGTGGCTCTGCGTCAAGCAGCTTGATCCTGTACGTCTGTCAAGCGTCCCAGTGCGCTGGTTCACTGGTGTGCCAAAGCCCGGTGAAGAAGCCAGGCGATGTCGACATGATCATGCTTCCGCGAGAAACTCCGAGACATCTATGCCGTGCGTAGAATTCAAGGCTGAGCTCGCCGGAAAGCGATCAAAAGTCATCAAGTTCCCTGCAGGAAGAAATGGGCGTTACCAAGATTCCGCTTACCGGCCACATGTGCGGTATCGGCGTGAAGCCCCGTTTCCCAGGTAAGGTACCAAGCGTCTTGGTGCAATGAAAGCGCTGGCAGTAAACGACGCCGTGGACAATGAATCGCGATTCGTCCACTATCGTCCACAAAGGCAAACATTCATGAAGTTCACCGAAGGTGCCTTCAAAGAGGTTGGGGCTCTGAAAGTTGCTTCGTGCACGAAGTTTGCTGGCCGAGCTTTCTCGACGGTGGCCCAATGGGGATGCAAGTTCAAGATCCGCGTACTTGGCAAGAAACATCGTCGTCAGGACGTGATCTGCTGAATGCGATGCTGCAGCAGATCCTGTTTGCGTTCGGCCGATTTACGAAACGTGATCGCTCCCTGAACCTGAACGGCGAACTAATCTGTCCCGACGCATCCTGGCGGCTGAAGTAAGGCGGTATCTGCATGCTCCCGTGCCAAACCTGTCCCTGACTCAATCGCCATGTTCGAAGCCACCCAACGGTAAGCAGCACCCAAGTACCTGCCAGGACATAGGTGAAACCCGGTTACTGATCCTGTCCGCCGAAATGATGTCTGCGTCAACATGGGTTGGGTTGAAGCAGCCGATTTCTGATTCATTCAAGGGTACTGAAGGCGCTACGGCCAAAAGAACTGTAACCTATGACTTCGAAAAACGTTTGAAATGGAAGGTGCAGCCTGCGTAAATGTTCGAGTTTGGTGAGACCTGATCGCCCAGCATAGGGCTAATAAAGCGCAAGTCCAGCCAGCAACAAGGCGGCATATGCGGCCTTGTCGTTTGTACGTGTTTGAGTATCAGAGTCATGTGATGAGTTTCTTCAATTCCGCCGATGTGGACATCGGGTTGTGAAGTATCAACTGCTTGTTTTCGCGATTGATATTGAACCGCATGCAGTCCCCTTGGGCCCCTGGATGATGTCGAATTTGAACCGGTTGAGCCTGCCTTCAGTGCGTACGGTAACCCGCCATCCTGGATAGCCCGAGTTAATGTGCCAACAGGTCCTCATCCCTCCCTTCGGCCTACGACGAAGCCGTAACCTTTGCGTGTTTAAACCATTTGACCTGCCGTTTTTGCATACCTGCTCCCTCTTAATGTCCATTCCGTGGTGTTCAAGGTGGTTTATAACGAATGAGCCGACACGCGTTAAACAGATGACCGCCATGCAATGCTCGTTTACACTTTTTTAACCACTGAACAAGAAGTAAGTCAAGTTTAGCCTCTGGCAAGCTGTGCTTGTAGCGCAACATTTTTGTCAGTTCAATTCCTGACACCCTGAAAGACCAGCGATGTTCCCATGTTTGCCATTAACTCGTTTTCACTGACCATGGAACGCAGCGGCCTGAACGAGCCAGAGTCGATGAACGACGCCGGTGTGGCCGTTGAAAACCCAGCAAGCCAGGAGCTGAAGCCGCCGTCGCGCTAATAAAGGTCGTCATGATTGAATGACGATTAAACAAACCCCATGGACCTTTGTGGTGGAGTTCTCGAAAGCAAATTTCTTCTTTTTAATCGGGAAGCCGCTACAACAGATTCATGTTAAAGGTCCCATACTGGAAAAGGAAGGGCGGTATGTCGGTGTCCTTTAACCCGAAGACATATCGCCGAAATACCAAAGGCCGCACAGGCCAATGACTATGCAGGGAATGCCAGCACCCCGTTGAATGTGTCAAATCGAACGGAAGAGCGTTTAATCAGCGACCTCAGTCGCACGAACGAGGTTGGCACCATGCCTCAATAGAGATCTCGAGATCAACCCTAATCTGGCAATTCAAGGAAGCCCGCAACAAACGGCAAATGAAATTCATACCGTGGAGCATTTGTTGCTGGCCCTGCTGGATAATCACGCCGCCCATCGATGTGTTGCGTGGCCCTGCGGGGCCGATATGGAGCGCTTGCCGGCGAGAACTGAGCCGATTTTATCGACTCCACGACCGCCGTTTTTTCCGAAACAGGATCACGAGCGTGAAACCCAGCCCCACGCTAAGCTCCCAGCGCGTAACTACAGCGCGCACGTGTTTCATGTTGCAGAGCTCTGGAAAGGGCGAAGTCAGCGGCCGCCAATGTTCCTGGTTGCTATCTCAGCGAGCAGGATAGAGCCGGCCGGTTTCTTCCTCAACAGCAGCAGATCGCCCCGTATCGATTATCGTAAACTTCTCCCCCACGGTATTTCCAAGGGTCGGCGGCGACACCGAGAGCGTGCAACGCTGACCAGGACAATGTGGATGATGAAAGCGGCGAAAGCGGTAAGAACGCCAATCCGCTGGATCCTAATGCCAGCAATCTGAAAACGAACAGGCCTCGTCTGGCCGTATCGAACCCGCTGGTCGAACGCGCGCGAGGAATGAGCGGGTCGCGCAGATCCCTTATCCGGTAGGCCAAGAACAATCCACTGTTGGTCGGTGGGCCAGGCGTTTTGCAAGACCGCATTTGCGAAGGACTGCCAAACGCAATCGTCGATGGCGAAGTGCCGGAATATTCTCTCCGAGGCCGTCGTCTATTCTTGGATCTGGGGCGCGCTGCTGCGGGCAACCAAATACCGCGGCGATTTCGAGAAGCGCTTCAAGGCGTTGTTGAAGCGCCCTGCGCAAACCGTCCGCAATCCATTCTGTTATCCGAAATGAAATCATAACCCAATCATTGGCGCGGGCGCGGCCATCGGGTGGGGTAATGGATGCCGGTCCAATCTACTCAAACGCTGCCTGAACCTCGGGCGAAAATCCGCTGTCAATTGGTTCTATGCACCTTCAGGAATTCCGCGGTATTTTCGAGAAGGAATCGTGCGCTGGCCCGGCGCTTCCAGAAGGTCGATATTGTCGGAGCCCATCGGTCGAAGACACCATCCCAGAATTCTCAAGGCCTGAAAGCCAGCTTGAAGGAATCAACCACGTTAATTCGGTTACACCGACGAGGCCGCTCAAGCCGCCCGCAGAGCTTGCCTCACGCTATATCAATGACCGCCACAGCCTGACAAGCAATTGAACCGGATTGGACCGAGGCCAGGCGCCTATCCGCGGCTCAAGCCGCTGCTGAACGGGCGGCTATCAATCGACGTGGCCGAGGTCCGAGGCGATTGTCCGCCCAAAAATCGCGCGGCATCCCGCCCCAAAGCACGTGTCGTCCAGCGACAAGGAAACCTGCTGAAAGAATCTGGAACGTGAATCTGCGCCCTGGTGGTGTTTGGCCAGGACAACCGCCAATCAGCGCTGTCTCACGGCCAATCAAGCTGTTCCGCGCGCCCGGGCTCAAAATCAGCCGACAAGCCGGTTGGCTCATTCCTGTTCTCCGGGCCTACCGCGTCGGCCAAACCGGGTGACTCCGCCAGTTGCGAAAGGCCTGGGTGTTGAAGCTTCTGCGCTTTGACATGTCCGAAGTATATGAGCGGCACACGGTATCGCGTCTTATCGGCGCGCCTCCTGGGTAAATGTGGGTTTTGACCAGGCGGCCTGCTGACGCGAAGCAGTACCAAAAACCCCCGTGGTGTTGCTGCTGGACGAAGATCGAGAAGGCGCACCCTGAAGGTATTCAATCTGCTGCTATGGTCATGATCACGGCAGCGCCTGACCCGACATAACAACGGGCGCAAGGCGGACTTCCGCCAATGTGATTTAAATCGTGCTGGACCACAACGACCGGCGCGGAATCCATGGCGGCGTCGTGCTATCGGCTTTTACATCAGCAGGACCACAGCACCGATGCGATGGAAGTCATCGAAGAAGACTTCACACCGGAGTTCGTAACCGCCTGGATACCAATTATCGCAGTTTGGCCCTTGAGCCACGAAGAGCAATCAAGTTTTTGTGGTCGACAAGTCCCTTACAGAACTTCAAGCCCCAGCTCGAGGACAAGCCATGTGCGCTCGGACGTTGATGAAGAACGCACGCCGACTGGCTTTGGCGCAGCAACGGGTTATTGACCCTTTGATGGCGCAAAGGCCGATGGCCCGCCTGATTCAGGAAAAGCTAAAAAGGGCCCTCTTGCCGATGCAAGAATCCCCCTGTTTGTGTCTGGCCGAGCACGGCGGGTACTGGCACATCAGCCTGCGCGACGATAGCCATGTGCTGGATGTCCGGAAGCAGAGATGGCTTGTAAGTAAGACTAGTGCGGCAGGCAAGGGGGCTTCTGTCGCACTATCAGTCGTTAAAAGCTGTTGCCCGCGGAAACCCCTAGAGCTTGAATTTGGCCCAGACCGGGTGCATGGGCGCGACGGTTTGCCAACCCGCGTATGTCATAGTCCGAATTGCCGCTGGTCAGGCAGTGAGTTCTATCAAAACCCTTGCTGGCCATTGACCAGATCAATGCGCAAGGCCGCGCTTGGGTTGTCTCAAAACCCGCCGAACTGCGGTTAAAAATCAAACCCAGCCTGGACACTGTCGTCTATCTGCGGGTACAGTATGCCTGGAAGTACGGTCCAGCCCCCATCCCTGATGTAACCCATCCATTCCCGCTCTTCAGGTAAGAAGCTGCACTTGCCCATGCGTAGCCAGCGTTTTTTGCGTTGTCCTGCGCGATACCGGATATCGACATCCTCGGGTAAATTTGTTGACATCGCCCATGACCACTACACGTTGAATCGGGTGTGTGAAGTCTTCCTGCAGAGTGGCGTGCAGATTCCGCGTAGAAACGTGTCCTTTGGCCGGGAACTTGATCGGATGAATCACGGCTCCTCACCTTGGGGAAGTAACCCGCATTGAAGACGATGAAAGCGGCTCACCGTAAGCCTACCGAATGGCGGCACTGGATACTGCGTTTTTGTGAATCATCGTTATCGTTTGGGAAAGCCCTTGGCCGAACCCACAAGGGTTCAGCACGGGTCAGCAGGGCAACCCATAGTGGCCTTCTGACCGTGAAGTGAACGTGATACACCAGCGCCTCGACCTGGCCAAACGGGAACATGGAGTCATGCAAAACCTTGGTCTCTTGCAGGCCTATAACGTCTGAAAATTGTGGTTTTTTCCTACAATCCTTTTTCAAGTTGATGAGGTCCTTCTCTCAACCGTTGATATTAAAAGAAACGATTTTCATATTTTATCCTGTCGGGCGTGGGTTTTTTGCCGCGGCGTCGTAAGAAAATGTATTTTTTGCCAGGCGAGTCGGAATAGGACATGTTAGCATTCTCACTGC
>Ga0163217_1022082_pt1 | contig 10039 bp, 8 predicted proteins | sample SynspAceP_FD_185933 | JGI IMG/M metagenome (GOLD analysis project Ga0163217, IMG submission 185933) | Saline lake microbial communities from Ace Lake in Antarctica - Synechococcus sp. Ace-P (PacBio error correction) | ecosystem: Environmental > Aquatic > Non-marine Saline and Alkaline > Saline ...
TCCTAAATTCTTTCAAAAATCCACTTTCGCATTTCCCACAACAAACTTGAAGATCGAATCAACGAAAAAAAGTCGAACCTTTATAAACCCTAGCTAACCTTCGCCGCCGAAAAAGTCCACTGAGATTTCTCCGCCCTCGGGGCGCATCGAAGGATTCACCGCTCCAATCCCATCGGTCGAGTAACCTTGTCACCCACCGGCTTCGCCCGAAGCGTAGAAATGCTTCCGCCAACGATCCCCACGGCCGTCGGATCGGCCCCAACGGCGAGCCTCCGAATCAAAATAAAACGAAAACCGAAACACGACACCAAGCCGGACTGCCAACCGGGGGGCCGCGTCTGCTTCGGTCCAACAGCACGCAATCGCGTCCCGACCGAGAATTGACACCGGAGAAAAACCCGCGGATGCCAAATTCCATCGGAGCCGGGCGCGACAGATCGATCCATCGAACTGCCCGCCGAGCGAGACCCGGATGTTCGGCCGCCGAAGAAATCGTCGCACCTATCCGCGTGCATGTTCCTTCGATGAATCTCATCGGCGGGACCCCAGGCCGCAAGATCATCGGCCGCACGCCGGGTTTGTGCCCGCATAATTGGTTCCGTCCCGACGTCCATCTCAGAAAAAGACCTCCCCGGATCGCCGTCCAGGACGTGAATTGCGTCTCGGGATCAAGCGGCATTTCGGCACCGCTGCGGCCGCTGCGGTAGCGATTCCAGACGCTCGTCGCCATGATTCTGCGGGAACGACATTCGATATCTTCGCATGCCGAAGTTGTCCGTCGCCTGCTTTTCGCGAAGGACCATCGAAGCGAACTGGTGCCTGTACAGAAACACATCGCGAGCCGGCTCCCGAGCCGCTAGTCATTACCGTCTCGCCTTGGTTATCCGGTAGACCGTAGAGGACGAGCTAGGATCCTCCCATTCTCGACCGGCGTTTAAACCGGATCTCGAAGCCTCGTCACTCCTCGAAAACGAAAGCTTGGCCGCGAATACAAGATCACTCCCGAATTCGCGCCGAAGCGTTCTCTGGCATCCTCCAAAAACCTTCGGTCTTGGGAGATCGCTCGCCCGGTCCAATCCAGCAATCCATCGTTCGATCGAAACGGGTTCGAAATGATCATTCGATCGTAAAAAACGCTCATTTGAAAAATCCCCCACATCTCTGACCTGCAAAAGAACCCGTTCAACCCGCCCTGACAAACCCGATCATTCGCCCGCGCGAAACGCACCTCCGATAATAAACCCAGACCGCTTCCAAACCGCGACAGATCGAGAAACATACCCCAAACTCGTCGCGTTGCGCCGACGAACATGATGTCGAAAAGTCCATTCCCGATCTGCCGCCGCCAACCTCGCCGCCGGGGGGCATCGATCGGACGCTAACATCCGGCCGCAATGATTCCGTAAGCGATGATCAAACGTCCCGGGCATCGGGCGCGACTCCGGGCAATCTTTCATCTCCCGCCGATTGTTCGACAACCTGGTGCCGATCTGCTCGCCGACCTGAGTCACGACGTCATCCGCATTGCGAAACTCGATTTGGATGTCATTTCGGCCGACATCGCCCGCGGCAAATTCAAATCGGACGAACGGAATAGAACGGGCAACCGCCGCGAATCAACCCGAAACCGCCGTCCAACTGGATCGCCGGGTCGATGATCCAGCCAATCCGCCCGACGCCCATCGCTTGCCCTGCACCCAAGACCTCATCCTGAAACGACATACCGAGAATCCGACCTGCGACAGCGATCCCGAGTCGCCAATCTCGGTGCCGGTCCTTCTCTCGCCCTTGCAATCCCATTGGAGATTGCGCGTCCACGATCGCGCGAACGTCCCGGCATCCATCGCCGCCACCCAGACAGGCCTGGCGACAACGCTGCGAACGGGACAACATTCCCCAGGAAAAAAAGGCGACAGGTTCGGCCAGATGGTCCGGGCCCGAATTGAAAAAATCACTGAAATCAAATGCAATCCGCCCATCGGTAAAACCACACGTCGAATGAAAACGACGCACTGCGCCAACACGATTTCATCGCAATCCGAGCCGGGCGGGTGGCGAAAGCCGGCTCATAAACATCAACGACACCCAGGTCCGGCCATCAACGACACACACTCCCCGCGATCGCGACTCCCAACCGAACCTCCCTGCATACGCCACCCGGTTTCCCCGAACGGCGTCAAGACGCAATACAGCCACATCCAACACACCACCCGAACCCCAAGCGAAGCTGACCCCAACATCCCGACGCCTCCGTTGGGGATCATCGGTGGATTCCATCGTGGAATCTTCCCGTCGTGGGCAATCTCCGCCGGTGAAACGTCCCGGAGGTAATTCAGATTCTGACGTAAACACTTGTCCTCTGCACGTAGATGACCTGATGTATCCGACCGCCTGCACGAACAGATATCGAAATGAATGCTCCATGAATTACAGACGCCGTGATAACCCGAAGATACTCCGTTAACGATTGGCACGTCGAAAATCGGTTTTCCCCGCGTGCAACGCTTTTTTCGGGTAACAGCCGATTGCCGATGCGGGATCGCGCGGCGCCGGCGAGCACAGCGTGCGAGGATCGCGATCCAGTTCCTACTGTCCACTCGACCAACACGAGAAAAACGAACACTTTCTCGCGATAAATCGCGCGACGAAAGCACGCCGTCGGCGAGGCAATTGATGGCGCGAACCGGGAGCAGTTTTCACCCGGTGCGATGAAACTCCGTCCCGAGCGCGGATCCGTACAATCAATCCGATCGTGAACTTCGCTGCCCGGTGAAAGAAAGTTCCTCTGGAAAGCATGCCGCGCGCACTGCATCTTTTCCCAACCGTCCCGTGCGATCAAATTTTGAAAACGCAACCCGAGAATCGATCCCCCGCGTTCCGGTTACGTGACACTCGACGTTGGATTGACGTATAGCGACCGAATACCCGCCAATCAAGTTTTGAATACATCCCGACGGACCGACTCGCTCGCGGCTCGCCCGGGGACCGTCTCATCGCGGCACGGCGGGTGCCAACGAACAGGTGTCCGAGTCGGTGGGAGTTTCTACGAAGAGGTCAAACAGCATGCTCGGACCAATATCGATCCTCGTACGGATGAATTCTTTCACGCGGACATTGCTTGCGAATGAAACGATCAAACCGGATCGACGGTTCACCGGCTCGCGGCGCGATCGGGGCAACCCCATTTCGAACCTGCAAGCGAATTCCTCGCGGCCGGGGCAAACCCGATTGCCGGCCGCCACCGACCCTCTCGCATCGACGCAAGTCGCACGCTGATGCCCGGCCACACTTTCGAATTCGTGCGACCAGAACCGTTACCGTCAGCGCCGCCCCGGGCTCTGATCGAAAGTTCGCATCAACCGTATTGGCGCAAAACATACCTCAGTAATGAGACAGCGTGCTTCCTCCGGTAGAAACTCGCGGGGATTGGTTAAGCCGGCCATCGCCGCCAGTCAATTACCCGTCGATCGGCCGGGCGTTCTCACCCGCGAGAGTTCACGGGTCACAGAGCGAGATGTTGACAGTGGGATCGGTAACCATCAACCACCGCGCTTCCGTTTTGCTGTGCGTTTTGCGTATCTCGACTCTTTGAGTCGATAGCCGCTATCCCTATCAACGCGCCCCGACTCGAGAAGTCAAGCCTAAAAAATGATTGATCCGAGCACTCATTCATCAAACGGAGGCTGCCTTAGCGCGCTTCTCGTTCGCAACTCACACTTGCACTGCGCGGCCACGCAACTTGCCAACGTTGCGCAAGTCAAAAAGGCGTCGTCGCTGCCCTGCAGGCACGTGCAGTCTTTGTCCGCATTCGCCACATGCCTACGCACACGTCACATATCCGTTTCCACGCCGATAGCGGCCCACGTGTTTCAGCGTTTCCTGCATTTTTTCGCATCCACGCAGGCCGATTCTCCGAGCAACACGCATCGCTTACCAGCACAGCAGCTAATCTCGCACAGCAGGCCGTGATCCGGATTGCATCCACGTTTCGCAAAGACGGTCTGGTACTACAATCGGATACCACACGGGGTCAAAGACATCGTCGAGACAGCCCACGAGCAACCCGGCTTCACAACTGGTCCCACGGCATCCGCGTGAACGCTGCCTGACCTTCCGGGAGCCAGACCGACCTCGTGGAGCCGACGCCTCGTGACGTATCTGGTTAACAGTAACGCGCCCAGCGTGCCGCAACGAGCAGAACAGCGCACGTAATGTAGTACGTAACATTCTTTCATTCTAAATTGTTTCATCCAGCCAGCAAAACATTTCGAGATCGAGCTGCGAAAGCCGGTTAAATCAACAAACGCAAAGAATCGCGCGAGCACGATCGGCGGCGCAGTCAAGGCGACCCCAGAATCATCACGCAGCAAGAATGAAAGAAGAAAACCTGCGCGTCTGCGCGCCAAAGACAAAGATCCGAGGAAGTCTAGCGAAACGAGGGGGGTGGCGATTGAGTTTCACGGACACGACCGTCGATCTCAACCGTGGAACGCCGCGACGCGAAGCTCGTCGCACGAAACTATTCGTCGCGAATCGCAGCAAAGAGCAGACTCCGCTTGTCGAATCGGCAAGCGCGGTGGCCGTTAGTCTGCGCAGCGGTTTGGCCACATTCCTACGCAATATTCGGCATAATGCCCGTTGAGGAGGTCGCTGCACGCAGCCGGAGCGCGTCGGGTGTGCTGGCGGGGTGTGGGTGTGGAGTGGCCGCCCGGCGGGTGCTTGGGCGGGTGGGCCGCGGGCGGTGGGCGGGCGTGACGCTTGTCAGGCCCGTGGGCGCCTCGCCTCACACGCGGCCGCATCGCCACTCCCCCGCTACCCCCCCTGCCGCCACCTACCGGTGTTCTGTGTGCCCGGCGTGGCCACAACACTTCGCCAGTGTGTGCCGCCCTCACCCTGCCCGTCGCGCGCGGCCCCCTCCGCTCGTATCCAACCCACATACACACTATTCCAAACACACACCCACACATCCACGCCCGCACCCGAGTATGCGAAGCACACATGGGCCCCCACACACACGTGCCGCCCCGTAGCTTGCATCACTACACCATTCTCGGAACACTCGCAACCCACTAAGAGAACCACTCCGACTACAGTCCCCCCTCCCGCCCCCCGGCCTTCCGGCCCCGCGCCGGCGTCGAGCGCCTGCGCCCTCCGCCCCCGCGTCCCGCCGGTCGCTCCGCCCCCTCCGCGGCCCAGCCCCCGCGGTGCTCCCCCTGCCCTCCCGTCCCCTCCTCCTGTCGCGGGCCCCTCCCCGTGCGCGCCCCGCCCCGCCCCTCCCCCTTGCCGCCCCCGCCCCCCCGCCCGCCCCCGGCCCCCCCTCTCCCCGCCCCCCCTCGCTCGGGCGCCCGCGCCCCTTCCCCCCTTCCCCCGCTCTCCTCGCCCTCCCGCGCCGCCCCTCCCGTCCTTCGCTCCCCCTCCTTCGGCCCCCTCCCTCCGCTCCGTCCACCCGCCCCGCCTCACGTCCCCGCCCCCCCAGCCGCCGCCCCGTCTGCCCGCCTCCTCCCGCCCGTCCCCCTCGCTCCGGCCCTACTCCCACCCACGGCCCACGCCTGGCCGCCCCCGCCTCCCCTTCTCCCGCGTCGCCCTCCGCCTCCTCCGCGGGCGCCCCTCCCACTGGCCTCCGCCCCCCCCCCCGCCGCTCTCCCCCCCACCCCGTGCCTTCCGCCCGCCCCCCTACGCCCCGCCCCCTCTCTCCGCCCCCGCCCCCCGCCGCCCCGCCCGCCCATGCTCCCCTCCCCCCCTCGCCCGCGCGCCCCCCCGCCCTCTCGCCACGCTGCCCCCCCGCCCCCGCCCCCTCCCCCGCCCGCCCTCCTGCCCGGCCATCCGTCCCCGTCCCCGCCCCCCCCGCCGCCCCCCCGCCCTGCCGCTCACGCCCCTCCCGCCCCCGCTCCTCCGGCAGCCCGCCCCCCGCCCTCCTTCCCGCTCGCTCCGCCTTCCCCTCCGCCCTTCCTCCCCTCCCCCCTCCCCGCCCGGAAGCCCGAAGAGGCTGGAGTTCGTCTTGAAAGAAAGAACACGGAACGAGAGAACATGGCAGGTTGCTGCCAGACAAACAAAAAACGATCTATAGCGAGAAGCGGGAAAACTTTCACGCATAGCAAGCACGTGATGTCTGGCGTTGGGGTGAGAGCTCGGTCACTACACACGAAGTGACCAAACGCAAAATGAACGGTTGTCTTACAACTCGAGACACAACTTTGGAACTCGTGCACTAACCAGTCAAGCAATTTAACGTAATGTGACCTTAAGAGTCGTGCCAGGTCCGCGCGTCTCGATCCCTGACATCATCCGTGCTTTTCTCATCGTTGTGTTTGCAACCATCCGGCTGAACCGTTGCCTTGTACTCCTGGGCCACTGTCCCGCCCCCCAATCGACACCGCGCCACCCATCCGGTCACTCAAAAAAAAATTTGCTCGAACCGGCGTCGTTGCTAGCGCCGTTCCTTACCGTTCCGATGGGCGGTCATCGCGTTGGGTTCCTCTGGGGGCGCTGAGCCGGCGGACCGCCTTGGTTTCGTCACGCCATCCGGGATGCGGGTCGACGGCAGACTGCTGCATCCGTGGCAAATACGAATTCCTGAGCTCTCTCGATCGCAGAACAAAAAGTCTGGAAACTCTCGAATTCCGCAAACGACTCCGCCGCTCGATTGCACTTGCTCCGACGCGGTCGCTGTGAGTTTTAGAAACATGACGGGGAAACGGTCTCAGGCCGATCGATCTTCTTCATGTCGGTCGATGGCTTGGAAATCGATTCGTAGTCGATTGCTTATGGATCAGTACATCCAACGGTGCAACGCAACCGTTTCGCAACCGGTTCTCGCGACGTTTAACTCGATTCACGCCGGAGATTGAGGCGATCTCATACGGGTAAAAGACGAGGTCCTGCCGATGTGACAAAACTCGACTCGAACGCCTCCCAACACGAACCCAGGTTTCGCACCTCCCGATTCGGCTTGGGTCGCGCCGGGCAAGTACGTCGAGCCGAATGATTGACTTCCGACACCGACCGCCGACGCCCGACGCGCGACCCGAACACCGTTGCCGATACGAAAGCAACTGCCCGAGACACGATGCCGTCGCGGAAACACCCATACGCCTTAATGCCGCCGACGCGGGTTGTGTTCGATGATCCGGGATTCGTCTACTCGACACTCGCGGAAGCAAAACTTCTGCCACCGCCGACTCGATACCGATGCCCCCCCATTGCAAAATCGAGACGGCAATGAGGCATACCCCGCGCCACGATCGCCGATCCGCCGTTCCTAGTGCAGAGTTTCCGGTAGCGCCGTTACCAACCCATTCGTTCGAATCGCCGATGCCGAGCAGTTCGCCGATCCGTGAATCCGTTGCCGATCGCCGATCCAGATCTCCGATGGCGGTCGCGACGGTGGATGGGTTACTCGATCGCGGGGAACCAAAAGTATTGAATTTTATCTCGCGTTCGTTCGCGACCGCGAACACATCACAATGATCACGGTCACTGAAAACGAATTCCATCTGGATTGCCGAGCGTGTCAACGGTCCTCGTCGCGATGTTGTTCGCCAACCAAACTCCGTAACCGGATGCGATGCCGTGGCAACGCGTGTCGCTGATCGGCCAACCGCATCGTGGCTTGGACGCCACCGCTCGGGATATCCCAACGGTGCCCGCCGGTGCCGGTGAACCGAGGGGTAAATGTATCTCGAAGGCGACATCGTGTCCGCCAGGCGGACCAACCTTTACGCCGAACGATGTATCTACAACGCCGCTCGCGAAGTCGCGTGATCCTCGATGCCGGAGGTGATCGGGGCGAATCCCTCAACAACATGGGGCACTGCGAGTCAAAGCCGAAACGATCGTCAGGTCGCCCGCGGATCGTTTCGTGGCCAACAAATGCCGCCGCAAGCAGCCGCATGGGTGTGCTCGCAGTATTGGCTGCCAAAGCACCCGAATTGTCACTCACGCAGCGATCCGACACAGCTGTTACGACGAGGCGGAGCGTCAGTGCTCTGATACGGAACCGTATTTTCGTCGGTGGAATTTCGGTCTATCTTCGGCGGCGTCCCCGCGTTTACTGGCCACTGTTTTTCCTACCCGCTGCGACAACCGACGTCTACTGACCGGCGCCGATCTCAATAACCGAACGATATCTGCGTACAGGCCAGGTTTGCTGGAATGGATCTGTTCCAATTGCTATGATGAACCGCCCGATGGCGTCGATCAACTCATTGTTTGACGATTATCTAGGCGGAAACGGGACGGTCATCGGGGCCCGAACGAACCTACAACCGATCAAAAGTTTGTTCGCATTTCGGCCCGTCCGTGTACCTACGATCAGCTACATTACAAGAACGACGGTGGCTGCTCGGCCGTACGCCGCGAACTCGTTCCCGAGGCGACATTCGTAGACGACGACTTGCGACATCGCACTATCTTCCTAAACATTGGGATTCAATGCGGACAATCGGATTACCTCCGATCGCAATTTCTCGAACAGTATTTTCGAAACAGAATGACAACGACGCCGACCGACCACCGGTTTTGCAGACCCGCAAATACGCGGGCCGCATTGCTCGATGTCGAATTCAACGTGCCAAATCAACGATTTTTCTTCAGAACCCGACGCGTCGCCCTCGCTCAACATTACGCACTCGGTTGGTTCGTTGTTTAGGCTATCGTCTGACCTGGTCATGCACAATCAGTCGGCTTATCACACGACTCAACCCGCCCGAGAAACCCGATCGATCTGGCCGTCGCTGCGGTGACGGCGACTTTGCCAGGCGAATTCGCACGCGAGGAACGTCGCGCAAACCCAGCATTTCGAGATCTTCCGCTCCATTCAAGCCGGCGCGTGAAGATGTCCCGGTCCAATCGTGAATGCCTCGCATTTCGCGAAGGTTCACGGTGAGGACGTGACGCGGCTGGCCGCGGGGAATCCGCCGCGAACCTTCCGATATCGCGAGTCGATCCGACAATACCAATCCAGCCCTCTGAAAAATCTTCGCGGGTTGTGCGCACAAAATCGATCTTGTTCGCGGAATACCTAACTACGCTGATAGCAAACTACGAATACGAGGAAGCCTGCCGTATTACGATCCGCTCGACGACAACGCCCAAAAGAGTCCGGCGGTTTTTCAATGTCGATATCCTTCGGCGTCACCCTGCCCGATCGCTTTGACCCCGCAGTTACGCCCTTGCGCCAGGGCAATCCAGCGCAATCGTAACCACCCGAGCGATACGAACGCCGACGACCCTGCAACAACTGCGTCTGGGAATGAACATCGTTTCAAACCAAACGCGGATTTGCCCGGGCGAACGGACGTGACCCTCTTTCGTTTGGATATCGAAACGAATTTGTTCCCAAGAACGACCGTGACAACTTTTGTGAAACCGTCGGCCCACGATGTTTCCGATGGCCCAACAACCTTGGCGACCGGGTGACCTTGCTCAGCCGACGGTTACATCGATTCTTTGACGACGGAACTGCGTTGATAACCGGCGGGATTCCACGAGCCGGCCCGGTGTCGGCGATTTCTTCAATCGGTTTGCTCTCGCTTCGAAGGACGATCACAAGCACGGTATTGAGAACCCACTCGACCACGATTGAACGAAAAATGGATCGTCCTCGTTGGCAAATACCTACGACTTGCCGAAATCGGCAACGTCGGAGCAGCCATCGTATTGACTCGGACGAAATTCTTGATGCATTTATTTCCTTTTCGTGCTAACGTGGATGCCCGACGGACAACACGAGTTTTCGGTTCGTGATCCGAGCACGGTTCCCTGCCCTCGTCGCGATTACGTCCGCCTCGGCGACATTGAACGCCACCTGGGGGCATCGAGGGGTTGGATAACACGCATGCTGGGATCCTGGGATCACGAAATTCCGCGTCGCGTTCTCTGGACTCTTTTGGGCCGCCGGGAATCAGAAACAGTTTTCCATTATCCACGCCGCCGCGACCGTGCCGACGGACTCGCCGCCGTCTCGCCTCGAACTTTGCAGTGGATCGCCTGGTGATCGCCACCTGGAGGGGTTGACGCGAGTTGCTCAACATGCGATCGA
>Ga0163217_1027833_pt1 | contig 10039 bp, 15 predicted proteins | sample SynspAceP_FD_185933 | JGI IMG/M metagenome (GOLD analysis project Ga0163217, IMG submission 185933) | Saline lake microbial communities from Ace Lake in Antarctica - Synechococcus sp. Ace-P (PacBio error correction) | ecosystem: Environmental > Aquatic > Non-marine Saline and Alkaline > Saline ...
GCGTCCGTCCAAAAGAAAGAAAGAGATAAAAAATCCCAGAAGCCTTAAGCGAATGTCTCCCCCTGCGGCCCCGCGGAAATGGCGAAGACCGCCGACCACCGCCCGTCGGCTTTCTGGCGGGCAAAAGGACATCCTGGTCACGGCAGCAGAACCAGCAAATTGCCCCTTGCGCACATTGTCCGTGAACACCGCAAAGCCAACGTAGACGCGAAACGCCAAGTGGCCCGGACCAATCATCTGCTTCCACAGCACGGATTGCTTGCCTCAAGCGCAAGGCAGCCATGTTGCTTTGTCGAAGTGCAGGCCTGCGGCCCGTTGCGCAGCGCAGTTCGACGCCACGGGGGCCGCGACGGTGGGGTGTGTCCAGCGATGGCGGGAACTCCCGGGTTCAAGAATAAGTCGAACCAGGAAGGAAGACTGCACACTGCCGTCAGGCGAACCAAAGTCCTTTGCTTCTTCAACATCCCGCCACGCAATAGATACTTGTTGCCCGCGTGATCTCGTGCGCTGCGCAACTGCACGTGAAACCGTCGCACCAATCCCGTGTCCCACCCGACAACAATTCCAACTTCTCTTCGTCCCTCCAGCGCCGCCGCGTTTCAAACCCAAGTATAATCTCCACGCCATCAGCCGACCCCCACCTATAAGACCACGTCCGCTAACCGACGTCGTAAGCCACGTCTCTTAGCAAATCATCATGCGATCAAGGCAGGTTTCCCAAATAGAGTGGTTTACGTTCGACATGGAATCTGCGAGACAAATGAGATGAGCACGCCTACCAAGCCCAAATCACCCATAGACCAAATGGCCAGGTGAGTCGATGAACCGCACATTAAGAGGCGACAGTTGAACGGATACCAATTACGACAACCACGATCAGTCACGAACCACACTCAACGACTTCATGCCGCCTACACTTCCGCCGCCAGACGAAGACCCTCAGCGTCTCACGCTGTACGAATACATCTGCAAAATCTGACTTCAGACCAGAATCGATTCATCTCCAATCCGATCCACAAAGAATCCGGACTGACACCTAAGACTCGTGTCGTTATCTTTTGACGCGCCGCATAGCCGAACTGGAAGATCCTCCCAACGTTTCCGAGCGTATATCCTCGCAGAAACCGGACCAAACCGCAACAGGGCAGACAAACCCGCGTTTATTCCGCAGTCCTGGCAAAAGCGGTTGATGGGCACATCGAACTCGCGCAACGCATCAATGTTTGCAACAGGCGCGACCCAACGGCCGAAGCCAATTGCGCCCGAGGCCCCCCATTCCAGGGCGCCGTTACAATTCATGCATTAACGCACAAAATACGCTTCCTGTTTTGGGCGGGATATCTTTTGCGTGACATATCTCGACTGAGACCGCCTTTACCGAGTCCTGAACCTAAATGATGCAAAAATTTTACCACGCGACAAACCCTCTTGCAATAGATTTTGATTGCAACGAATCAACTTTTTTTGGACTCGATAAGCGCATCGCAGCAGTGGCCAGTTTCTGGCGTCAAAATCAGCGGATAATATCAACTGAAAACACCTCATCCTCCCTTCGAGAAGGTCAGCACAAGCTTTTGCTGCCTGAAAACACCGCTTGTGCACTCAAAGCCGCGCACCGGAACGCCCTGACAAAGGACCGTATCGCATTAGGCCAATGCACTTCCACGTCCTGAACTACTGAAAGGTTTGTGAGTAAAAGCTGATATCCGGCATCGCTTCCACGGCGACTTCCGCCTTCTCCCACGATCCCGATCCGGTCCCAAAAGTTGGGTCCTATGTGCCCCGACAACAACTCCAGCAGAAGTCGAGCATTTCAGCAGAAAGACTCCATCAAACTGCAAAGCCATTTCTTCATCTTTCCTTTGATCTCGCGAAGTGGCGAGAGAACGTCGGTAGACTTTTTAGCCCTACACCACACAAGACCATGTTCAAGACTTATGCGGCCACCTCGAAGAGTTTGCGCCTTCCAAACAAGCCGTTTGGACAAGTGCCCACGAAATGCGATCCCCTTCATCACAGTCGCACCAAATCTGTCGACGCGGCACTAACAACGCCCCTTTGCAGAGACGATATCAAAGAAGACGGCGTGCCTCATCTAGCGTGGAGCTGCCCGCCTGCTTCCCATGTTCACCTTTCCGCCCTGACAATTTCCATCAGTCGCAGATGATGTAGTGAAACTGTCGCCAACCCTATCGCGCTCTTCAAGTTTCGAATGTTGGAACACCATGACGGGCGAAGCTGCTCGTAACGCGTTGGGGAGCTGCAAGAACTACAGTTGCTATAGTCACGATAAGTCAGCGTACTTGCGCAAAGCGAAAGTCATAGCCTTTGCCGCTACTGAATGCCGACACACGATATTCGGACCTCGCATCTTCGCCGCACCGTGGGCCACGCACTTTACCGAAAAGCACGTCGGCAGCAAAGGCGGCCGTAATAATGACCGGGTTCCTGCTTGCGCACATCCGGGAGCGCTTGGCGTGCTCTCTCGTCCCGGCGAAAACCGAGCAAGCTTCACTCCAAAGCGCTTCGACTGCATTTGCCTGCCAGTAACACAGGTCGCCGCGCTGTTGACACAACCGGACCCGCGACCGCTGGTTTCCCAGCCTTGCAAAATAAGCTCGGCGGCATGAAACCATCCGCTGTTCGGTCCCTCGGCCCGCCCAGATGCCATGGGCAAAAAAGCGCAATGCACGCGTCTCCGGGCAATTCCCCGTAGCGACGCGCAAGCCCTTCTTCCATTCCTCAGGAGCGACCGGTCTTTCACGCGATAAATTGGCACCCTTTGTCGCAGTGCTCGCTGTGCGCTTACCAGTTCCTGGATCTCGCAGCGAACTCCATATAAAGGATACAAAACTGGACCTTAGGAGCAGCACCACCGCCGCTTTGCAAGTTCACTTAACAGTGTACATTCCGCGTCGTGCCTGTCGCGTGGCCAATGCCACTCCGATAACCGCGTTGACAGCAGCACCCATAGGTAACCACGCTCAATAGCACGCTTCTGACGATGCAGGCGCGTCAGCTTTCGAGGCCTTCAATGAACATTGTCGAAAAAATTTAGGAACGCCCGTATGAAAGTTCGCCAGTCCTTGGCTGTTTGGCAACGATGCGCATCCGGTTTTGGCGGCGATATGCAGCAATATCTCCTCCTCGGCGCCTGCCCGTCGCCTGCTTCGGCCAAACCCACTGGCCATGGACCCACAGCCCTTGCACACCGGCGTCGGCGGCATGCTTAATAGTCACCCAGTACATGACTTTGGACACGCAATAATGGAGTGTCCAGCCGCCAGAACGCTTTCCAATTTGGTAGCAAGTTAACCCCTGCCACTTCTTCGCGGTCGCGATTGATCGTAAATAGCTTCCCGAAAGCCCATTTCCTTCATGAAATGCGGATCGGACGCCCCCCGATCTTTTCCAGGATCTGCAGGCTCCAAAAATTCGCCACACTCGAAGGTTTCAATAGCGCTTGAATGCTCATTGGTCACCAAGTTTCAAAAAAGGGAAGGTTGTGGACACCGCCGGCTTCAAGGGCGACACGTCCCTCGTGCACAGGCGCGGAATCGGCCAAAGCATGATGCGTGGTCCATCCCAAGATCGTATCAGTGCCGATGCAATAGGGCAGTACGCAGCTTTCCATCCGCCGAGCGGCACGATGCAACATCGTCTCAGCTACAAACGTTCCGGAATCAGCATCGCGCCATTCCGGATCCGGTGTATGGCAAATCCACGCAAACGGTCGCGCAAATGTTTGCGATGTCACATGCGCCACAGAGATGATACATGAGACCAAAACGCAAAAGCCTTTTGATATGTTCGCCGCGGAGTTGCTTCAAATACTTTCATGCTTCAGCCCCGGATCTTGCAAGTAAAACCAATGGGCCAGAAAGCACGCACCATCTGCCTGCACCATAGGGCCTGCTCTGGCCGGACCCGAAGGTCTGGCCGAGTGCCGCCGCGCCGCTGCAATTGTCGCGTCACCTCAAGCCCAGATGAGCCTGCACACGACACCGGAATGTCCATAACTGAGCAAGCCACTAATGCGTGTTCAAAACGCTGGTCGGTCGTCATGGAACCCGGGCAACCTCTGCCCTGCCCGCCGCTCGCGCAAAAACCAGTTTCTTCCGCAGCAATTGCCAGCGACGAAAGCTATCTAGATCCAAGAATTTTCGATCGTCCTGACGCCGATCCCAATCGCGAAGCCTGTCCGCTGCATCCGCAGCGCGATTCTTCCATAAAGCGCTAAAATATGTTGATGCTTATGCCTGTCCGGAGCGCCTGAGTCACGTCATATATACGTGCACACTGACCGCGTGCCCGCCTGCTCAGATGGTGCCCAGTCAAACAAAAGCGGCCGGCGCCATCCGAGATTGGGACAACAATCAGCTATGGCGCACGGTGGTTCGCAAGGGTCGCGAGGCAATCGCTTCTTCTAGCGTCAAGGAGGCCGGTCAAGACTTCGCGCCTTCGGTGGCTGGGCCTGACGACGCATATAGACAGCGACTGCGCACGAAATATCCTGTCTGCTTGCACCCGTACGGGCCAGATATGCCCCGCCAATAGCGCATAAATATCCAGGGATCATTGCGCAAAGGGAAATTCCTGCTGGCGTGACGACTGCCCCAGCGTCTGGATTGGTTTATCTCCGACCACCTTCGTTGGTCCAGCCGATTCAACCGCGACGACAAGCACCTTTCGCATTGCCCGGTTGCACCAACAGCTTGGCCTGCATCACCAAGTGCACGCGCCCGTTTGCCGCCCAGTTGCAATGCATTGGCATAGCTACGGGTTGAGGCGAAATGTTCACAAAACAAAGTACCAGCAATCAATCGTGCATGGAGGTTCGAATGAGCCGGTTTACCATCCCGTCACTTCTGCCTCCGCTGCCATGCCCGCTTCCACACTCGACTCTGGCCGCCACACTCATCAGAATCACCAGCACGTACACGCACCACCCCGTGTCGGCCAATAGGCCGTTAAAATAAGCGCCCGGTAAAGATGGGCATGATCTTGATCTTGTAATCCTTTTTTGTCACCACGAACGGCGACCAGGTTAATTACTAACGCACCGTCGCCACTAATGCATCTGGTCCCTGAGAGACAAGGATCACCATTCAGTGCCATACCTGTCAATCTGAACTAAAAGTCCCTGATATAAGCATTCAACATGTACGCGCGAGAAGCCCAAAAGACCCGTTGCGGAGAATTTCGCGACTGCGAGCCTCATGTCATTCCCATCGATAGCGCAGCTCAGTGTCACGGACACGCGATCACGTGCCGATGGTCCGAAGGCGAGGAGTCCGTGAAAGCATGCCGCTCCTGCATGCAAGCAAGAAGACCTGGGTTCAAACGAACATAAACGGCACTCACAAGCAGGGCTCGAGACCATGCAAGCGCAGTCAACCGTGTTGCGCGGATTCCGCGACCCCCGCCAACCAGCCGCAGCAATAGTGCGTGCTGGGCGATCGGGTGGGGTCCATTTGCAAGGTATTCAGCGAAGTAAAATACATAACATGGTGGGCACTCGATCGGCTCACAACCAAGTTGATAACGCTGGAATTGTAAACGCCTGCCCTGAATCCAGATAGCTGCCACGGTCGTCAGTCCCATCCAAACCAATGGACACCCAACATGGTCCATACTACAGCGCAAGCGATCACAGAATGCCCAGCAAGGGCTGAGAATACGCAGCTGCACGCCAAGCCCATAGCCCGGAGACTCAGCACTCCAACAGATCACTTCCCGTGACGGCCCGCGCAAGCCACGGCGCACGTCCCCGCCATGCTGCACCGGCTGCCACCTCCAGAAAACTGCTGGTAGCCGCATGTCTTCGGCCTGGACAAGCGCATATATAACCGCGACTACAGCAACCGAACCAACACCATAGCCCCGCGCGCATCGGAATAGTTAAAACACGGCGAGGATTTTCGTCAGGCTCATCGCCAACAACAAAGATCGGTAACAAAGAAATACATGATGCCCGATCATCAGTGTCGCGTCGATACTTTGTCCTAAACCCGCCTACGATACGCGTCTCACGGCTTCAAAAAATGTACCGCAGAGAATAGCCCTATCGATTAAGAAAAGAAAGGACGGGAATCTACGGCCGATGCGCAATCTCTTGATGAGGGCGGCCCACGAATTCTACGATCATCGAAACGCCGTTGCGTCGTGCCTATCAAGGCGGCATAGCGCCCACGGCCGATGAAGAGCGGCAGCCTCAACTGCCAAGTCCGCAAAATGTGGGCGACTATCCCATTTCGTTTTCAATTAACGGGATGGTGAATTGCGGCCCTGTCGTGAAACCAAACATTGGCGACAGCCGAGCCCGAGATCGTCCCATAAGCGCTGAAAGTCCAACATATCGATGCCTTTCGCCGGGCGCCGCGCAACCCGCCTCCAACGCCAACGGCAGGTCGATCAAGAATTTTGGCGCACCACAGCGGTCCCAGCAATCGCCCAAAGAAAACGAACAAAGGTAAATGTAAGTCGAGATCACGCCACGGGATTGCGGAGACGCCTTCCCTTGGTAAGTAAAAGAGATGGGATCGATACCCAAGGAGGTCAAATACCCGAGCCCAATAGGCTCCGGGCAATAGAATGTCCAGTCGCGACATAGATCGCAGAAACACGAGAACGATGAGTCCCAAAGGCCTTGCCATCATCAAGATCCGCGACAATCACACACCCCGCCATAACGAAGCAGGTTGGCAAGCCCGATCAGAAATCGTATCCTAGTGGTGTGACAATAGTACCATGCGATTGAAAAAATTGTCGCGTTCGAGATGTTATAATAAGAAAGACTAGCGCCAGCGCAGTGCTAGCTCAGAAGCCATAGTAGAATTTGCCGATTTCTTGCGTTTTCCCTCTGATCGGTCATCTCAAGATGTGAAGGCAGTCCTCGCGCGCAAGTGAACATTGATAGCAAGAGATGTAGGTCTCCCGCTGTAAAGAAGCTCTTCGAACACACCCGGCTAAACCTGTCCACAGGTGAAAAGACCGCAGCAAGCAACATTGCAAACAATGGGCAATCTTCTTTCCAAAACTGGTCTCCCCCAGAGAAGAGAGCCCGGCCAATACTCCGCATGGTGATTAGCCTGGCCGCGGCCCAAAATGTAATCAAGGCTTTTGAAATACGCTTCAGCACCGGGGTGGAAGCGAGCGCCAAGTGCTGAGATGCGGTGTCAGGGCCGGAATTTTAGCCGTCAATGCAGCGATCACGATGTGTGCCAAGGTTCCGGCATTCTCCAATCGATGGCCGCGTTGATGCGTTCTCTACTAGCTCAAGGATCAAAGATCGCATAGTCGCAAATCAGGACATATTAGTTGCGAACAGCGCTTCTGCACATGCTTATTTGCCCGTGTAATAGAGTGCCGCAGCCCGGAATAATAGCGGAGATTATATATGCCAATTCATTTCTGCCTCGTTGACGCCTTTAGCGCGATTGTTTCAGTCTGTAGACGGGGATCATGTTCCGGACACCATTGCCTAAGGCTGCCTCGGCGGATTGCCGCGCCGCATGCACAAGTAGATGATTCCGTAATACACATTCCAGATGGGCCGTCTTTCAGATGCATGGATGCGTCGGAAGTAGAAGTCCGCCTCTAATCCGCCTGCCGTCATCCTCGGTACGCGCACGCCCCATTCATTTCCAATGAATCGTCGTGGGTTAGGGACATCTTGTAGCTCCTCCGCACGACGCCCGGATAATTGACCTTGACCGCGAATTGCCGCTCCGTTGAAATTTCGCTGTCTGCAGGCACCGCATCGTTGAATAAGGAGCGGAGTTAGAAAACCGACGCTTCCACGGAATGTTGTCCTGCGCGGTTGTGGGAAAATTCTCTACCACGGCCTTTATTTGCATCGACATTCGATGTGGACTAGCGACGATTGCACTAGATCGTACTGACCTGGCATTGTACGCCGGATATTAGAATACGCGTCACACCGTTGACAAACTGGACCCCTCGTCCCTGGAATTTGCATCTTCCAATGTTAATCGCTTCGCATATTGCCTGCACCAGGGTACCATGTTCCCACCCGACCGGTCCTGACCCTCAGCACGTATATTTTTCTCGTGCTCTTGTGCTACTCCAGCTCCCGCCAAACCACGGTCGATCCCGCACAGCCATAAGCCCTTCCACGGTCGTCGTCACTCCACAAAATAGGTGATTCTCCTCCTCCATAATGGATTTCACGATTTCCCGCGCTGTTGTTCAGATTCTCCCCACGCGCTTCGTATGTCTTGCCCAGTCGCACTATATCAGGCCGGCTTTCATATCGGAAATGCAGTCCTCGTTCAGAGCACGAAAGCCAGTTGTGGCGGTGCCGACAATCGGGTCAGTGATGGCTGCCTACGTAGACAAAGCGGCCACAACAGGCCCTGAGGGTCCCTCGCACTCGGTAGCCATGCCGTCCATTCCCTGATATGGACGAAACGTCCGCGGCAGATCGGTAAAACCCTGAGCTCTGCGGCCTCTTTGCATCGGTCTGCAGGAGATATTCCTCACGCCGCACACGGAAGTTGGCTAAGCCTGGGGCGTTTGCCATTTCAATGAAGCTGAACACGCTCGTCATTCGGGAGCCCATAATGCGAAGCAATGCCAGGTCTGCCGCACCAACCCCCAAAAGGGCGTCGTCCACCATTATCGTTTGAGCGGACAGTGGCTTTTGAATGGGATAGGTGCCGATATACGCGACGACTGCAAGTGAGTCCAACACGCGTTTCGGGCGCCACAAGACAGGAAACGCAACGTCCCTTGCACAAGTTTCCGACAGGATGGCTCACGCAGGGCCGGGCCCGCGCTGGCCGCAGCGGCGTGGTTGCCAACGGCGTTCCCAAAGTTGTCCTGAATTCGTCTGACAGCCCGAAAACAGCGGGTTCCGCGGATCTTCGTCGATGAATCCAATTGAGCTACAGCGCGTGAGCAATGTGGCCGCGTGTATACACTTGGGAGAATCTTTCGGTTGCAAGGTCTCAAAGCGGGTGCTTCTGAGGATATTCGCGCAACGCATTCTGGCTCTGGCGCGGCTTCCAATCAAGCGTAAAAACTGCAATCGCGCGGCCTACAACCCGATCCAGTGCATCCTTCTGTGTGTCAGGCTCTCCCGCACCACTTTATTATCCGACCTGCCGATTTCCCTTCATGTCCTTCTTAGGCGAAACATGAACTACCCTCGCTGTTTTCAACACTATTGTTGAGAAAATGGCAAAAAACAGCAAATTTGGTTGCTTCTCGTAGTGAGAACTTCTGCATTAAGCAAGCAAATAGCCATCCACCCGAGGACCTGCATAAAGTGGATATAGGTACCTGAGGTTATCGCCGCCAACGTAGCGCTCGGATCCTATCCCCAATGCGTCTTTGGGATAAGCGGCCTTCAGCGGAGGTGGGCTGCAAGATGCCTTGGGTATCCTCAATCTTGCAGATCGTCGAAACCGGTCGTGAGGCGCAGTGGTTTTTTCCCATAGTTTCCCTGAGACATAGGTTGGAGCGACACGCCTCCACCGAGCGCCCCCGTCGCGACACGAATATTTAACACGCTCTATGCCGATCAAACTCTGGTATGCGATCTAATTGCACCTGTGAACCAAAGACCGTCATAGCGACTTGTCATTTCGTCTCAACGCTGACTGGTCCCTAGATATTGTAAAGCGGATTAGAGAGTCTAGGATGATAAGAAGTTCACGTCGCATGTTGGTAGGTGTTTCCTTTTATCTCGCAAGACCTTGAATGAGCCATGTTGTCAGCAATGTAGAATCCTGCATTCTGCCTCTCTAGAAATAGGTGGATTTTCGAGGTTAACTGTCTTCTTTGTCCTACCAATGTAGACCAGACGCCCCAATTCCAATCGCGGTACAGTTCCTGAAAACGGGAGCTCTCTTGTTGCCATTGGTGTGAAGGGGCAATTCCGGAGACCGCCATTCCGTCGACCTTCGCGGTCCTATTACTTTAACGCCTAGAGCAGCTCGTTGTTCATAAGCAGGCGGTGCTGCTGTCCCGATACGGCCACTCATAAGGTTCACTCAGGGGGGGGGGTCGTAGG
>Ga0163217_1075709_pt1 | contig 10039 bp, 4 predicted proteins | sample SynspAceP_FD_185933 | JGI IMG/M metagenome (GOLD analysis project Ga0163217, IMG submission 185933) | Saline lake microbial communities from Ace Lake in Antarctica - Synechococcus sp. Ace-P (PacBio error correction) | ecosystem: Environmental > Aquatic > Non-marine Saline and Alkaline > Saline ...
AGGGGGAAATATTATGGTAATGCGCGCGGCGGCCACTTATAATACACACACACCATAGAATATAAACTCTCTCTCCACACCCCACCACAAATGTCGTTGGTTTTTTTTTTTTTTCCACTTTCGCCCCGCCCCAGTATACTTTTTTAAAGATTTTGAAAAAAAAAAAATAAATGACAAATCCCATCCTCCCCTCCGCAAGGGGCCCAAATGCATAGAAACTTCTTGGCCCCTGCATTATCCATCAAAATTCCGATAAGCGCAAATTTTTATGAAAATGGACTGCCCCTCAATTGCAATTAGCATCCCAGAAATAATCTTTAAAGAAAAAAAAAGGAAACGCGCATGCGAAAATCAAGCAGGTTAAGACGATAGGGCTTACAAATTTGTTTGCAAAAGTAAAATATGCCAAATGCCCCTTCTTTTCCTTTTTTGAAATCTGATAAATATTGGTTCCAATACTTTCTTGTCCTTTCTTGTTTTTTGCTTTCGACAATGGTGGGAGGTCCCATTTTTATCGGGAAAATCTGGTTTGGGAAAAGATGTTTTACATATCTCCTTGACAGACAATGCTTGGATATTTTCAAGAAGGAAATATTTGATATTCCCAATGGCCCTTAGCTTGGACTGCCTCGGTGAAGTGTATGCGTAAATTGCCATTTTACATTTACGTGTTCTTGTTTCGAACAAAAACAGTTTTGGTGTTTTTGAAAGAGACGCCACTAACAACGAAGGATTTAAGGATGGTAACCATAATAGGATGTCTTAATGTAACAATAATACCCACTCAATAGGAATGATGTTGTGGAAAATACATAAAACTTACGCTGGAAATATTATGAAAACCTATATCTTGAAGCTTAGTAAGCTACTTTTAAGATCCCTACCAATAAAAAAAATCAACTAGAAAAAAGTGCCTGTCAAAATAGCTTAGTCGATCTGATCTTTTCAAAAGTGTGATAGGATATAAGTCCCCTTAACGTAATTATAATTAACACGTTGGGATTTCCGGTTTTCTCAAACTTTAACCCTCAATCATGGACTGGAATATAAAATATAAGCCTCCTAATGGAAACAACTTGGAGTCAATAGACCTCATAATCAGGGCAAGATTAATCCATCATTAAGCGGGTGCAACTTTATTACTTTAATCCAGGTGATCTCATTCCATTTAAGCCTTCGTATTACTACTTATAGTTAACATATTAAATCATCGTGAAGGTTTTTTCGTTTTTACTTGTCATAATACTGGAAATAGATGGCTTTGGAGAAAATGCTCAATGACCACCGATGTAATTGGTAAGTAATCGCATACGGAATTAATTTTACTCGAAAGACCTTAAGAAATAGCCCTATACTTAAAACCCCACTATGAAAACAAATCAAGAACTTTTCGGAAATACATTTATCAGATCTGGCACTCGTGGTGGGAAAAATTCTTCGCTGGCAGAATGTTTTCCCGAAACTGTCGTCCCAAAAGGCATCAAGTGCCCCGATGGCTATGCCGGTAACTAGTGATGGCTATTGGGAATTTTCTAAATGAAAACCCAACCTCGTTTCCCAAAGCTAAAGGCCTATTCTTTTAGAATTGAAATTGAAGACATTCAATAACCTTTCAGATGTAGGTTCGAAACCGAAAAACTGCTGCTCGATGCTCATTTCCCAAAGATCTAGTGATGAGATTTTAGATGCGTAATAAGCAATTAAGAAAAGCCGCGCATGGAAACTAATACTTTCTTTGGCAGTTCGCGAGTAGTGCTACAGCAGAAGATTTGGGCCCAACGCAAGTTTTTGCCGGACAGCAGGAAAATCTTATCTGAATGTGCAAGGAGCTGAAAAATCTAATATTCGCCTGTCCACCGTTGCTATCCTTCTTTTTAAACAGACCGGGCTTCAAATATGGGTTGACAATGGTTTTGATCACATAAAGTGGCCTTGTCCATTGGTATACAGATTATGGGTTCGATCCCGAATAAAGCCTGTGCCGGTGTCATGTTACACTCGATCCGGGATACTTGGATTTTGAATAAGGTCGCGCTAGTTCAGGTCTTGGGGACTTGGTGAAAATGTGGTACAGGGAGTTGTGAAACACGGATGAGTTTCTGGTAATAAAATCGTTTATCGGAAAAGTAAGCAACCATCATTCAGAATATGGGGAGCAAAAGAGAAAAACGATGGTCTAATGCTGATAAAAATAGCTGAAGATTCAAAAACCGGAAAGATGCCTATCATCAATCTGGATAATCAGATGAAAATAGACAAAAGTATATACTTCAATGATGACAAGTTCAGTTCAATATGGCAAATGGGCTATCCTGATTGAAGCGCATTACAAGATGCACAATGGACATCGAGTGGGCGAAAAGATGGAGAAACGAAATGAAATAATTTAAATCGTTCAGGCCTCAGCGCGCCCCAGAAACAGTTAAACAGCCAAAATGAAAACAAGAGCCAATCAAAGAATATCAAATCAAGGAAAAGGGGAAAATTAATTCTGTCAGGGAATAGGCCTGGGAAACGAATCACCTCAGGTATTGCAAGGCTATTATTCACCAAAGGAATATTAATAAGCTTAATGTGGGCGAAATATTGGTAAACTGGAAAGAAACAGATCCTGATTGGGATCCTATACTCAAAAAAGCAGCAGGTATTCATACTGATCAAGGCGGAAGAACTTCCCATGCGTCTATCGTGGCACATCGCGAAGTGGAGCGGTCGCTATGTGGGTTCCGGCAACAGCTACCAAGACAAATAAAGGATGGTGCGCTTGTGACTATCTCCACTGCGAAGGGGGACACGGGTTTGTTATGAGGAAGGAACTTAGGGAGGGCAAGAAATCGTTGACGATCTCAAAATTGAAAATGCCCTAAAACGAAGAAATTATGCTCATTTTGGCAGATCCCGATAAGGCCTTCCGGTATTCGCTATTCCCAAATAAATGGCGTAGGACTGAATTGCGAATGGAGTCAATCATTAACAATTCGATCAGAAAATTCACCCGATGGCCCTGCATAATTTTGAGTCGGCTGAAGAATATAAGCCAGTAATAAAGGAATTGAAAGTCTGACCCATTCACTATCCGGACAAAAAAGATATTTCATTCACAAGACTGGGGCGAGGCCACCGCAACGATTGCTGCGGCTTTTGTTATCTAAAGATGGCATTGTGAGAATGAGTGACTTCAAATCACCAATGAGTATGCCGGTCTATCTTGGCGGCGAGACATTTGAACCTGGGAGCGCAAATCCAATGATCGGTTTTAGAGGGGCTCACGAATATTACCATGCTTTATTACAAAGATGCTTTTCGTGATGGAATGCGAGGGCAAATGAAAATGGTTTTCGGGATGAAATGGGTTTTTACCAATATCAAACTGATGGTTACCTTTGTGCGAAAATCCAAGAGCCCCATGTGATTGCGATCATGAAGGAGAATGATTGCGGTAAGAGGTAAAAAAAAGTTTTGGAATTTGTATATGATGCCTGGAGATTCAGCAATGTCCTTGCAGGCGGAAGAATTTGCAAAACCATTTTGATGGCTTCTCATCGGATCAAATGATCTTACTCAATTAACATTAGGTGCTGACAGGGATTCGGAATTACTCAGGCGATATCTTTTTCTCCTTTGATTTCCAGCGGTGAATGCAATTGATCAGCAATGGGCGAGTCAACAAAAGCCAAAGGGCTGGCCCGGGTGTCAAATTTGGTTTATGTGGTGCAAGCGCCGAGTGAGTTACCTGAGGAGCACAGTTCTGGTTGATTGTGGGGGATTGATAGTATTTCACTTCAAACCCGGACGCAATGCTTAACGGTATTTCCATAATGCATGAGGCGGAAAGTAAATAAATCTGACCGGAAGCAAACTATACCGATAAGCCACCTGATTTATGATGATCACTGAATGGAACCATTTGTGACAGCCCAATTGATGGCAGGTTTTTGATGCCGACAGCCTATTGTAATGATGAGGAATCATGGAAAAAATTAAAACTTCAGAAATGAAATAACTATAGTCTTAATTAAATTTTGGAAGCCGCAATAATGAAGACTGAATACTAACTAGAAAGGAACAAGATCCACCAAAATCAAAAATCATGAAAACGAAAGCAGAACTAGAACATAGATATTGCCTACAGATCACGCTGAGAATCCCATCGGAATTTCCTGATTATCAAAAATTCATTGCTTGAGGATAGGACGCTGAAGATTTAATTCTGGAAACAGACCACTGCGGAATTAGGAACGAAGCGATTAAGGAATACTATATATTTCCTAATCCGAGATCAATATCAGAATACTGCAAAAACACACCTGAAGCAAAAGCGAATTCGATTCCTCAGGGTTTTTTGAAGGATATGCCACTATATTCCGCCTTACAGAAGATATCTACAGCAAAGAGAAGAAGAAATGAATCTCAACCCAGAAGAATCTTTTCAAAAAACAAGGCCCCCCTAAAAAAGCAGGGTTAATCGCTCCAAAACCGAAAAGGGTTTTTGAGGATGATATGTCAAGGGGCTGATTTAAGATGTGCAGGATCAGAATTAAGATGATTCAGCAGGGAAAGCCGTCCGGTAGTGAGGATGAAGAATACAACTAATTACAGTTTGGGAGTGATAACCACAAGACCTTGGATGAAGATAAAGGTTAACAGGTAGTCAGAGAGCTGACACCATAACCCCCCTCACTCCAATTCAATATCCCAATTATTAAAGTTGTACCTGTAATAAAAAGAGGCAATTTGCTGCCTCTGCACCAGCTAGGTGGTTATAAGCTTTTTAGAAATAGTAAAAAACTTCCGTTGAACAAGAAGTCAGTCAACTTTTATCATTCAGCTTACCTGTGTAAACGCAGGCTTGCAGCAAAAGGACACAAAGTCCATTATTGCTCACTATCCGGTTGCTTCACGTTGCTCAAGATGGCCAAGGGCAGATTGCTTTGCCTAAAAAAATACTAAAGCTATAGAAAACTAGATGTCCTGAAGAAGAATGCTATTGTTGAAGATTTTCGAAGACCGTCAATGGGTAATCTACTATCACAACCACCCAGTTACCGGTCAGCCGCAATGGTATGAAATCACGAGATCACACTTGGCAAGATGCTAATTTTGGGATAGAATTGTATCAGTGATGCAACACCAATCGAACTAACCGGGAAGAACACCTCTAACAAGATACAAAATCAATTCCGATATCATAACGTTTAATGCCAAGTAAGCTACTGATTTCGCCCCAAAATGAACTATCTCTGGAAGGATTTCTATCCAGATTTTTTCGGGACAGGGGTTTTTTCTTGCCAGCGCTGGTAAGGGTCAATTTAATGACTCGATTTTATATATCTACCCCCAAATACTCATTCAATCAGAAGTTAATGCGGCCGATCTCTCCTTTTTTGACGCTCAAGCTTTTTTCAAAAAGCTCCACTGACCTTGAAAGCAGTCAGCATAGAATGGTCCCTTGGGTTATTAATATTTATGCGCAGACCGTTTTCTCTCTTCCCATGAGAACATAAATTTCTCCTTGGTATTCCAAATAGTCCGATGACCTGATCAAGTGCCCGGATGATAGCTAGCCGGAAGAGTAGGATATTGGCTTTTGGACAACGACTACCTTTTCGCAGATAACGTATTCCCTTCGGTCCAAGATCGCTCGATTAAAGACAGTTTTCAAGGCAGTTTGATTACTTCTTTGATCCGAGAGGTCCCAAAGCTCATCATTGCTGCTGGCAAAATTATATTCTGCCTCCAATCCATATAGTATCTCCCTTGGTCATATAAGGAACTCCAATTATTAAAAATCTGAAGTCTTCCTACCTTAACATTTCCTCTTGGATATAACAACCAATTATCTTTAATTCAATTTACCCTTCTTCCTGTTCGAGTTTTGAGTTTCTTTAAGCTTCCGCACCCACAATCAAAAAATCATCTATACTCCAATTGGGCGGCAATTTCTGAAGATTTGCTATTGGGAACTTCCTTCCTGTATCGCTAAACAAGTTTTTTAATCCGCAATGGTGCTAAATACCGCATCACAGTCCAGTTCGACTTCCATTACGGGAGTTAAAGGTGGAATTATAGCTCACCTTATTACTAATCCATTCCTTCTTCAATGTGGATAATTTAGATAATCTGGACTGAAAGAGAATTTCTACACCAGCGTCCTGGCAGAACATGCCACTTTTTCCGAAAGCATCCCAGGGGCCTTTTGCTGGTATACAAGAACTTCTCAATCAATGGATGCGGGTATTTTACTTTATATCTGGGCGTAGCAACTTCTCATGGAGATAAATTATTTTCTTAACGCTAGCTTGACCAAATCCCTCACTTCAAGCTTTTGATTCGCCTGCCGTCCCCACTGCAGAAACTCAATCCGTAAGGACTTTACACCAAACCTTTCGGTGTAGATCTTTAAAAAAAGTTTGACTATAAGTTCTTTATACCAAAATTATTGATGAAAAGGAAAGTCCTCCCAAATTAATGTTCATTCTTTGTTATAGGGAAATTGCTTTGCGTGAAGCTATTTCCTTTAATTATTCTGAGAGATTTTGGAAACCCCCAAAATCGAACAGCAATTGAACAATTTATTTTCAAAGGATAATCAAAAAGCCTTTTTATTGAAGTATTCCTGATTGTCTCTTCCCCTCACTAGCAATATGCATCGTTGTTGACATGAGACAATATGTCGTGAGGTAGAGAAGAAGTGATAATCCACAGTTTCTCTGAGACGGATCGACGATTTAGCTCGGAATATGCATAGAATGAGGTCCGAGTGTTAGCATCCACAGAGGAGGGTCGTGTTTCGGGGGTTGGCTACTCTCGTCGCGTGCTTTCACGTTCAAGAATTTTTTTGGGAGACATATTAATCTAGGTTTTGGCTTTCAGAAAATGAATACCCAATCCTTAAGGTGGTGGGTAAGCTACACAAAATCGGGAGGGAAATTTCCACCAATTCCAACACCTCTCTGATTTTGGAAAAGAATCGTGCCCCTCCTATATCGATCAAAATTCCCTTGATGATTGACTGTTTTAACTACTGATTCCATCCGTACTTGATCATCAGCTTTTCCAGTAACAGTTAATACAGGTTATTTTCCAGTTTGTGATAATTCGTAGGCAGCAGTTTAATAACCCGCAGGACCCTGCACCTACAATAACAATCTTTCCTTTTTATTCATTTAATATAATGATTCAATGCATGGTTTTAATTGCTGTCATTCTTTTTGTAAGGAAAAGTAAGCGGCTAGAGCGCCTTCTTTAAAAATTGAAAGTCCCAGAAAAGAACCCCACGGAGAGCAAAAAATGTAATAAATAATGATGTAGGACTACTATCAGGTGGCACAATAAACTAACATTTAAACTCGAAGCAAAGCCGGTAAAAGCTCAAATTAATTGGGATTAAAATGAACAAATCAAGGAACTAGTTAGGGGAACCAAAGCCGCCAAAGCCAAGTCCATAGCATCCGGAAATCAAATAATCCTATGGTAAGCAGAGTGAACACACTGCAGCTAATTTTCTAATGAAGTCAAGTATTTAAAATGATTTTCCTGCTCGCTTTTCATAGCGGAACATCAGGAACTGTCCCAGAGGCCTGGCTCTCAGAAAAATATCCGTCCTTCATCCAATTATAAAAAGTCCAGTTTTTCAGATGCTTCACACCTGAAATAGCTTGCGTTAATGCCGGACAATATGACCCCCGATTGGCCAGACGATGACCAGCTTCCACGCTCTTCAATACTTGGTAAAATCAAAATTTTCATCAAAACGCCTCGCTACATCTTCAAAAGGCCTTTCTTTTTGACAAGTGATAAAAGCTCCCGCAAAATACAACCTGCTTTACATGATTTCTTGATGATGATGGTGATGCAAATACGATTTCGGAATTTGGAGACAAAAACTGGAAGGCAGACGGGCTATTATCATAAAGACCCAATCAACCCATCCTCACGCGTTCCCCTTTAAACTATGTAATGCTAATCGCCAGGGGTGTTTTCCTTTATTAACACATCGGAATCCACAAGCAAATCAGGTTCCCTTTTGAATTTTCACACCATAAATCCTACAAAAACTGCCTGGGTCCAGATTTGGTAAGAAATAATTCGTGACCCGCGCGCGAGCATCTTTTTTTTCCAAGCTTGAGAAGGTAATCGACAGATTTCCCAGCCATCCAATATGACGAGCACCTCACCAAAAATTATCTAAGGGATACCTCGGCCAGAGCAAGCATTCAAGGCAAGCAACTATTGTCTCGTCATTTACCTTTAACAGGAATAAATCACACTCAAATCCATCCCGAAAGATATCTTGAATATTTCCATCCATCTCTGATTAATGGACTGTTTTTCTTTGTTCCCTTTAAAATAGGTATCTAAGGGTTTTTGAAGTAAAATTCCACGATTATTCGCTCCCTCTTATGCTTATCGAGACTATATATTTAGTACTATTTGAGAGAGCGCTATTTAAAAAGCATCACACACACTGGTAATATCCCCCAGCTTTACAACCGCCCCGACGCCCTCAAGTCTTGTCTTGAATTCACTGAAAAACTCAATCCCTGGTCCTCAAACTTTGGGAAGGGTGATTTTTTTTTTTGTTGGTCAATTGAATGGAGGTTTGTGAAAATTTTAGAAAAATAATAGGGATCAGGCTACGGAGAGAATTTTCAGATTTATCAGGCAAGGGCGAATGCTGGTCCAGCTCAGGCTAAGAAACTTTTGTGTTTCGCAGCTTAAATCTCAAATTTATCACCTTTCTGGATGATGATTGCGAGCTCACCCTTCGTGGCTGGAAAAACATTCCTTAAATGTAAGCACGGAAAGGTGTCCTTTTGGGGGGGAAGGTAAATCAATAGCTACACCGAAAACGCGTACTCCGAAAAGGCAGTCAGCTGCTTCAATTGATTTTTTTTATAGCATCTATCACAAAACACTTCCAAACCGATTTTTCACTTCCAATAATTTCTCTATATAGAATGCACGATTTTGATCGTATTTTCGTGGAGGGTTCGACAGTTCGTTCTCCCACTTCCGCTGGAGAGGAACAGAGAGTTTTTTGTGTTCGACCTAAATAAAAAAGGGATGAATCTATCTTCAAATCCACAAAATCATAATCGAACATAACCACTTTCTGGACCTTTGGAAGTTCATCGAATACTGCACAAAAAATAGCGGCAAGGCAGCGGTTTTTGTATTCCAAAAATCGCAAAAAAACAGGACACAGTAATTGACAGAGGCCTAAATTGAATTATTCTAAGAAAAGCTCTTCTATTATCCTTTCCTCTTGAGAATAAAACCTTCTCTAACCAAGGTAGCAATTGAAGCCTTAGTTTGCATCTTTCTCAATTTTCGTATGGTTTTGGGGTTTCCACCTTGAAGGGCAAGCGATTAAACTTCCACCTTATCTTCCTTTGTCATTTCGCAAGAAACTCCTTCCGGAATCCAGCCAGTTTGATTCAAATCCTTTTTTTCCACTACACATTCAAGCCCAAGCATGCGATTTCTTCAAGAATCCTTTTTTCTAATACTCGTTCCTTACAATGTTGAACCTAGTTTTTCCCATTGGGAAATTTCGTCTAGTGCCTCCCTGAAGTGCTTTTTGGATTATTACTACTGATGACGGCCGCACGCAACAAAACCAGAGTTTTGACAGCAAAAGCTGAATCACCTACTTGGGTCACAAGCGCTGCGTCTCCCACATGCCGATAGGCCTCATCAAACCCAAGAGAGTTTCCTTCTGCCAGACTACACAACACTAATAATTGTGGGTTCCGCCAGATTTCATTACACGGCCCACATGTCCCCCAAAAAGACCTTCCCCTCTAACCCGTATAACTGACAAGATCCCTAAGAATGTTGTTCATCAGGCCCAGTACCATAAAAGGGTAAGTTCAAACTTAATACTACGAAATTTTCGGGGGAAGAAAAGAGCCCTGTAAAAACAAATGCTTGGCCTTGATTGAGGTCTCCAAAACGTGCAACATAAGCCATTTTTGAATACTAGATTTAGGATAAGACAGGTTGCTTTCTAAAAACGACCCTCAATGGGTTTTTG
>Ga0163217_1111366_pt1 | contig 10039 bp, 15 predicted proteins | sample SynspAceP_FD_185933 | JGI IMG/M metagenome (GOLD analysis project Ga0163217, IMG submission 185933) | Saline lake microbial communities from Ace Lake in Antarctica - Synechococcus sp. Ace-P (PacBio error correction) | ecosystem: Environmental > Aquatic > Non-marine Saline and Alkaline > Saline ...
TCTTTTTTTTTTGGGAAAAGAAAAGAAAGAATCCCCCCCCTTCCGCCAGGCCCCCCCCCAACGAAGCCCCCCCCGCCCGAGAATCCCGTTCCCGCTGGACCCGAACCGTGACAGTTTTCCCCTTTTCAAGGGCGTTTTTGCCAGTCTGCCCCTCCCTTCCCAAGCAAACCCAAGCCCTTCCCACCAGTCCCGATCACCCTTTTGAAGCAGATCGACCGCCGGGGCCATCCGCCAGCTGGTTGAGTCAGGCGATCAAAGCACCGTTTGACGGCCCAGGTGATCGGACCGTGTTTCAACCCGCAGCCGCCTGCCAAGGCCCCGACTATTTTTCGATCCTTCAGCGAATCAGTTTCCTCCGCCGAGGTGCGTGGCCTTAAAGCATAAGAATGTGCCGCGGAGTTTTGCCTGGAAAAACCCTATCTTCAAAAGATGAAAGTCTCTTCAAAAAGTCGCTCAAAACCTATACCTGTAATCAGAGCCAGGTGTTCTTCCGAGAAGCTCATAAAAAACCCTTAATGCTTACCACAAACCGCTGGCCCCATCACCACCTGCCGAGGTGGTCGAGGAGCTCATCTCGCTCCCCAAAAGAGCTCGATCCGCTCAGCAAACTGTCAGGCGAAGACCTCGCCCCTCTCCGACGACGAGCGCCTTCTACGAACGCCCTCCGGCTGCCACGACAGCGCCGTTGAAAGCCAATTGGTTGACGCCCAAGTCTTCAACTGATCGCCGCCGAACTCATTCACCTTCAGGTGAAAAAGAGCGTGTCGATCGACTGACCCTGCCCGAAGAGTGCCCCGATGCCAAGAATCCGGCGTGGATGTGAAACGCATCCTCAACGTCTACGTGCTTAACCCACCTGATCTACAGACGCCGCTGTCAAACCGTGCCGCTCAGGCGGAGCTGTTGTGTTCGGCCTGGGTGTAATGGTTGCATTTGCGGACTTACCGTTGATGCCACGCAATCAATCCACTCCCGCCCGATCCCAAGTAGCCCATGAGCACAGAAGCAACGTCTATCACCCGTCGAGACAATTGAGAGATTGCAGAACTCTTCCTACGAACAAACCCGATCGACAAAAAGAACTACAAACAAGACCTCGAAGTGCTTTCAATCGAACTGCTCAGGCTTCAGCGCCATAATTCAAAGGCTGTCGACAGCGCGTGGTGATTCCTGTTTTTTTTTCCGTAAGGTCGCGATGCGGCAGCAAAAGGCGGAATTCAATCAATGCGCTCGCGAACACCTGAACCCTTCGCGTGCAGTGAACATGTGCCTACTTAAGCCCAACGATGCCGAAGCGACCCCAGTGGGTAAAACTTCCATCGCTATGTTCCGCACCTGCCATCGGCCCGGCCGAAATCACGAATGTTTTTCGCAGGTCGTGGTAACAACCGGGCAGTGCGTTGAGAAGGTGATGGAGTTCGCACACCGCAGAACACGCACCTTTGTTCCTGCGCCAGGTTCCTGGCTTCGAACAGTCACTCCGTCAGCAGTGGAAAATTCTATTATTCAAGCTCTGGTTTGCCGTGTCAGAAGCCCGCCAGAAGCTGGCGTTTCAAAGACCGGCGCGAGGATCCCTCAAGCAGTGAAGTTGTCGCCCATCGAGAGGTGAGCGTGGGAGAAGTTATGGCGAGTACATTAACACTTTCGAAGCTCGCAATGAGATGCTGCTCGCCACCGACATTTACCCTCGTGGGCGCCTTGGACCTATCGTTAACTTCGAACGATGAAGAAAACGGCCCGTCTTGGCGCCATCCGCAGCCGTTTCCTCCACGCCCTTAAACTACGAGCTCAAAGACCAACTACGCTTCCGTCGGTGAGCTCCGATCCACGGTTGTGCGTACAGCCCATATTCACTGTTCATCGACAACTGAGCTGGTCGCCTTGCGCCGGTCTGGGTTTTTGGACGTCACCTCAAGGACTGGCCCAGGTCACCACAGTTTTGTCCATCCAGCCCAGACATGTGAGACGCCTGGGGCAACTGATCAGTACAGCCGCCCCACCTTTTTGCCTTTGGCCACCTCGCTGCAAGTTTATTCTACTTCAGAGGCTTTCCAGGCGCTGCTCCCGATCCGCCATCCTCTACCGGCACCAGATGTCTACCCGGACCAGAGCCGCCTGGCGTTCCGCCATGGCCCCCCCACTAACCCTCTCCAGCTTGCTGGTTTTCCTAACGCCTTCCTGGAAACTCCAGCCGCGAGCGAAACCCCTGCCACTCCAGATCAATCTGCAGATGCTGAATTACTCGCTATGGACTGGAGCTTACTCGCTGGGATGATTCCCATCTAACAGTGCATGTACTGGCGGCGAATGCTGGGTGGAACCTAGCTGGCAGCCCCGTTTTGCGGACCGATCACCTTGTGAGAAGTTCATCCAGCGCTTCCTGCCCGGTGAACCCCTTGAATCCGCTCAGTAAATCGGGCATATCTGCATCACAGGGAAACGTGACTTTTTAAGTCTTATAGAGAGTACACTAGAACAACTTCTCAGCTGGTCCCATGAACAAGGATTCCTTTGTCCAGTTTTGTTTATAAAATAGACAGCAGGATTTTAATACCAACCAACTTGTCACGAACTGGATAAGCTCAGATGCTCCCGTCTGTCCTCCCTCAGAAACCGCTCGCACTGGCCCGGCCAGTCGCCAGGAAGGTCGCCTTTTTTGACGAGCGGGATTGGTCACGAGGCTAGCAAGCGGCCAAGCCCTCCAAGTTTGCAAGCTGGGCGCCAACGTGAACCAGTCACAGGAAGGGCGATCTAGTCAGCCAGGCAGGCAGGTGCAGGGAATAGGCGAGGTGGTTCAGCTCTCCCTGCCTGAGCTCCAGTCCTCCTGCATCAACTTGTTTGCCCGTGCCGATGGCCAGGGCCAAGGGCCACAAGTGGCAACGGAATTGGCTGATCTTGCCGCTAGGCCCGTGAGCGGCCCCAGGCTCCAGGAGTAGGCAGGAAGGGCATCAGCGAGCAGCTAACAGCAAACACGCCGAATCTGACCGTGAGGTCAATCCTAGTGGCCTGCTGGGTAAGGAAATCGCCCCAGCTGCCGTCATATGCGGCTGTTAAACGATTCAGGGCCGCTGATCCAGCAACCCAGCACCGCCAGGGCCCGTGCCGCCCATGGAGCCAAGCGCAAGCAAGGACGGTTTGATTAGGGGCGGGGCATCCATGATGGCTGGCATGATGGAAAAAGCTTGCCCTCAGCGGCCGTTCAGCCAGCAGCACCAGTTAGTTCTGTGCTTCCGCCATACGCCCTGTTTTGCATGCTCGGGGATGAACACTTCGGCGTACATTAATGCCGTTCGCAAGGTCCCACGTTTGAAATCGATTAGGCCTTATCGCGGGTAGGTTTGTTCTTGACAAGGACAGGCCGGCTGGTATTGCTGCTCGTGGCAGGCAGCACGCTGTGCTTCCACGTTTGATACGGCGGTAAATAGTTCACGCTCGCTCGCCTGCTCGGCGCCAAAGCCGGCTGCACTAGTTCCGTGATCGCCGGCTGGCGACTGAAATCAGATTCGAGCACCCTGCCGCTCCTGGGTCCGTGGCGGGCCATGTCGGGATACGGAAACTTGCTGCTCACCTTGGCGCACCTGCCACCGTTCTCCTTACCTTGAATCGCCATCGCCCGCAGGCCTCACCGGTTTGCAGACCTCCTTCAATTCGTTTGCAGCGTTTTGGCTCCTCGCTGCTGCCCTCAAAAGTTCTGAGGCCAGGCTTCGACAGCGCCAATCCGATCGATGCTGGCTTCCATCTCCGCACAGCCCGGCCAGCTTTCCAGCTGGTTCGATCGGCAAGCGGGTTGCGCGGCCGATCGCTTTGGGCAGCCCAAGCCCGCTGGGGGCGTGAGGCTCAGCAGCAATGCGCATAGCAGCGCGAAGAGAAAAAGGATCGTCCAATGGGCTGGAACTCCACAGGCAATGAGAGCGGGCGAGCAGGCGTGGCGCCGTCCTGGGAATCGTACTGGGCGGGTTCAAGTCCCCAAATAACACGATCGCTTGGTGCCGTCATGGCTACGGGGTGTGCTGGGCGCTGGTGGCCAATCAAACGGGTAAGTTGTGCAGTTGCGCTCTGTGCATCGCCTCGATCCCAGGCCACCTCCGTTGAGCAACATCGCACCAGGTGGTTTTGATCACCCGCCTTGGTGATCCATGCACGAGTGGTTGAAGTTGAGCCTGTTGAGTTGATACGAGAAGCTGCCACGGCCAGGGCCGCCGAAACCAGATGCCCACCACCGGCCAGGCCGCCAGTCAAGAAGTCAGGGCTCGGCTGTGGTTTGAATGGAGGCGTACTGGAAATCAGACGGCAAAGTACCGTGGGTCGGCCCACGTGTTGTAACTCCTTCTTCTTCCTGTCCGAACTTGTAAGCCGTGGGTTGAGGGTATTCGGTTTTCCGTGGACTCCCTCACCAGTGAACTGTGACGATGGAGCGTGCATGGCGGGCGAATAGGCCCCGCCGAAGACACCGGTGACATCCCATCAATGTGAGGGTGCATTCAGCCCGTTTGTGCTCAGCCTGGAGCCATCCAGCATGAAGTTGAATGGTGCCGGAGATGCCAAGGGCATGCCCCATCGGAGAAGGAACCCTGGGCCCACCGAATAGACAGCATGCACGGCGTGTGGCAGCAGCCACTGGGGCTAGTAAGGCCACAGCGATCCAAGGACGCATGCCCAGCCTGTAGCTAGCTCCCACTCTCAGTCCATTCCCAGACAGAAATGCCAATCAAAAAGTGGAAGATGATCAGCTGATAGGGGCCGTCCGTTGTAGAGCCACTCATTCCAGGCTGGAGGCGGCCCAGATCGTGGTAAAATGTGGCAGGCCGTATCGCGTTTACTGGAAGGAACACCGCGGCGGTGATGAATTTGGTATTTGCCATAGAGCATACCACCCGGAAACATGGCTCGCGAACGCCCAATCCGATGTCCGGGCGGGGCAAGCCGATGAAGGCGACCAACAAACAGCTGGTGTGCAACCCAGCAGGCTGGGAATCATCACACTCCCGAACACAGTGCCACATAGAGGTCGGTTCTCGTGTCTGGTGCCCAGTTCGGTGAATGCTGATTCCAGGGATTGCCCGGAGCGCTTGGGTGTTTGACGTCATGGTGGATTACCTCAGAAGACAGGAAGTCGGAGCGGGGACCGTAGCTGGCCTGGCCAGAGCGAAACATTCGGCAAAAGCCCTCTTCCGACCTCCTACAATCTAACGATATATCCTGCCTAGGTTCGCACATGCTGCTAATGAGTCATTCTGCTTCCGATCCTCCAGTCAACAACATGCCCCCGACGACGCCTGGCCACAGCGGTCGTTTGGCGAGCCCGCCCTGCTCCAGCCTTCTGGTCGCCCTGCTATATTGTGCCGCACCCTCGTGCTGGCCTTTGCCGTGCCATTAGTTTCAGGCTGCAGCTGAGACTTCAGCGCTGGTCACTGTGCCGATACCAACGGCGAATGGCTTGGGCGAATCAAGCCTCTGTTGAGCAATCCCGACCCGGATTTTCCGAGGGCTGCGCCTGCGCTGCGACACTGGCTCTCGTTAGCCAGCTCGATCCAACCAACGCGGCCTTCGAACCTCGGAAAACAGCCCAAGGGGAACCATGGCAACTGGCTAACCACAGCCGAGGAACAGTTGGCCGGCAGGCGATCACCGTTCCAAGCCAGTTCGGCCCAGTTCGATTCTGGCCAGGTCTGCAGCCCAAGGCCTCAGCGCGATCCTTGCCCCTGCGACTGGCGATTCTCGCTCCAGAACGGGACCGATCAGTGCGCTGATGCTCTCACCGGAGTATCGTTGAAGTCCATCGGCCTCAAGCTGGCAGGGAAAAGCTGATCGGGCGCGCTGAGTCTGTCTTGCGGCCGGAATCCGCAGGGGCGTCCGATGCAAGCGCTGGGCGTCAATGCATTGCTCAGTGGATTCTCCAGGCCCTCCAGAGCCGTTCCAGATCTCCCCATGAAATCGCCTCAATCGAGCTCAGTGGCGGTGATCTCTTCTCCCACCAGGGTCCTGGATCAGGGGTAAAAAAGCGCACCTCAAACTCACTTTGCGAAACACCGAATAGGTGTGCTTCCCGCCGGCCAGGTTTGCCGCTGTTCGCGATTCCAAGAAGTCGAGCTCCGCCTCAAAAGATTCGCCTCGTAAGATCTCCTTGAGGGATCTCTTCGGCTTTCGTCGTTCGTTCTCGAAATCGGGGGATCAGATAACAGTACAGGGCTCCTCGGGCTCCACCCAACCGTGGTGTCCGAGATCCAGCGCTCGGCCGGCGAGCAGATGTGGCGGCGGGGTAGTCCGACGGCAGCAGCGAATTGACGATGGCCATGGCGCTGCCTGCAGGTCTGTCTGGAACCCTAGTACAGAGCCATCCGGTGCTCCCAGCCACGGATGTTTGGCGCATGTTGGTGGTGAAGATGGTTAAAAAACGCTTCAGATTCAAGTTCCGGGATTTGCACCGGCACCTCCGCACAGGATTTGGCTCACCAGAACATCGCAAGTGAAAGACTCACGGCCGAAGGCTTGAAGGTCCGTCAACGAACTTGGCCCAGCGCTATGCTTTCAAAAGCCAGGACGCCGTGCTGCACATGACCTTCGCGGTGCTTAAGGGGCGTGGCGTGCAATGGCCCCAGTTTCAATCACCCCAATTCGCTCCGGCTCCGTGCCCAATGGATGAACGGCGGCATGATGATGCGGTGTGTGACATGTTCAAGCCAGTGGGCTTCAAGGCCCGCGTCGATTGGGCTCTGCCAGGGATTGGGCCGCAGCCCTCGCCAGCCAGCCCGACCTCTTTTCCAAAGGGAAGCTTCCAGTCGCAAGAGCCCATGAGCGCGGCGGCAGCCAGCCAGATGCAGGTGGGCGTGGCATGCAGATGGCCACGGGCATGCAGCCGAATGATGCTTTGGCTCCGGCGGCAGCTATTCAGCGCCAGACCCCCAGGAACAGCTGGTGGCCAGCAGGTCTCGGCGCCCACCAAGCTCCAGCGGCTCCCAGATACGACATGCACACGCCTATTTCCCCCTGCCCGGCCGCTGGCGTGAAGGTCAAAACGGCACGTCAGTGTCTACGAAAACACCCAGCGGCCCACCAAAGATCTCCGGCCTCCTCCCAGCAGCAGTCGTCCGGTGGCGGCCGTGGTTGTTTAGTCACCCGACACCGGCAAAGCAGCTTCAGCCTCACCCACCTGCCAGGCGTGAACGTCACAGCACCCTCCACGGTCCACTCCTGCACTCCGCCCAGGCTGAGCCTCAGCCAACGCGAGCGCTGCAGTTTGCCGCTCCCAGTCCACTCTGCACCAATCGAACCCGGCGGCCAGCAAGGCCAGCAATACTCGATGTCTTCGCCACCTTTTCTGGGAGCGTCTCGGGACTCATTGCAGAAAGCATCCTCAACCGAGGACGAGTTTCCACAGCCAAAAAGCCGAGCGCTCAGGCCGCTCTCTAGGAACAACCCAGTCCCCTCACCAAAAGGGCAAGAGCTGGCCATTTGCATGCCAGAAGCTACCGGAAGGTCTCCAGGCTGAGCGCGTCGATGCGGGCGAGCAGGCCCGTCACCGCCTGCTCAGCTGTGATGCCTTGCTTCGCTGAACCCTTTGGTCTGCGGTGCTCACCAGGGCCCGGGGAAGTGGAGCAGGCAAACGTGCAATCTCCCCGGGGCTTTGAGATCGATCGCCATCGACTTGCCGCCATGCAGAGTCGGCACCTTTAAGACATTCCGGGTAGCCGAGGAGCTCGCCGAGGTGTTTGTCGTCGATTAAGAGCCCATGCGGCTTGTCATGCAGGATCACCTTGGCCGCTCTGGATGCAAGCTGGCCCATGCAAGGCACTGTGCGCTCCAGAGGTGGCGATGGCGTTCAATCTTTGCTCGAAACTGGCGCCGCAAGACTGCCGGCATCGAGGTGCTCCAAGGTTGGGGTGCGCTCGCGACGTATGCGGCTGTTTTAAATGGTCAGCCCATCGAATTCGGTCAGCCTCATCGAGCGCTCCACGCAGGCCGTCTATCGCTTCGCCGGAGGTGAAGCCCAGCCATCCGCCTCCAGGCCCACCCAGCTCTACCAGCTCCGGCGATGCTGGCGGCAGGCCGCCAACAAACCAGCTCTACCGCGCCTGCAGCTGACGGATATATCTCCAGGCGATGCCGGCGGTTGGTCGCCGTGATCAAGGTAAGTGGCCATGGGCCTGTATAGACTGCTGCTTTCCAAGTCGTTTGGAGCGTAGGAAGTTCAGGCGCTGTGCGCCTTCAACACCTGAAAGGTTTGGGCAGATCAGCTCCCTTTCCCTGGCCGGATGGCTCTGCCCACCCCGCCATAGCACCCCTGCAGTTTCTGGCGAGCTGGCGCAGCTCCTTGATCTGGCCATCGATCCGCTTCGATCTGGCGCCCCCAGCTGGATCGCGAAATGTCGCCGCAAGGGCCAAATTCACCGGCGTCCCCCCCATGGATTAACCCTGCCAGCGATCTCCTGGATTTTCTTCGAGGCCTGAGCCCATAAGGTCCTTGAGACGGCGAATGAACTCCAGACGCCGCATGCTGTCTTCGGCGAACAGGCGATAGCCCCTCTGGCTGCGGCCTGATCCCGGCACAAGGTCCCAGCTTCTTCGTAGTATGCGGCAAACGTTTGACCGGCAGATAACCCTGCGGGCCGCCAGCAACACCCGATCTTATGCCGGCCTGCCCTTACCGGCCTGCCAGGCCCGGTCTTCTTCGGCAAACGACTTCCAAAGGTTGACTCTCGCACCCTAGATGGAGACTCCTAAGGTAAAAGGTTGGCCTTTGCTCCTGATTCCGTGTCCGTCAGCCGATCCGTGCTGCGCCACCAGCTTCCGGCTCCCTGATCGGGAAGCTGCGAGGGGACTGACCTCTGCCTGCGCCGAAAAACTGCCTGTCGCGCGGTGCTCACCGGTTTTCTGAATCGTGAATCGCCCATTCTGCCGCACATGCTCGCTCAGCGCGCTGCCGTTTTGTGCCCGCCTGGTTGTTCGAGCCCCATGGACGCAAGCTGTATCCTCCTGCATCCCCGGTGATGGCCTGGTGTGCGGCGGGAATTTTTTTCCGCGGCGCCCTGGGCCGCCTTTCGCGCCATGGGGGCGGACCATTATTACACCTGGTGGCCGCCGGTTACTGGTTTTCCGCCTATCTCGGCTCGCTCTTCGCCACGGTGTTTCCGGGCAGTCTCAAAGCCGAGGGATTTGCCGGCAGACGGTTGTATTAACGAATCCCGCCGTCTGGTTGGGTGATCTGGCTTGGTGCTGCTCGGCAATTCTGCTTCGATAGCCCGCGCCGGCGATCAGAACCTTCCGAGGCGATCCGCAAAGCTGATCCGGCATGCAGCACCCACCGCCCGGTGCTGCGCAACGCACACCGTTGGATTCTTGCCCGTTGCTCAGGTTGTGTGGTGGGTCGAGCGATTCAGGTGTCGCCTCGGGCCGACCACGTCATTCCCCTCGTACGGTCTGATCGAGGAGGGCAGCTAACTATGTGGAGAATCGTAATGCTCACCTGGCGAACCCACCCCCGGTGGCAGGCCAGCGCCGATGAAGTGATCGGCGCCTCGTTCTTCAACCGCAAGCGGCAGCTTTCATCTTTCGCGTCAACCCGCAAATCGGCGGCGTACACCTTGCTGGCCCGATCGTTGAACTGGTGCGTCAGGTCCAGAAGCTCGCGCAAACGCAAGGTGCAAGAAACTTGCGGCATCAGGTGGTCGCTGGTTCGTTCCCGTGGTGATCGCCCAATCTGCCATCTGGCGCCTCCGTGATCTGGGTTCCTGGTTCTACCTTTTAGGCAAACCAACAGTGCTGGCCCTGCTGTTCAGCGTCAGTGTGCTGGTGATCGCCTGTCCCCTGCGCCCCTCTGGGTTGGCCACGGTTCCCCCTCGAATCATGGTGGCCGTCGGGCAAAGGACAGAGAACGGCCTGCCTGTTCCGTTCAGTGCTGAAAGCATTGAGACAGCCGGCCAAGCTGGCAAGACCGCATCGTTCTCGACAAGACCGCCAACGCTTGACATCGCGGCCCAGCCCGGAAGGTGACGATTTCGAGCGGTCGGTGCGGCGGGTGGAGATCCTTCTCAACAACAAA
>Ga0163217_1059533_pt1 | contig 10038 bp, 7 predicted proteins | sample SynspAceP_FD_185933 | JGI IMG/M metagenome (GOLD analysis project Ga0163217, IMG submission 185933) | Saline lake microbial communities from Ace Lake in Antarctica - Synechococcus sp. Ace-P (PacBio error correction) | ecosystem: Environmental > Aquatic > Non-marine Saline and Alkaline > Saline ...
AAAAGAGAAGCGATCCGCCAAAATCCATGTTTTTTTATTTTTTTTTTTTTTTTTTTTTTTTTTTCCCCAAAAAAAAAAAAAAACGGAAAAAAAAATTTTTCGCCCTGGTGGGGGCCAAGTGCCTCTTTTTACAATCCGCCCCCCCTTGCCCTTTTGAACCTCTCACGCCTGCCGGATGATAATTTTCGAGATTCAAGCTGGGGCCAAAGAAACAGATCGGCTTGATTCTCTGCTGGTGGGTTGAATGACGACGAGCAAATGAGGCATCGGTGCAGCTTCTGTTACAGCGCTGACGTCAAAGGCCCTCCACTGCGGTTGCGTGCGACGAACAACATTTTTCCCTACGTGGATTTGCCACTTGCTGCAGGGTCATCGGTGTAGGAAAAACACAGCTCGTCAAAAACTGCCCTGCGACGGCGGCAACGGTGGAAGCCTTGTTGTTCGTGGCACCGAAGTGGACCAAGCTCAAGCGGATTCTGTGCAATGCCAGATGTGAGTCTTTGCGTTGAAAGTGTTGACCGGTATTTCCACTGTGAATCCCACCAAAGATTTCGACGGATCCCTCGGTTGGGCTGGGCCGAGCTGGTCCTGGTGCCAGGCCGCAGCTGGCGGTAAGACTGAGGAACCTCAGCGTTGGGTGATTGCAGCCAACACCAACCTGGACTGTTCTGGGCAGGCGGCGGATTGCATCGCTGCCGTGGCAGGAACTGCTGAGACCACGCTTCCATCGCCAACACGGGTTCGCATCTCCCGGTGAACGCGGAAGCGGTGCTAACTCGTTCTCAATCTGCAAGTGGAGGACACATCCCGCAGAGAAGGCAAGGCCAAACGTTTGTTGCTCCGCAGCAGTAGCTGTTCCGGAGTGGCTGCGGCTGTTCTGTTGCTACTCCCTGGCCTGGCTTTTGCACGTGCTGGCGGTGTGACCGCTGGCAAAAATTTCTCCTGGAGTGCTGCAGAAAAGGAACCGCGGCAACTGGACTGCTGCTCGAGCGGCTGCCAGCTACACGGCGCCAAATGCTGATCAATCAGGCCCGTAGGCCCAATTGCGGCAGTGGGCCTACGCTCACTAACCGCTGGAGCCGCGCTCACCCGGCTGCCCAACGGTCCACGCGGTCCTGCCGCTGCGGGGCTGGCGGCGGATCGGCGGGATTGCTCGACACCGCGCGGCCCATTGGGCGAGCGAAGTCGGTTCATGGGGGGTTGCAGGGGACTCAGCCCGGTGTGCGATCGGCTGCTAAACACAGAGAAATACGCGCGGATGGCCTCCCGCAGCTGACAGAGCAGCAGGGAGGTCGGCTGTGATGGGGACGGGGATGGCAGCAGGCGCCTTATGGCGCGCAGGGACCCCACGCGCACCGGGCAATGGCAAAGGCGGCGCCAGCCGACTCGCACCGCCCTTGCCCGCGGGGCGGACGATTGGGAAGGGCCGCCGCCAACACCGTTGCAATCGCAGTTTTGCTCATTTGGCCTCAACCACCGGCTCTCCTCTGCCAGCCGCAAACGCTTTCTTCGGGTGCATAGATGCAGCGCTTAGGCCCCCGCCGTTTGAGGGTCGTCATGCTGGCCCTGGGCCGCAGCAGGTAGGCCTCCATCGTTTCTCTGGGGTTTTCGATACAAGCCAGTCAAGCCGGTGGTGTCGGGCGCCTATTCGACCGGATCGCGCCAGAAGCGCGGTGCACCAGGCCCCAACTCCTCCCTAGAGTGCTGGGTATGCTGCCGGCTGGATGGAGCATTTCTGCGCGCAACTGACGGTCAGCTCTGCTTTGAGGCATCGAGCTGGCCGGCTTCGAGGCGCGTGCTGTTGGGCAGCACCCTTTCTGCAGGAACCAGCTGGGATGGCTGTGGTGGCGGGTTTGGGGGGCCTCAACCGCTGGCTCGACGCGTTCCAGCTTCAAGTCCAGTGCCTGGCACGCCCCGCTGGTGCGGGCACTGCCGGGAGCGTGCACTGGGATTTGGAACGACGCGCCCCAAGCCCCGATTGAAGAATCGAGCCTCAAGCCGGCTTGCGAAGTTGAAAGCGGCAACGGCCACCCAGGCGGCAGCTGCGCGGGAAGCGGAAGGGTCATGGAGTTACGAGGGCGCCAACGCAGTGGCCTCAGAATTACTTCCCTGGCGCAACCCACCGGACGTTTGGATTACTGCTCTGCCAGAGAAAATTCCCTCCGGATTTGCGTGTTTGGCCCTACCGGGGCTCAACCTGGCAAAACACCCGTCAGTTTGGCAATACTGCTGAGGCAGCCCCCTTTAAAACCATACAGGCTGCAGGCCGCTGGCCCGGAGCTGGTGATTGCAGGGCGCCGTCTTACAGACCTCAACCCGGCGCTCCGGTGAAGGGTTACACCATGCCTGAAGCCGTTTCTGGGCCACCGGCCCGCTCGGGATGCGCAGGCGACTGTGGGTGCGCCGCCTGGCCGCAGCTCCTGGCACACGTGAATTGTGTGGCGTCTCCCCGCTTGCGGACGAAAGCCGTCTTGAGTGAGTCGCAGGCGGCCGGGGGCACTTCAAGGTGCGCCGAAGAACGAGCTGTGATGATCCTTGCCCTTAATACCGCGACAGCCTGCTGTTCATTAGCGCAACTGCGCCGCAAGGGGTGTCCCCACGATCGCGCTGGTGTTGGCCACACCGCGCCATGGACCGCTGCCGTTTCAGCCTCCACCTGCCCGCCAAGCCCTGCCATGCCGCCCAGCGGCTGCCTACGCCGATCGGTGGGTCTGGGCAAGACGCTATGCATCCTCCGAGGGAGCTGATGGCGCGGCCGGGCAGCGATCCTGGTGTCACCACCAAAGCTGCTGGGGCAGTTCCAAAGGAGTCTGACCCGCTCTTCTCCATCCCGGCTGTGGGGCTGGATTCTTGGCATTCCAGCCGCAATCCGCAGATCATTCCCACCAAAACAAAACCCGTTTCACTACTACGAAAGGCAATCGTTCGGTTTCTGACAGCTCAAAAACCACCTCGTGTATTCCTGCTTCTTACCCTGACAGACGCCAGTTCGGGACATCATCGTGATCGAGTGAGTGCCAAACGTGGGCGGAGCGGGCCCCGTGGCCTACCAGAAAAGCCAACGGCGGGCTGCAGAGGCGCCTGGGCGACCGCCGACAGAGACTTGATTCCGCCTCTCACCCACAACCGCATTGACGCAAGCGAGAGCTTACGCAAGCCTCACTGAACATGCCTCGATCAACGGCGATTGCCAACCCAAGCGGCACCAAGGACAAACATTCAAGGACCTGTATGTCCGCGCTTTCCCGAAGGACGTGAATCGCCGATCTGGCGCAAGCAGCGGTCAGGAGCGGGACTACGGCATGTGGCGCCGGCCAGTGAAACCTAGGAAATCGCGGTGTTCGCCCTGCTGAATAGAGCTCAAAGCTGTCCCGCCAGCGGACGCCAAAGCCAAGGCGGGGCACTGTTCTAAGAACGACGGCTGGCCAAGAGCCTGCTCTCTCAGCCCCCATGGCACGCTGGATTAACAGTGCGTAACCTGCCTCAAGGGCTTCATGTTCTGCCACCCCAGTCCCGCTGACTCTGCGGCGCTTGATTCTGGAAAACCAATTCTGGAGGTGATCGTGTGCTGGCAGACTTACTCGAAGTACCCGAAGCGGCTGCTCAGCTGATGCCGATCAGCGACTGGGCCTGGAAGGGCCGTGCCCCCCAAAGACTCGGATCGTGATCTTCACCGGCGGCGGCGTGAAACCCAGCGTTTTTGGTGCGCACCTGGCAGCAGATTCTGGGGCTAGCGGAGGGAGCCGTGTGCAAGCTCGATGGCGCTCATCCTGGATGTGGACAGACACGCGGGTAGGTGGAGGCAATTCGCCAAGGAGAAAAGAGGCGGTGCGGATCCTGGTGGCCATCCGAGGTGGCTCCGAAGGCCTGAAACCTGCCTAACTCAGCCACCGCTGGTGCATTTCGATATTCCCTCTGGTTCCCGTTGATGAACTGCACAACACGATGGCGCAGTCGCCGCTACGGCCTAGAACACCATGTCTTTCCTCTCTTCACCGCAAGATCCGCTATGCTGTCACCACGTCCGCGCAGCGAGGGATGGGTGGATGCGGAGAAAGATCCTGCGGGTGCTTGATCGCTAAGGCGACCAGGACCCAAATAACACGGTGATCTCTGTGTTCCTGCGGGTGTTCGATGCCGCCAATGAGGAGGAGGAGATCGGCACAAGCGATTTGACGGCCGGTGCAGCCGATGAGTGGAGCACGCATGGATGCCAATCCCCGGCCATTTCTGGAAGCAGAGCAGCGACCTGAATTCTCGAGGAAATGTTCGGCAGCGCAGAGCTAAAACGAGGCAGACACCGCCAGCCAGTAGCGACGGCTTGAGGTGGAGCAAGCGCATAACCCGTTCAAGTCAGCTGTTTCCAGCCTGGTGTGAACTACGTGATCGGGCCCTGGAGGCCCGCAGCTGAGGCGTTTTGGAACGGCCGAGGCGAGAAACTTGACCTGCGCGACTTTTGCCGAGCAGGAACGGCGAGATTCACCGCGGCCAGACCTCATGCGCCGCTACGAAACGCTACCCGCGCGAACTGCAACCACCTACGGGCCAGCGGTCTGGCTGCATCCCCGACGTGGCGGCCGTGCAGAGGGCCCTCGGAACAAGCCCGCCGGCAAAGACAGCACCGAGCTGAACTGGCAAATAACCTCTGGGATTGCCCATCCGCTGGTCGACTGGTTGCCGACTGCGCCAGATCACCTTCTCAAAGCCCATGCGCCCCTCGTACTCCACCTCTAGCGAGGACTCAAACCGCTGAGGTGGAGATGGTTCTGCAGGGCAACGATTTCCCACGCAAGGACATGCCCGGTGTGCAGGATGGGTGTGCGGTGCCGCTTCACGGCTCTGGCGCCTGAAGGTGGAGGCGGTGGACGCGTTTCCACGGCGCTGGCCGAGTGACTGGAGCTGGGCCAGAAGCCCTACGCCCAACCCCAAGCCGAGATCCGCCGTCCAATCAAGCAGCACGCGCGGGTGGGCGGTGGAGGCGGCTATCAGTTCCTGCTTCGATGGCGTGAGCGCTGGAGTGCCGCAGCATGGGGCAGGCGCTGACCGCCCAGCGCGAACGGTTGAGGGCGCTGCGCGGGCGGCAGGAGGAGCAAGCTCCGCGCTCACCTTTATCGACCTAACGGCCTCACGATCAAGGAAAAGCAGCGGCAGATTCAACCAAGGGCGATAACGTGCGCCTTCCAAGACCACAGAGCGCTTCGTAGCGATGGGTGATGACGATCTGAACCGCCCCTTACCTGAAGCTCTGGTGCCGTGCTGCACGCGGGAGCTGAGCAAATGGCGTTGTACCTGGGCTCACAACGCCAACGAGTTCTATTCGCGCAACTACCGTCGAGAGCGTGCTGACAGGCGACATCCAGAAGGTGCGTGAGCGCTGGGCGAAAGCGGCAAGGCCGAGCTGGAACGGATCCGACATGCGAGGTGAGCACTCCCCGGATGGCGCAGTTCAAACACTGGCGCAAACCCTGGCGAAGCTGCCGCGAGCCGAACTTGGCATCACCAACGATCCCGGCGAGCGGTTGCGGCTGCGCGGGGAGCCTGTTCTTCCAGCCGCTGCTGAGGCCCTGAACTAACCGCCTACGCCCCAACCAGAAGCCTGTACTTGAATTCGGGCGGTGAGGCCTACAGCTGCCCCTGCTGCTGGGTGCGCAACGCCAAGGGGCGCACCTCTGGTCCTGTGGGTTGTGGAGTCTCAACCCAGCGATGACCCACCGTCCCGCCTCGATCTCACCATCCACGGGCCGGCATGATCCTCGGACCGACGTCGTGGGACGTGGGTGCTGCCGGGCGAAGCTGGAGGCGCTGATCAAGCGACGGGTGTTTTGGCAGGAATTTCCGCCTGCGCTGTGTGCTGCGGTGAGTCCGGTGATCAGCCTGCTTGCTGAATCGATCCGGCAAGAGTGGCCTGCCTCAGGCCTGCTGCGTTTTGAGCTCGTCACCCTGGCTGGGTCGAGAACAACCCGATGCGCTTTTGGCGGCGGCCACCCTGCTGCATCGCGAGACACCTTGCCCGCAAGGGGCGGCACGCCGCTGCCTGCGAGTGACTCGATGAGAACAGCCACACAGCACGCTATGAGTGAAGCGGCGATCTCAAAATACGCTCCTGCGCCGCCTATTCGAGCTGCTCGGCAACGAGGCGATCCACTGGCGCCGCAGCCGCAAATGTAGGGCGTGTTCAAAGGGCAAAACCGACGCGAGCATCAACGCGGCGAATGCCTGCGTTACATGTACGGCTGCTGTTGCTACCTTTTAATATCGAGAGCCGCCAGATCTGGGCTATGCGCCTGATCGGTTCAGCGGATGTGTATCGCTCTGGCTACAGCCCTCGAAGTCTGCGGGAGATGGACACTGGGCTGAGCTCTCCAGCGGGAAGATCAGGGAGGGCACTACGATCAGCGACTCGAATGAACCGTGCTGTTCCAGCTGATCTGGAGGCTTCCAAGCCGCGAACGACGCCACAGCCCAGCTGCCTGGCTGATACCGACGACCTCCACACAGCTTCCGGGCCACGCCCTGAAGGCGCACTTGTTTCGATCCCCGAGCGCATCCAGCCTCAAGCGGTGTGCGCTTCGCGCAACGTTGGTGCTTGCTGGGAGGTTAATCGAACTTGAGTCGCTGATCGCGGGAAGAAGAGCGGCAAGCGCGGGTGCCGGGTGAGCTATGCGCAGCTGGGATTCAACCAACTGGGTGCGGTGTACGAGGGCCCTGCTGAGGCTTCCGGGATTCTTCGCAGAAGAAACCTCTCGAGTGCAGCCCCCACCCAAGAAAAAGGCGTAGGCCGCGGCCCGAGGGCGATTGAACCGCCGAGGACGACGAAAGCGATGGCGACGAACAATCCGCTGCAGCGGCCAGCCACAGCCAGGGCACGACGAGTTGGAGGTCGGGTCATCTTCGTGAGCGCTGAGCACTCAAGGCCTACAGGCGCTGAAGGTATCGTGCCGCGTATTCCAGTCCCACGCGCACGCCGAAGTGCTTACCCAAAGGCAAGCTTCATCTACCGCCTGGCGGGCGTAACCGGCAGAAGAAGCGCGCAGCTTTTACACCCAGAAGACCTCATCCGCCTGCCTGGTGATGTACGCGCTCAAGGGAGTTGCTGGCGGCTCACGGCAGCCCAATTCCTCCAACAGCTGCCGGCATCTGCCGAAAAAACGCCCGCCATGGGTTCAGCCGCGGTTCCTCATGAAAGGTGGTGAACCAGCTGGCCCACTGCCTACCTGGAACGGCGCCAGCAAGGAAAACCGCAAGCCATCCCCATGAGCAGTAAACGTCCACCGACTGCAGAAAGGTGAGATGCGCCTGGCGAGCCAGAACGTGTTCGTCGTGGACCTCAACCCGGTGGCGGTGGAAGCTGGCGGATGGTGACTCTCTGCTAACAGCATCTTCACGCCAAAATGGCCGGGCGTTCATTCCCCTGGGTTCAGCCAACACTGGTGGTGCGCAACTCCGTCTGAATCGTTGCCCGACTCAAGATCTATCGCTGAGCCACTGCCCACCAAGCACCACTTCGCAGCGCCAGGCCCCGCAGGCTCTGGCACGACACGCCCCGGAGGAACGTTGGCCTGGGATTGCAGAGCTACCAGAGGATGGATTTCCACTTCCTGCCTCGCCTTCGATCCAGGCATGCCGCCTATGGCGAACAAGGTGATCAATGGAGCTGGAACCAGAGGCTATCTGAGCGCTGCAAAGCATCACGCTGGAACAAGGCGTTTGTGGGCGAGGTGTTCACACGAGCGCCAGATTTCCCACCTGCTCGCGGCTCAGCAAGCTGATCGGACTCCTGATCAGAGACTGGCCCAGCACACGGCCAGCTTGCGCCAGCGCACACCTGACGCCGCTGCGTGTGGGAGAGCCAGAGTTCAGCGAAGCCCAGCGGACGCATGCGATGCGCTGGATTCCCGCTGCGCTGATAAGACCGTCATCCAGGAGCAGGAGGTGCTGGTCCGTGACGTGGCCAACCACCAATGCACGGTAGCGCGAAGTGGGCGATGACTACTGTCGTGACGCTCTGGTTTTTTGGCCGATCAAGCCAGGCGTTTCATTGCCGGAGCCGGATAGCTTGGCTCTGGAGCTGAGCATCGAATCCCTGGGCGACTCTGGAGCGGGCGTAAATCGCCAGAACCTGGCAGGGAAATCTGTTTGCCGACACGCAACCGTGCAGTGCTGGCGGTGATTTTCCGCCGCCACGGCTTTCGTGACGTGCAGAAGCTTCAAAGACGAGTTCCGAACGGCTGCGGCAGGTGGAGGTCAGTGCGGCCCGTCCATCCGGCCACTGCATGTGGATCTGAGTTCGCCGACTACTGGCGGGCGGTGGCTTTGATCTGATCGTGGGCTAACACTCGCCCTGGTAAAGGTGGATTGGAAAGGAAGGGCGTAAAATCGGCGATGCGACCCGGATGGTGCTGATTCCGCAAGGTGAGCGCCAGCGACTGGCCAAAGCGGTCGGGGGGAGGCAGTGGCTTGTGCTACGTCCCAGATCTGCGGGCGCCTACCTGGAGATTTGAGGGCAGAACGGCAGCTCAGCGTTTCTCAATGCGGTGGAGCAACTATCCGCTACTTAAGGGCACCAGACCAACCCCTCTAACAAGGCCTTCTACCCCAAGCTGGCGAGTGGCTTAGATCAGGGGGTGCAGGGGTTCCTGCAATCCGGAAGGGGTCTATGACGACCCGATAGGGCGGTGAGTTGCGGAGGTGCTTTTATCGCATGGCTGCCGTGGACACTTCCAATCGAGAATGTAGTACGAAAACTTCTTGCCGAGATTCCATAAACACCGTTAATACAGCAATCAACGTGTATCAACAAGCAAGCAGCAGATCAAACCCAGATCAGATTTGTTTCTTCTGCCAAATGCTCTTTGGCGGCTTCATCCTTCTCTGAATGCTTTGACTCTGAAGGTGGTGTCTAGTCCTCAGCATCAAAGACACAAAGAGCGCTGGGAGCTTAAAGGCCATCCACAAAGTTATGCTTTCGGTTGATGAGCAAATCCCTTCGGCTTTTCGCCCGCCTCTATACGAACCCAGGGACCCCGCCAATTTGCAGCCGTTTGCCGGCACTTCCATTCTCAGCAACTTCTTGACATTGCTGGAGTAAGTTCGCCGCTGCATCCTGAAACGCTGGGCTGATTTTCAGGGTGAAGTACATGCTTAGAGATGTGGCCATTTGAAGACCAACGCCCATGAAAGGACGGCACAATCCGCCCGCGAAAACCAGCTTTTCCCCGCCAGATCATCAAGAGCTGATCCTTTCTGGTCCCTATTCAAATGTAGCCAAACCCTCTCTATCAAACCCCAAAAGCGATCTGCATACAAACAGAGCTTACGATGCCCTCGATCTCATCCCCTGCCCGATGACTACCTGCCCCCCACCAACCTACCGGGCCGGATGTGTCGTCCGCTGTGAATTACCGTGTCGCACGCCACGGGTGCCGTGGGTGAGAAGTTATCCGTGACGGAGTTTACCGGTGCCCATCGCAAACCCTTTAGTCAGTCAGGCGAATGCAACTCTTATCCTCGTCGGATTCTCCTCCCAAGACTGGCCCACGTGATCAGCCGTGGTGACCACTTGGTCTTTGCCGAGCCATCAAGGCTATTGATTCTGTGCACATGCTGCAGTCAATTCCTCTTTGACTTCTATTTGAAATCAACAGGGAAGTCGGACTGACAGCTGGCGACATGCAGTTTTATTTTCCTCTTCAGGCCACAAGTTCGAAACAAGCTGCGTCTCGGACCTCTCCCTCAAGCTGCCTCACACCCACTACGCCGATCTCTGGACGAGTGCTGGGATGTATGCCTTCCGTCAGCACGCTGGCAAAAAACGATCCCGCTGTCTAACAGCTTTTCTTCACCAACCTCACCCCCACCTGCAAGCGATTGCGCCCTGCGCCCGATTATGCGCCCGCCAAGCGCTGGTGGAAAATCGACGTGCTCGTGGCCCAGTCCTCGGGCTCACCCTCGATGAACTCATCACATCTACCGGTGCAATTCACGGTGATGCAGCAAAAACGAACGCGACCACTGGTACTACCAGAACGGCCGCATCGT